>Ga0114933_10001756_pt1 | contig 23645 bp, 19 predicted proteins | sample 4SBtaG_FD_89691 | JGI IMG/M metagenome (GOLD analysis project Ga0114933, IMG submission 89691) | Deep subsurface microbial communities from Kolumbo volcano to uncover new lineages of life (NeLLi) - 4SBTROV12_W25 metaG | ecosystem: Environmental > Aquatic > Marine > Volcanic | place: Kolumbo... | reverse complement strand
TTTCTATTTTCATTTTGAAGCCGAATGGCACTACAACTTTCTTAAGAGCATAAATAGATGGTAAAAAACCTCCAGGAAAAATATATTTTTGAATAAAGTCTGTATTGTTTTTATAAGAATTATAAAGATCATCTTTTATACTAATTAATTGTAAGCCAATTATTCCATTATCTTTGATATTATCATTAAGTTTTTGAAAAAAAACTGGCCAATATTTTTTTCCAACAGCTTCAAACATTTCAATAGAAATAATTTTGTCATACTTTTTGTTAATTGACCTATAGTCACATATTTGAACATCTATTAAATCTGTTAAACTTTCCTTCTGAACTCTTTTCTTAACATATTCTGCTTGCTTATTAGATAACGTTATACAAGTAATTTTTGTTTGAAATTTTTTAGCTATATACTCTGCAAGACCTCCCCAACCGCATCCTATTTCTAATATATTATCACCTTTTTTTATATTAGTTATTTTACATATGTGTTCATATTTATTCTCTTGTCCAGAAATTAGGTCACGATTTTGATTGCTAAACAATGCTGAAGAATAAGTCATAGATTTATCTAACCATTTTTCATAAAATTTATTTCCCAGATCATAATGATACGAAATATTTTTTTTACTTCCAGATACAGAATTAGCTTTGAGAGTATGCTTAAAATAATTCCAGTAATTATAAATTTTTTTACCATAAATAATATTTGTGTTATGTCGTCTATTTAATGAGAAGAGAAAAATAACTTTTGATATATCTGGGCTAGAAATCTCACTGTTTATGTAGGCTTCAGAAAAACCAATAGCTCCAGACTTCATAATTCTTTTAAATAAGTTTTGAGAATGAATGTTTAAATTTGCAACTAAATTAGAGTCTTTGTCTCCAATATATATTTTATCTTCATTAGGTTGATTTATAACTAATAACCCATCTTTTATAAAAAATAATTTAGTAATAATTGTTTTATTTATATTTTTTATCATTTTTCACATTATTTTTTATTAGAGTTTTGCTATATGATATTATATCTTTACTGGGTTTTGGTCTATTAAAGAATTTAATACCTTTTGCCCAAAGAAATAATGCTTGAAGATGAATTGAATAAATAACTTTAATTGTCATTAAAGGATATAAAATAAAGCATAATAATAACTCTTTGTCATTTAATGTAGATTTTTTTCCATAAAAGCTTGCATTTAATAATTTGGTATTATCCTCTTTACAATAATTTATTTCTACTTTAAGCGAATTATTTTTTAGTTTAGTATGGAATTCATACTCTCCTTCTATTTTAAAAAATGGAGATACATGAAATATTTTATCAACTTTTTCATTTATAGTACTATATTTAGTTAAGTAACTATGTCTATCGCCAAAAGTATTATGAACTTCATATATTATAGCTTTGACTTTATTGTTTGGAGCAATACAAAAATATGTAGTAAGTGGATTAAAAACATAACCTAATATTCTTGGATAACATAAAATATAAATTCTATCATTTTTTTTATAAAGGTTTTTACTTACTAAAATATTTTTAGCCCAGAGAAACGGGTTTTCATAAGGTTTTACGGTATGGTCTTTATAAAAAAAACTAAATAAATTAAACTTGTTAATAGAAAATAATCTTGTTTTTTTTTCTAAATATTCTAAATTTTCTAGATTCAAGAATAATGAAAAAACTCTATATTTAAATTTATGTGTTTTAGGATAGAACCTATAATGACTTACAAACCCTCTATAAATATAATTTTTGTTAAGTAAGTCCATATCCTAATTACCTTTTATTTATTGGGAAGAATATATTTTTCCTTTTATATATTTACTATCTAGTCCCCATGGGGAATTTGTTCCAAGCTTTTCAGCGATATGTAAAGCAGATTTAATTCCGTCTTCGTGAAAACCATATTTAGTCCATGCTCCAGTAAACCATATATTATTTAGCCCTTGAATATTTTCTAGTTTAGATTGACCTTTTAAAGCATTTTCATCAAGAATAGGATGCTCATATAATATTTCTTCGTATATTTTATTCTTACTAATGCTTCCTTCTTCAGGATTTAAAGTAACAAAAAGAGGATATTTTTTATCAATATTTTGTAATAAATTCATCCAGTATGTGACTTGAATAGGTTTTTCATTATTTTTTCTAATTGAGTCTAAAGAGCTAGTATAATTCCATGATGACCATAATGATTTATTTTTAGGCATAAATTGTTTTGAAGAATGTAAAACTACCTTATTTTTTGAAAATTTAAAATAATTTAGTGTTTTATATATTTCTTTATCTACATCTTTGATTAGTTTTGCAGATTGATCTGCATGACAGGCCATAATTACATTATCATAATCTATTTCTTTATCTTTAAGTCTAATACAGACAGAATTATTTTTAGGATATATAGCTTCAATAGAACTATTTATTTCGTAATTAAAATTAGATTTTTCCACTATATTTTTTATATATTGTTGACTGCCATATTTAACGGTTTTCCATTTAGGTCTATCTTTTATGTTTAGTAATCCATGATGATAAAAAAAATATAAAAAAGTTGTGGTAGGAAATAATAAGGCATTTTTATTAGAACAAGACCAAATTGCTGAGGCAATAGGCGTTATATATCTATTTATAAAATAAGATGAAAAATTATTATATTCTAGCCAGTCACCAATGACACTGTTGTTATCAGTACTTTTTTCAATATATTTGGTAGCAATTTTTTTAAATCTAAAAACATCATATAATAATTTCCATTGATTTATATTAATGACATTTTTCTTTTGACCAAAAATTCCTCCTAAACCTGAACCTGAGTATTCATATAAACCATTATTTAAAGATATTGATAATGACATATCACTATCGATACTATCTACATCAAGAGCATCAAAAAACTTTGTTAAATTAGGATAATTTTTATTATTATAAACTATAAAACCAGTATCAACACTTAGAGGCACTTCTTTAAATTTATCTCTAGTATAATTTAGATTGATAGTATTAGAATGTCCTCCTAATTTTTCTGCTTTTTCATATACTGTAACTTGATTGTTTTTAGATAAAAGCCATGCTGCTGACAAACCAGCAATACCTGAACCCACAATAGCTATATTTTTTGATGAACTAGCTTTATTATCTTGTAAGCTCTCATTTTTTGAAGGAATGTATGTGTCCATTTAATATATTTCCAAAATTAATAATTGTTTTTTATAGCTAGTAGCTATGAATAGTATTAGATTGTAGTAGAAAATTTTAAACATCTTATTTTAACTTTTTTGATTGAATATGATAAATCCAAATTTTATAGAATATAACAACTTACATATAAAAATTTTACTTAGCTTGCTAGTGTTTATTTGTTTTTTTTCATCACTTAATACTATTCCTCCTTTAGATAGGGATGAGTCAAGGTATATTCAAGCTACTGTTCAAATGATGGAGTCAAAAGATTTTATCAATATAAAGTTTTTAGATACTCCTCGTTTAAAAAAACCACCTGGTATTTACTGGCTTCAGGCATTATCTGCAACTATAACTAAAAATATTTTATTTTTAGAAAAAGCACCTTTATGGTCATATAGGCTACCTTCCGCAATAGCGGCTAGTATTTCTATATGGTTAACATTTCTATTAGGCAAACTTTTGTTTGGTAGAATTCAGGGTTTTATAGCAGCACTATTATTATTAAGTTCTCCGTTAGTATTTATTGAAGCACACATAGCAAAAACAGATTCTGTATTGATGGCATGTGTTTTATTTATTACTTATATTTTATCAAAAGCTATATTTGAAAAAAAATTTAATGATATAAATGGTTCAAAATATTTATTATTTTTTGCATGGATTATTACTGGATTTGCTTTTCTAGTTAAAGGACCACTTGTATTTTTATTTATATTTTTTACTGCAATATTTTTTAGGATATTTAGTGGTATTAATTTTATTAAAGATATAAAAATTATAAGCGGTTTTATTTTATTTTTATTAATAGCATTACCATGGTTTCTTTTTATTAATTTAGGTGACAACAGTGGAGTATTTATAGATTCTATTAAAAAAGATATGCTTTTTAAAATAATAAGTGTTCAAGAATCTCATGGCTCTCCTCCAGGTAGTTACTTTTTATCTTCAATAATATTTTCTTGGCCAATATTTTTATTTATTTTACCAACTTGTATTTGGTCTTATAAAAATAAAAGTAATATGGCTGTAGTATTTCTAATATGTTCAATATTACCAGCATGGATATTTTTTGAATTAATGCCTACTAAATTGCTACATTATATTCTTCCCATTTTACCTTACTTTGCAATATTAACATCTGCAATGCTTGTTTCTTCTATAAGTAATAGTAAAGTTTTATCATCTCTAGATAATTTTTATATAAAATGTATTTCTATCCTTCCTGCAATAGGAGGGTTTTTGATATCAATTGGAATTTTATTTTTAGCAAAAGAATATGGGTCAGGTTTTACTTTTACAGTTTTAATTATTGCTATTATATATTGTATAGGCTCAGTATTAAGTGCTTATTCATTATTTAATAGAAATTATATAAATGCCTTATCAAAAGTAGTTTTTGTAAATTTAATAGCCTTAAATATTATTTTTATCACTTTACCTAGTCAATTTGATAAAATTTGGGTAACAGAAAAAATATATGAGTACATAATAGAAAAAAATTTAGATTCTACTTTTGCGGTATTAGGTTATTCAGAGCCATCTTTAATATTTAGGCTAGGAGCAAATACTAAAATTTTAACTAGTAATGAAGAAGCAATTAGGTTTCTTTCGAATAGTAATGTTAAATATTTAATTATAGAGGATGATTATTTAAATGAATTTAGAATTATGGCGGATAAAAATTCTTTATCTATAAAAATATTAGATAAAAAATTATCAGGTTTTAACTATTCTAAAGGTAAATTAATTAATATTACTTTAATTAATATAATTTAAAAATTAATTATAAATTATCTTTCTTAAAAAGGAATTATTATTTATACTAATAATCTTACAGTTTTTGTTTTTATATCATTGAAATGGAGAGGAACATGTTACCAGAGTTATCACCTAAAGTTGTAGATTTATTGGAAAGAGTAAGTAAATTTATGGATGAGAATGTTTATCCTAACGAAGAAAAAATTGCAGCAGAGATTGCTGAAGGAGATAGATGGCAGCCATCACAAATACTTGAAGGCATTAAAGCAAAAGCTAAATCTGAGGGTTTATGGAATTTATTTTTACCAGAAAGTGATCGCGGAGCTGGTTTAACAAATTATGAATATGGCCATTTATGTGAGTTGATGGGCAGAACTCAATTTGGACCAGAGGCATTTAATTGTTCTGCTCCGGATACTGGTAATATGGAAACTTTAGAAAGGTATGCATCTGAAGAAGTAAGAGATGAATGGATGTCTCCCTTACTAGAAGGTAAAATAAGGTCTGCATTTGCAATGACTGAGCCGGCAGTGGCTTCATCTGACGCAACAAATATAGAATCATCAATAGTAAAAGATGGTGATGAATATGTTATTAATGGAAGGAAATGGTGGACTTCGGGAGCTAATGATCCACGATGCAAAGTATTTATATTTATGGGGAAATCAGATCCAAAGAATCCTGATAGGCATAAACAACAGTCTATGATTGTTGTTCCTGCAGATTCAAAAGGTGTAAAAGTATTACGACATTTACCAGTTTTTGGTTTTGATGATGCGCCTCATGGTCATGGTGAAGTTTTATTTGAAAATGTTAGAGTGCCGGTAAAAAATATATTACTAGGAGAAGGAAGAGGTTTTGAGATAGCGCAAGGACGTCTTGGGCCTGGCCGAATTCATCATTGTATGAGGTTAATAGGAGTGGCTGAAGTAGCATTAGAAAAAATGTGTAAAAGAACAAAAGAAAGAGTTGCATTTGGTAAGCCAGTGGCAGAACAATCAGTTACGCAAGAAAGGATTGCCGAGTCAAGAATAATGATTGATCAATGTAGACTATTAACTTTATATGCTGCACATAAAATGGACATTCATGGAAATAAAGAGGCCCGAAAAGAAATAGCTATGATTAAAGTATCTGCTCCTAATATGGCATGTACAATTATTGACTGGGCAATACAAGCTCATGGAGCAGGCGGAGTTTCTAATGATTTTGGTTTATCTAAAATGTATGCTCAATCTAGAACTTTAAGATTAGCAGATGGTCCAGATGAGGTTCATCGTAATCAAATAGCTAGATTAGAACTAAAAAGGCATAATTAATAGGACTTAATTTATGAAAAATAAATATGTTCTTAATTTAGAAGATATACCTGTTAAGAAAGCTCATATGTTTAATATAAGCAAATTGAATGATTTCTTAACAGGTAAATTAGATGGTTTTTATGGAATAAGTAAGGTGGGTCAGTTTAATGCTGGTCAGTCTAATCCAACTTTTGTAATAGAAGATTCGGCTAATAAAAGATACGTTCTAAGAAAAAAACCGCCGGGAAAATTATTGCCCTCTGCACATGCAGTAGATAGAGAATTCAAAGTTCAGAAAGCTTTATATAATACTGATGTTCCAGTACCCAATATGTATCTTTATTGTGATGATCAGACAGTTATTGGTACTGAATTTTATATTATGGAATATTTAGAAGGCAGAGTATTTGAGGACACAACTTTACCTGGACACTCTCCTCAAGATAGAACTTTGATATATAATAGTATGAACGAAACCCTAGCCTCATTGCATAAAGTAAAACCTAAAGATGTTGGTTTAGAAGATTTTGGAAGACCAGGAAGTTATTTTCTACGACAACTAAAAAGATGGTCTCAACAATGGGAATTATCTAAACAACAGGATATTCCAGAAATGCCTTTATTAATTGATTGGTTATCAAATAATATTCCTGAGAGCGATGAGACAACAATTGTTCATGGAGATTATAGGTTAGGTAACTTAATTTATGATTTAAATGAACCTAAAGTAATCGCTGTATTAGATTGGGAGTTATCTACTTTGGGTCATCCTCTTGCAGACCTAGGTTATAATTTAATGCTTCATGAAGAAGACTCAGATGTGCGTTCTGGTTTTAGTTTAAAGAATTTAGATTTGGTAAAACTAGGTATACCAACAAAAGATTACTTGGTAAAAAAATATTGTGAAATGGTAAATAGAGATGTTGTAAATCCAAATTATTATATAGCTTTTTCAATGTTTAGGAACGTAGCTATATTAGAAGGAGTTTTAGCTAGAGGAAGAGCAGGAAATGCTTCTTCTTCTTTGGCTGAAGAAAAAGGAGCTTTAGGAAAGCCTATTGCAAAAATAGCTTGGGATTTAGTACAACACAGTAAAATAGATTAATTATTTCTATATCTTAAGTTTTCTCTCGATAAATCAGATATTTTATTGCATCCCATAAGTTTCATATCACGTTCGATTTCATTTTTAAAATTACCTAAAGCTTTTTCAACAGCAGGTTGGCCTCCACCTCCTAGAGCGTAAAGATAATATTTTCCTCCTGAACAACATTTTGCTCCAACTGATAGAGCTTTTAATACATGTGTTCCTCTTTGAATACCTCCATCGCATATAACATCAAGTTTATCTCCAACAGCATCTACTATTTCAGCTAATTGATCGAATGGGCTTCTGGAACCATCTAATTGTCTTCCTCCATGATTGGATACCATGATAGCTGTTGCACCAATATCTACAGCTTTTTTAGCATCTTCTACACTCATAATACCTTTTAAACAAAAATGTTTTCCCCATTTCTTATTTATTTCTTCTGCATCTTTCCAGTTCATAGTTTGGTCTAACATATTTGTGAAATAATCCCCGACTGAAATAGCTATATTTGTTCCTGCATTTACAAACTTAGATAATTGAGGCAAATCAAATTTTTCATGTGTAAAATAATTTATTGCCCACATTGGGTGACTAGCAAAACTAATTAAACTTTTTAATGTTAACTTTGGTGGGCTCGTAAAGCCAGTATGCAAATCTCTTTCTCTGTTTCCTCCAGTTATAGTATCAACAGTCAAAGCAATTGCTTCATAATTTGCTTCTTTACATAGATCTATCATATGGTTATTTAATCCCTTATCTTTATGATAGTATAATTGGAATAGTTTAGGAGAAGATATTTCCTTACTCATTCGCATTATATCAACAGTTCCTAATGAAGATAAACCTGACATCGTTCCAAATTTTTCTGCTGCTCTTGCAACTGCCAGTTCCCCTTCATGGTGAAATAATCTTTGTAACGCCGTTGGAGAGCAAAATAGAGGCATATCCAGTTTTTGTCCCATTACAGTTACAGACATATCTATATCCTTAACCCCCGCTAATACATTTGGGACTAAATCACATTCTTCATATGCCGCAGTATTTCTATTTTTCGTGATTTCATCATCAGCCCCTCCATCAATGTAATGAAATATTGGACCAGGTAGTTTACTTTTTGCTAAATCTCTAAAGTCTTGTGTATTGTGACAATCTTTAATTTTCTTAAAAATCATTTTATATTTTACCTTTATTATAGTTAGATATTACTTAGTATAATTTTTAAATAAATTCCATATATATAATACAGAACTTTTTATTTCGGAGCCATTCTAAGTGAACCGTCTAATCTTATAGTTTCTCCATTTAACATTTCATTTTCATAAATATGTTTTACTAAGGCTCCATATTCATTCGGCTGTCCAAGACGATGGGGATGCAATGTTGAGTCTATAAGAGATTTTTTAGCTTCTTCTGGTAATCCTGCAAGGAGAGGTGTTTCAAAAAGACCAGGAGCTATAGTATTAACTCTTATTCTTTGACGAGCTAATTCTCTAGCTATCGGAAGCGTCATACCTATAATTCCTCCTTTTGAAGCTGAATATGCTGCTTGTCCAATCTGTCCGTCATACGCTGCAATAGAAGCTGTATTTATAATTACTCCTCTACTTTCATCACTTTGAGATTCGTTATGTTGCATAACATTTGCTGCAGCTTTTAATGTATTAAATGTTCCAATTAAATTTACATTAATTATTTTACTAAATAGATTAAGAGGACAAGTGCCTTCTTTATTTAAAACTTTACTAGGACTTCCTATTCCTGCACAATTTACAGCTAAGTTTATAGGGCCAGTCTTTTTTACAATTTCTGAGAAGTTATCTGATACTAACTTTTCATCAGTTATATCAATATTAATGTAATTACAATTAGAGCCTAATTTCTCTGCTTTTTTAATACCTAAGTCATTTTGTATATCTATGATGGTAACTTTTCCTCCATTATTAATAATAATGTCAGCTGTTGCTCCTCCTAGACCGCTTGCTCCTCCAGTAATAACAGCGTTACAATTATTTAATTCCATAATGGTTCCTTTCTATAATTTAAGAAGAAAATTGTTCATTAATAAACTTTTCTTCAAGACTACTTTCAGTGTCAAATAATAGTTTGAATGATAATTTCGTTGATAGTTTTATATTAACTGATTTTACATTCCTTACTTCTAGGTTTCCTGCAGTTGCGCTTACACCTCTAGTTTTAGGTTCCTTAACAATAAAATTTACTGAAGAAGTTTTAGGTAACAATGCTCCTCTCCATCTTCTAGGCCTAAATGCACATATAGACGTTAATGAGAGCAATTTTGAATTTATAGGTAAAATAGGACCATTGGCTGAGAGATTATAAGCTGTGCTGCCTGCAGGCGTTGCTAACATAACACCGTCACATACTAGTTCATTGAGGCGCTTTTTGTTGTTAACATTAATTATTACTTTTGCAGTCATCCTAGATTGTCTTAATAAAGATACTTCATTAATTGCTATTCCCTTATATTTTTTTTCATTAATATCGAGAGCTTCCATTTCTAAAGGTGAGATCTTAGTCAGAACTGCATTATTAATTCTTTCTATGAGGTTTTCCTTTGAATAAGTATTCATTAAAAAACCGATAGTGCCTCTATTCATACCATAGATTGGAATTTTTTTAACACCATAAGTTTCTATTACATTAAGTAGGAGTCCATCTCCACCCAATGCTACAATGATATCTGCTTGATCAACATTTGTATTATTATATTTTTTAGATAATTCTTTTAACGCTTTTTGAGCTTCTTTTGAATTTGATGCAATAAAAGCGATTTTATTAAATTTCATTTTAAATTAAACCGTGTTTTTTTTGATTATAATGATATAGGAAAGTTAGCACTTAATAAATTAAGTTTAAAGATAAATTTATCCGCCTGTTACACTCATATGTCTTTTGACTGCTGGCCCAGAAGATCTTCGACTAATTTCAAAATCATGACCTTTAGGTTTTCTAGAAATAGCCTCTCTAATAGCTTCTTCTAACTCGATACCTGTTTTACCTTGTTGTAACTCTTTTCTTAAATTGGCTGAGTCATCTTGACCAAGGCACATATAAAGCATTCCAGTACATGTAAGCCTCACCCTATTACAGGATTCGCAAAAATTATGTGTAAGAGGTGTTATAAACCCAAGCCTTCCACCAGTTTCTTCTATTTTTACATATCTTGCTGGACCTCCAGTTTTATATTCACTTTCTGTTAAAGTAAACTTTTCTCTTAGTTTAGCTCTAACCATAGATAGAGGTAAATATTGGTCAGTTCTATCTTCAGTGATTTCTCCCATTGGCATAGTTTCTATTACTGTAAAATCATGCCCTTCATTATGTGCCCATTCTATCATGCTCTGTAATTCATTTTCATTAACACCTTTTAAAGCTACAGCATTAATTTTACATTTTAATCCTGCCCTAGTTGCAGATTTAAGACCATTTAAAACTTTTTCTAAATCACCCCATCTAGTAATTTTCTTGAAAAGTTCGGGGTTTAATGTATCTATAGAAACGTTTACTCTTCTTACTCCATAATCATATAATTGTTCAGAAAACCTTGATAACTGACTTCCATTAGTAGTTAAAGTTAATTCCTCAAGTCCTGAACCTATTTTTGATCCAAGAGATTTTATAAGAGTTAGTACGTTCTTTCTTACTAATGGTTCTCCGCCTGTGAGTCTAATTTTTTTAGTACCAAGATTTATAAAAGAAGCACAAAGTGTCTCTATCTCTTCAAGAGATAGTACATCAGCTTTTGGAAGAAAAGTCATGTTTTCTGCCATACAATAAACACACCTAAAATCGCATCTATCAGTTAGTGATACTCTTAGGTAAGATATAGCTCTTCCAAATGGATCTATTAAAGGACTACTATCTTTATTTATTTTATCAAACGGTTTATCTAACATACAAACACCAAATCTAAATCATTATATGGTTATATACCACTGTATATAATGGATCAAGAATTACTTTCAATATATATTTTTGTTATATATAATAAACTTTCTAATAATTAAGAAATAATTATAAAATGGATAAAGCTTCAAATAATAAAAAATATAACTGGCCTTATAATATTTATGAAGTTTTTAAAGATAATAAAATTAAGCAAATAGCTTATGTTCCCGATGCAGGTCATAAAGATCTAATTGATTACTGTGAAAATGATAAAAATATGAAGATGATTAGCTTAACTTCTGAAGAAGAGGGGGTAGGCTTACTAGCGGGGGCATGGCTAGGTGGAGAAAAGGGTGCTTTATTAATGCAATCAAGCGGAGTAGGGAATTGTATCAATTCCATAGCTTCAATAACAAGAGCATGTGACTTTCCTCTTCTTATGTTAGTGACTATGAGAGGTGAATGGAATGAGTTTAACCCATGGCAAGTTCCGATGGGTAAAGCAACAGCAAAAGTATTAGAGGCCTTAAATGTAAATGTTACAAGGTGCCAGAAAATTGATGATGTTTCTGAAACTATAAACGCTATGTTAGGATTAGCATATAAAACTAATTCTATTAATGCGGTTTTATTATCTCAAAAACTTATTGGTGCAAAGGATTTTTAGGACTAAATATGCCAAAATTTAGATTAAATAGACGATATGTGATTAGTGAATTATTGAAACAACGAGAAGATACCCTTGTAGTTAATGGTTTAGGGGGAACTTGTTGGGATATAGCTTCTTTAGGAGATAATGATTTTAATTTTTATGTTTGGGGTGGAATGGGTAATGCATGCATGATTGGTTTAGGATTAGCGTTAAGTCAGCCAAAAAAAAAAGTAATAGTAATAACTGGTGATGGAGAAATGCTTATGGGAATTGGATCTTTAGCTACAATAGCATTAAAACAACCTAAAAACCTATCTATAGTAGTATTTGATAATGAGTTGTATGGAGAAACAGGTTCCCAAAAAACACACACTGCCTATAGCACTAATTTATCAAAAATTGCAATTGGTTCCGGTATAATTGATTCATCAATTATTACAACTAAAGCAGATTTATTATTACTATGTTCAAAAATTCATCAAATTAAAAATTTGAGTTTTTCTGTAATTAAAATTAATCAAGAGCAAGAAGAAATAGTTTTACCTATTAGAGAAGGAGCCTATATTAAATCGCGCTTCAGGAAAGCCTTACTTGGTGAAAAAATATTATTAGAATAGCTAAAATATTTGTATATAATAAAAGAAATTATAAACTTAGGATGATTGAAGGAAAGAAGTATTGACTGAAAACAATAGAATTTCTAGTATTAATAGTCTCAATGGTGATCAGTGGGAAGATATTAGATCCGGTGTTATAACTTTATGTAGTAATTTTCCTGGTGAATATTGGAGAAGCTTAGATAGTAAAAGAGAATATCCTGAAGAATTTGTTAAGGCATTAACAGATGCTGGTTACTTAGCTTGCTTAATACCGGAAGAGTATGGAGGATCAGGTTTACCTATTCAAGCAGCATGTATTATTCTTGAAGAAATACAAAGATCAGGGGGGAATGGAGCTGCTTGCCACGCACAGATGTATATAATGGGTGCTCTACTTAGACATGGTTCTAAGGAACAAAAAGATAAATATTTACCAAAAATTTCTTCTGGTGAATTACGTTTACAAGCATTTGGAGTAACTGAACCGGATGCAGGAACTGATACATTATCTATTAGGACTAAAGCAGAAAAAACAAAAACTGGTTATATCATCAATGGACAGAAAGTATGGACAAGCAGAGCTGAGTATTCGGATTTAATGTTACTTCTAGCAAGAACTTCCTCTAATAAAAACATAAAAAGAACTGAGGGCTTATCTTTATTTATTATAGATATGCAAAAAGCAAAAAATAATGGTCTCACTATTAAACCAATAAGAACTATGATTAATCATGCAACTACAGAAGTATTTTTTGATGATTTAGAAATACCTTTTGAAAGCCTAATAGGTTCAGAAGGTAAAGGTTTTAAGTATATATTAGATGGAATGAATGCTGAACGTATTTTAATAGCAGCTGAATGCGTTGGAGATGCAAAATTTTTCTTAGATAAAGCTACAGAATACGCATCTTCAAGAGAGGTATTTGGTAGACCTATTGGACAGAACCAAGGTATACAATTTCCAATTGCCAGAGCTTATGCTGAAATGGAAGCATCTGCATTAATGGTTGATAGAGCTGCACAATTATTTGACAATGGTATTTCTTGTGGTGCTGAGGCAAATATAGCAAAACTATTATCTTCAGAGGCTTCTTGGAAAGCCGCAGAATCTGCTATGCAGACATTTGGAGGTTATGGTTTTGCGGAAGATTATGATATAGAAAGAAAGTATAGAGAAACAAGGCTATATCAAACTGCTCCTATATCAACAAACTTAATTTTAGCATTTATAGCTCAAAATATTCTAGGGCTTACTAGATCTTACTAGGAGAAAATATTAAAAATGTTAGAAGGAATATTAGTAGTATCATTAGAGCAAGCGGTAGCTGCACCATTATGTTCTTTAAGGCTTGCAGAAGCTGGAGCAAGAGTAATAAAAATCGAGAGAACTGAGGGAGATTTTGCTAGACACTATGATAAAGATGTAAAAGGTAATAGTGCTTATTTTGTTTGGTTAAATAGAGGTAAAGAATCTCTAGTAATAGATATAAAAAATACTAAAGATTTAGCACTTCTAAAAAAAATAATTTCTTCTGCAGATATATATATTCAGAATTTAGCTCCTGGAGCTGCAGAAAGAGCAGGATTGGGCTCAAAATATATGAGAGCTTCAAATAAGAAATTAATTACTTGCGATATTTCTGGCTATGGTCAAACCGGTCCATATAGAGATATGAAAGCATATGATTTATTAGTACAAGCAGAAACAGGTTTATGCAGTGTTACAGGAACTGCAGAAGAAGAAGGAAGAGTAGGAGTTTCAGTATGTGATGTTGCATGTGGAATGAATGCACATTCTTCAATTTTACAAGCTTTATATAATAGAGAAAAAACAGGTGAAGGTAGTGCAATAGAAGTTTCATTATTTGACGGTATGGCAGATTGGATGAATGTTCCCTACCTTCAAACCGTATATGGAAGTAGGTCTGTTGAAAGAGTTGGTTTGTCTCATCCCTCTATTGCCCCTTATGGTGCATATATGACTAAATGCGGAAAAAAAATTTTAATATCTATTCAGAATGAGAGAGAGTGGGTCCAGTTATGCTCTTCTGTATTAATGCTTAAGGATTTATCAAAGGATGAAAGATTTAATAAGCCCACTTATAGAGTAAAAAATAGAACTGCACTTGATCAAATAATTGCTGATGAATTTATTAAGTATAATAAAGATATATTATTAGAACGTTTGAGAAAAGAAAGGATTGCTTGTGGAGTATTAAATTCTATTAATGATTTAGAAAATCATCCTCAGCTAAGAAAAGTTAAATGTATTATTGGGAATGAAGAAGTAGAACTAATAGCACCTCCATCTATAGTTAAAGGTGAAAAAAATAGGATTAGTAAAATTCCTAGTATAGGAGAAAATTCTATCGATATATGGAAAGAGTTTAATGAAAAGTAGTTCAGATATAAAGTCTTGGATAGGTAAATCTATCCAAAATGAGGATTATATTAGTGATTTCCCAATAAGAGCAATGGCTTCTGTATTTGATTACGACGGTGAAGATATTGGTGAAGTTCCATATGGATGGCATTGGTTATATTTTTTAAATTTACCTTTACAAAAAAATTTAGGCCCCGATGGACATGAAAAAAGAATAGGTTTTATGCCTCCTATAGATTTGCCTATTAGAATGTATGCAGGAGGAGAAATAAATTATTTTAAACCGCTATTAATTGGCGAGAAATTAAAAAAAACTTCAAGTATTATTTCAATTGAAAATAAAAAAGGTTCAACAGGTAATCTAACTTTTTTAAAAATTAAGCATGAAATTACTAATAAAAAAGAAGTCTTAATAAATGAAATTCAAAACTTAGTATATAGAGAAGATAGAAAATCTCAAAAAGCTAAATCTACTATTAATATTAAAGCTCCAAATAATTTTCATTATGAAAAATCATGGCGCACTTCTCCAGAAATGCTTTTTAGGTATTCAGCATTAACTCATAATACTCATAAAATTCATTATGACTTTCCATATGCTAAGGATGTGGAAGGTTATCCACAAATAGTGGTACATGGGCCCTTAATGGCAACTTTCTTATTAGACTTGATAAAAAATATAATTACAAATAAACAAAAACTTATTAAGTTTACATTTAAGTTAAAAAGCCCCGTTTTTGTTGGAGGCACTATTTTTGCTCAAGCTATTAAAACTAAAAATGGATTAGATCTTTGGATTAAAGATCAAAATGGTTGCCAATCTTTAACTGCAGAGGCAGAAATTATTGACTAACCTTGCATATTAAATATTGAGTTTATATTTTTATGAGTATTTATAACAACATTCTTTAAACTTAACGACATTTCTAATATAGTATTTACGTAGAAGTATGCAGTTTCAATTTTATCATTTAAAAATTTATCTTCTTCATTATTTTTTAGTAAATTATGTGCTTTAATTGCGCTTTTAGCCATAATCCAAGCACCAAATATATTTCCACACATATCCAAAAATGGAGTGGCACCAGATGCAGCATTTCTTTTACTATTTTTCCACATATTTAGAAGTTCATCAGAAGTATTTTCAAGTAAATCAATAGCAAAAATAACCTTTTTTCCAATTTCTACTAATTTTGCTTCTTTAGTTTCTAAGCATTCTTTTGCATCTTTTCTCATATCACATAAAAATCTTTTAAACACATTTCCATTATCTAGAGTAAGTTTTCTTCTTAATAAATCCAGAGCTTGAATCCCATTTGTACCTTCATATATAGGCAGTATTCTTGCATCTCTATAATGTTGAGCTGCTCCTGTTTCCTCAATAAAACCCATTCCTCCGTGAACTTGAACACCAGTAGATGCAATTAACACCCCTTGGTCTGTACACCATGCTTTAACTATAGGAGTTAATAGGTCTAAATTTTCTTGAGCCTTAATTTTATCTTCTGAAGATAAAGCATTTTTTGATAGATCTAACTCATTTGCAGTGAATAATGATAGAGCGCGCATAGCTTCTATTCTAGATTTCATATCCATTAGCATTCGTTGAACATCAGGGTGATCAATGATAGCTACGGTTCCATCTTTAGAGCCATCTATAGAATTACCCTGTTGACGTGACATAGAGAAATTAAATGCTTGTTGGAATGCCCGTTCAGCAATAGAAACACCTTGAATACCTACATTTAGCCTAGCATTATTCATCATTGTAAACATAGCTTTAAGACCTCCATGTTTTTCTCCAATTAATTCTGCGTTAGCTCCCTCATTATCTCCATAAGCTAATACACAGGTAGGACTTGCATTTGTTCCAAGTTTATGCTCAATAGATACAACTCTTACATCATTTTTTTCTAATGTTTTGCCTTCTTCATTTACTATATTTTTAGGAGATATAAATAAGGATATTCCTTTGCTGCCCTCAGGTGCATCAGGAAGTCTTGCAAGGACTAGATGAACTATATTCTCATTCATATCTTGGTCGCCATGAGTAATATATATCTTATTTCCATATAATTTATAATTATCATCATTAGGTACAGCTTTTGATTTTAGTAAAGCTAGGTCCGAACCTGCCTGAGGTTCTGTAAGATTCATAGTGCCTGACCATTCTCCACTTATCATTTTAGGTAAATATTTTTGTTTTTGTTCCTCTGTTCCATATGCTTCTATAACTTCAATTGCACCCTGAGTTAATAACATATTTAAAGAAAAACTCATATTAGCGGCATGCCAAATTTCGTTTAATCCGCCAACAATATTCCATGGCATTTCTTGTCCACCATATTTTTTAGACCCTGCAACTGAAGACCAACCTCCTTCAATATATTGCTTATAAGCATCTTTAAAACCTGGAGGCATTCTAACTAATCCATTTTCTAGGGTAATTCCTTTTTTGTCGCCAATAGAGTTTAAAGGGGCTAAAACGTTAGATGCGAATTTACCAGCTTCCTCAAATATTTGTTTCATCAAATCTGGATCAGAGTATTCATCATTTTCATTTTGGACTTCCGATTTAACATTTTTAAGTACAAATAAAATATCTTCAATTGGGGCATTATATTCTTGCATATTATCTTCTTTCTAATTTTATAGCACTTTGCCAGGGTTTAAAATATTCTTTGGGTCAAAAGTAGTTTTTATTGATTTCATTAAATTTATCTCAATTTCAGGATTATAAAACTTTAATTCTTCTCTTTTAAGTTTTCCTATTCCATGTTCAGCTGAAAAACTACCATCTAAGTCATTAACTATGTCAAAAACAATCTTATTTATACTTTCCCATTTATTAAGGAAATCTTCTTTATTGCTTTTTTTTGGTTGGCTAATATTGAAATGTATATTGCCATCACCTATATGTCCAAATGCAACTACTCTAGACTCAGGCATGAATTTTACTACACTGTAGGTGGCGTCATTAATAAATTTACTTACATTATTTATTGGTATTGAAATATCATGTTTTATAGAACCTCCTTCAGGTTTTTGTGCTTCGTTTAAACCGTCTCTAAGAAGCCATAAATCTTTTCTTTGTTGAGTACTTTCAGCTATGACTCCATCCAGTACTATATTCTTATTCAGCGCTACTTCAAATAAATTTTCCATTTGTTTTCTCATATTATTTTCAGAAGAAGAAGAAAATTCTAATAGTACATACCACTTATATTTATTATTCATGGGCTCTTTAGCACCAGGAATATTTTTTAGTACCATTTCCATACCTACTCGACTTACTAGTTCATAAGCATTTAAAAGATCAGCACTAGCGCTGCGAGCTAGACCAAAAAGCTCTATTGCAGCTTCTGAATTTGGTACAGCAAATAATGCTGTTTCAATATTTTTTGGAGAAGGGAATAATTTAAGTACAGCAGAAGTTATTATGCCTAGTGTACCTTCGCTTCCAATAAATAATTGTTTAAGGTCATATCCACGGTTATCTTTTCTTAGACTTGTTAGATTATTCCATATTGAACCATCAGCTAAAACAACTTCTATACCTAAAACCAAGTCTCTTGCCATTCCATATCTAAGAACATTTATTCCACCTGCATTTGTCGATAGGTTTCCTCCGATAGTACATGAGCCTTCTGATGCTAAACTTAACGGGAAAAGAAAATTTTTTTCACTAGCTTGATCTTGTATATTACTAAGTATACATCCAGCCTCAACTGTTACAGTAAAATTTTTTTCATTAAATTCTTTAATATTATTCATTCTTTCCAGAGATAACATTACTTCTTGACCGTTATTCGATGGAATAGTTCCTCCACATAATCCCGTTCTTCCTCCTTGTGGTACTATTTTTATATTATATTTATTACATAATTTTAGTATTTTACTTACTTCATTTGTATTATTAGGTTTTAATAATAAATCAGATTTGCCTTTATAAAAACCTCTCTCTTCTACTAGATGAGGTTCGATAGTACTTAAATCTTCGATCCAACCCTTTGGCCCTAAGTATTCTTTTAAAGGAAATAGCTTTTTTAATTCTGTATGCATATTTTTCTACTTACATATTTTACATGAAATATAAATCTTTATTAATTAAGATCAAGATTTATTAGCGGCTCCTCTATTTAGGCGATCATTTATTGCAATTCCAATTCCTTTATTTTGTATTTTCTTTACTGCAATTTTTTTAACATTCTTTTTGTCTAAATATCTTAGCATTGAAAATAAATTTTTAGCAGCTTCTTCTAAGTTTTTATTTTTACTTAAATTCATTTTAACAAAATTATTTAAATTCTTTGGGTCTTCACCAAAACCAAGCCATGCTTCCCCTTTTAATGGGTAAGCTGCATTTAATCGTAACGATGCATTAGGAGAATAATGTTTTTTGAATAAACCAGGACTTTCTGGCTTTTTTTCATTTATATTAGATTCAACATAAGAAGTTTTAACTATTTTGTTTATAAGACTAATATTTAAACCTCCTGGTCTTAATACTGTCGGGATAGCTTTTGTAAAGTCTATAACTGTAGATTCAAGCCCAATTTCAGTATTACCACTATCTAAGATCATATCATTTTTTTGATCTAATTTGCTAGATAGATCATTTTTTACATGCTGTGCAGAAGTAGGACTTAAGTGTTGAGAGATATTAGCACTGGGAGCAATTAATGGAGCATCAACAGTTTTTAATAATTTTAGAGCAACAGGATGGTTTGGCATTCTTAAAGCAACAGTATTTAAACCTGCTCTAGCAATAGAGCTAATATTTGAGGAAGTATTATATGGAAGAACTATAGTTAGAGGACCAGGCCAATATTTTTTTATAAGCTTCATAACATCTAAAGGTATATTTTCTACTATAGATAATAATTGTTCTATTTTATATATATGCACTATTAATGGATTATTATTTGGTCTACCTTTAACTTTATAAATTCTTTTTACAGCATTTTTATTAGATGCTAATGCTCCAAGTCCATAAACAGTTTCTGTAGGAAACGCTACAATTCCCTCATTATTAAGAAGAGTTGCAGCTAGTTTAATATTCTGATTATTTGCTTTATAAATTTTCATTAAGAAAGCATAGGCTTTAATTTTTCAAAAGCTTTATTAAGTAAATCAGGGCTTTTAGCATAGCAAATTCTTATCCATTTGTTACCACCTTTTCCAAAAGATGTTCCAGGAGCTAGTCCAACACCAGTTTTTTCTAAAGTATCAAAGCAAAATTTTTCTGAATCTGATATATCTTTTATTTTAAAATAAGCATAAAAAGCTGCTTGAGAATAAGGAAAAATAACTCTAGAAAAATTATTTAAATTATTTAAAGCTATGTCTCTTGAAATTTTTAAATCATGGATCATTTTTTCAATAAATTTTTCTCCTTCATTAATTGCTACTACTCCTGCATGTTGAGCAGGAGATGATGGAGAAGCAACATTAAACTCATTAAGTTTCTCAAATATACTAATTAGTCCCTCAGGAACAATCATCCAGCCTAATCTCCATCCTGTCATAGCCCAAGATTTCGAAAAACTATTTACAACTATTAATAAATCATCATCTTTTGATATATCTAAAAAAGAGGGAGCAACTTTTCTATCATAAATAATTCTTTCATAGACTTCATCTGATATTATCCAAGTTTTTTCTTTTCTACATAATTCTAAAATTTCTGACTGTTCTTGACTGTTCATCACCCATCCAGTGGGGTTATTTGGGGTATTAATATAAATAGCTTTAGCATCTTTTATATATTTTTTAATTTCTTTAAGGTTTAATTTCCATATATTTTCTTTTTTTGAGTGTAACAATGGAATTTCAATAACATTCCCGCCCATAATCTCTATGCAGCGCATAAAATTTGGCCAAACAGGAGTTATACAAATTATTTTATCTTTAGGATTAACAAGTGCTTCAGCAGCTATCATTAATGCATTCATTCCAGCTGAGGTAACCATTATTCTCGATGAATTTATTTTTTTTTTATGCAGGGATGAGCTATACTTAGATATTGTTTCAACTAGTTCCGATATTCCTTGATTTGCACTATAAAAAGTATGTCCATCATCTAAAGCAGTTTTCATAGCTTTTGATATAAATGCTGGTGTTGCAATATCAGTTTCTCCAAAATATAGAGGAATAATATTCTTTTTTCCAATGACTGAGTTAGCAACATTTCTAATAGGAGAAGATTTTAGAGATTTTATTACTTTTCTTATATTAAAATCAATATTATCACTCAAGTTATAGCGCCCATTTGCCATGGAACAAATTCAAGATCACCTAATCCATTAATTTCAGATTTAGATTGTTTTCCAGATGCTACATCAAGAATAAGTTGGAATATTTCTTGACCCATTTCTTCAATTGTTGATTCACCAAGTAATATTTTTCCACAATTTACATCCATGTCTTCAGTCATTCTATTATATAAGTCATCATTAGTAGCTAGTTTTATGGAAGGAGCAGGTTTACATCCGAACACAGAACCTCTTCCAGTAGTGAAGCATATCATATTTGCTCCACCTGCAATTAAACCTGTTACACTTGTTACATCGTAGCCTGGAGTATTCATAAAAGTAAACCCTTTTGCTTTTATGTTCTCAGCAAATTGGTATACATCAACTAAATTTGTTGTTCCTCCTTTTGCTACTGCGCCGAGAGACTTTTCTAATATAGTAGTTAATCCTCCAGCCTTATTTCCAGGCGAAGGATCTTGATGAAGCTGATGTTTATTTTCTTCAAATTTGATCAAATAATCCTCTTGCCACCACTTTATAAAGTTAACTATTTTTTGTCCTACTTCTTCATTTATTGCCCTTCGAGTTAGTAAGTGTTCTGCACCAAATATTTCAGGTGTTTCTGCCAGAGTTCCAGTTCCTCCATTTTTTACTAATAGATCAACAGCTGCTCCTAATGCTGGATTTGCAGTCATACCAGAATAGGCATCTGATCCTCCACATTCTAATCCTAAAATTAATTCGGAAGCTGGACTTTCTTTTCTTTGATTTTTATTAAGAATTGGAAGCATTTGTTTAATCATCTCTACCCCTTCTTGAATAGTTTTTCTTGTGCCACCAACATCCTGAATAGTCATCATTTTAAAAGTATCTGAATTAGCCCAATTCATTGATTGTGCCATTCCACTCACTTGATTGACTTCACATCCTAGCCCGATCACTATAAGCCCACCAAAATTTGGATGCCTTGAATACCCAGCAATAGTTGCTTGAAGTAGTTCCCATCCTAAACCCTTACTATTTATTCCACACCCAGTCCCATGAGTGATAGAGACTATACCATCAACATTTTCAAAATCTGATAAAGCTTCTTCATTAAATGCTTCTGCTATTTTTTTGCAAACTGTAGCTGAACAATTAACAGAAGAAATAATTCCAATAAAATTCCTAGTTCCTACTTTTCCATTAGGCCTATGGTAACCCATAAAAGTAGCTCTTTCGCTTTCAGGTAATATCTCATCATTTTTACATCCCTGAGAAAACTCATAGTCTTTTTTCTTATCTGACATGCCTGTATTATGAACATGAACATGATCTCCAATTTTTATATCTTCTTTAGCTACCCCAATAATAGTGTCATATTTGATAATCTCGTTGCCTTTAGAAATATCTTTCGTTGCTACTTTATGACCTACAGGAATGTGTTGATTTGTATTTAATTTTTCTTTTTCAATATTAGTATTAATATCAATGTCAGATTTAGCAGTTACCACATTATCATTTTTATGAATACGAATTGCTATAGGTTCCATGTGTTATATTCTCCCAATAATATATTGATAAATTAATATATATTATATTTTTATAGATTTAAATAGATTTTATGTTTACTTTTTGTTGCGTATTATAGAATATTCATATTTATTATTGCTTAATTGTTTTTTTAAAAGGGGGAATAGAATGAAATTAGTAAGGTATGGAGTTAAAGGTAAAGAAAAACCTGGTATTATTGATTCAGATGGCAATATTAGAGATTTATCAAAAAAGGTTTCTGATATAGAGGGAAAAATGTTGTCATCTGCAAAACTTAAGCAATTGGCTAAAACTAATCTTAATAGACTTCCATTAGTTAAAGGTAAAAAAAGATTAGGAGTTCCTTTCTCTGGAATAGGTAAAATTGTATGCATTGGATTAAATTATGTTGATCATGCTAAAGAAACTGGAAGTCCAATTCCAAGTGAACCTATAATGTTTATGAAACCTACTAGTTCATTAAGTGGACCTAATGACGATGTTATGTTGCCTAAAGGATTAGTCTTGGGAAAAAAGTCTTCAAAAGTTGTGGATAGTAAATGTGGAGATTGGGAAGTAGAATTAGGCATAGTTATTGGTGAGACTGCTCGTTCGGTAAGCGTTTCTCGTGCATTAAGTTATGTTGCTGGTTATACTTTAGTTAATGATGTTTCTGAAAGAGAATATCAAATGAAAGCTGCAGGCGGCCAATGGATTAGAGGAAAAGGTTTTGATACATCTTGTCCAGTTGGACCTTGGCTGGTAACAAGAGATGAAGTAAGAAAAGTTCAAGATCTTGATTTGTGGTTGAACCTTAATGGAAAAAGTATGCAAACAGGTAATACATCCACTATGATATTTGATGTAAAAACAATTGTTTCTTATGTAAGTCATTACATGACTCTTGAGCCAGGAGATTTAATTGCTACTGGTACTCCTCCAGGAGTAGGTGCAGGAATGAAACCTCAAAAATTTTTAAAGCATGGAGATGAAATGCATTT
>Ga0114933_10001755_pt1 | contig 23651 bp, 21 predicted proteins | sample 4SBtaG_FD_89691 | JGI IMG/M metagenome (GOLD analysis project Ga0114933, IMG submission 89691) | Deep subsurface microbial communities from Kolumbo volcano to uncover new lineages of life (NeLLi) - 4SBTROV12_W25 metaG | ecosystem: Environmental > Aquatic > Marine > Volcanic | place: Kolumbo... | reverse complement strand
TGTATGACATGATCTGTGCAGCAGATACGGTCGGTGTGTTTCAGATTGAAAGTCGGGCACAAATGAGTATGCTACCGAGACTTAAGCCGAGATGTTTTTACGATTTAGTCGTGGAAGTGGCTATTGTTCGTCCCGGACCTATTCAAGGAAACATGGTTCATCCTTATCTGCGGCGGCGATCAGGGCAGGAATCGGTTTCTTATCCCAATGATGCGATTCGGCGAGTATTGGAAAAGACGCTCGGCGTTCCATTGTTTCAGGAGCAGGCGATGCGACTTGCCGTTGTGGCCGCAGGGTTTACTCCAGGTGAAGCAGATCAGTTGCGTCGGGCAATGGGGGCGTGGAGACGACCAGGTGTGATCCATCAATTTCATGAAAAGCTTGTGACCGGAATGCTTGCCAGAGGATTATCACGGGAATTCGCGGAACAGGTGTTTAATCAGATCCGAGGTTTTGGAGAATACGGTTTCCCCGAATCACACGCAGCCAGTTTTGCCTTGCTGGTGTATATCTCAGCATGGCTGAAGTATTATCATCCCGCGGTATTCGCCGCATCGATTATCAATAGCCAGCCGATGGGGTTCTATAGCGTTGCTCATCTTGTACGTGATGCAAGGAACCACCAGATAGATGTGCGGGAAATAGATGTAAATCGAAGCGATTGGGACTGCACGCTAGAGTACGACCATGGAGTTGGTTCTCAACCTGCCTTACGACTTGGGTTCAGAGTGATTGTAGGGATGAAAAAAGAGGTAGCTGATCGGATTAGTGACGCGCGTCGATCCAGCAACTTTATTTCACAACAGGATTTGCAGCGAAGGGCTGACGTTTCACGTAAAGCAATGATGAAACTTGCCGAAGCAGATGCTTTTTCAAGCCTTGAACAACCAAGGCGTGATGCACTTTGGGAGGCAATGGCACAACAGGATGCTAGACATGAAATGCCATTGTTTGCCAGCATTACAGATAAAGAACCTGTCGTGGAATTACCTGAAATGAAGCCATCAGAACAGGTAGAAATGGATTATCGGACTTCGGGTCTTTCATTAAAGGGACATCCGGTTGAGTTTTGCAGAGATCGGCTTAATGAATTGGGAGTATTATCGTCAAAAGATTTACTCAATAAGAAAACTGGAGACGCAGTTCAGGTAGCAGGTCTGGTGGTCTTTCGGCAACGTCCTGGTACAGCCAAAGGTGTTACCTTTGTCACATTAGAAGACGAAACAGGAACCATCAATCTCGTGGTTTACCAGAATATTTGGGAGCGGTTCTACAAGATTGCGCGACTCTCAAATACGTGGATGGTAAGTGGTACCGTTCAGTCAGAGCATTCGGTGATTCATATTGTCGTACGCAAACTGGAAGATTTGGAACCCTACATTACTGGTAATGTCATACGTTCGCGTGACTTCCGGTAAGAACGATCTAATTATCGGCCATCTCACGTAACAGGCTCATTTCATCTTGCAACCAAGTCAAATCACCATAGGCCTGTATCAAACCACTGATTACTCTCTGCGCCTTTTCCGGATCGTCCTCGAGCATGGTCTTAAGTTGCTTGATTTGATCAAGAATCTCAGTCCGAACCTGAGATCTCCTTCGTTCCTCATCCGCTCGTAATTCATCGATGAGCTGTTGGGCAAGAGGGGGAATCAATGAACCAGACTCTCCCATTAATGTGAACCCAAGCAAGGAACCAATGCGTTTTTCTGTTGGGTCGCTGCTGTTCCATATTTCCCGAATTCTAAGCTCATTCGCGCTCAGACCTGTTGTGAGTTTGCTATTGAGAACCCGTTTGCGGAATCGTTGCAATTCATCTTGTGCCTTGAGTTGGTGATATGCCGATTCAAAATCCACTGTTTTTTCATGTTGCGGAAATCGATTAATAAATTCATTCATCAATCGAAGTTTCTCGTTTTGGTTTGATGCAGCGTCAATCTCAGTGATCAATTGTTTGGCATTCAACGGCCGAAGCTGATACCAGACTCCGAAAGCTAAGCCGCCAACCATCATGAGCAGCAGTATCATTGCCAGCATGGCCCCCGCTTTCCCCGCCTTATCCGTGTCAAAGTCTGAACTGGCATCCACGTCTACTTCCGTGTAATGAGTACGGTCTTCGACATTGCTAGGGGGTGACGATGCAGGACGCGCGGGAGTGGCGATGGTGTCCTCGATCTGTGGAGACGGTTGATCGTAATCTCCGGCAACCGTTTTATCGTCGATGGAGTTGGAATTATCTGACGATGCGTTTGGCTGCACTTCGGAATGAGGGTCAGAAGTAAGCAGATCGAGACCTGGAGTTTGGCGTGGCATGAGTTGTTCATAGCCGTCAAGAATAGCCTGCATTTGATGCATCATTGCCGTTGCCGTGGGGATCCGTTTTGCTGGATCCTTAATCAGTCCAGAGTGTATGAGATGGTCGATGTCTCTTGGCAGATCTTCAACGCGTTTGCCAATGCGTACGGGTTCTTCGAATCGTAATTTATGCATGATCGATGGTATGTTGGATGCAGAGAACGGCGGTTTTCCACACAACGCAGCATACATGGATGACGACAGGCTAAAGAGGTCGGATTTCGCAGAAGGCCGTGCCCCTTCTGCCTGTTCCGGAGCCATATAATCTGCCGTACCTACAACGGCAAAATCTGCAGTGAGATTGTTAGACCCGTAGAGCTTGGCAATTCCGAAGTCGAGCAATTTTGCATCGCCTTCAGTTGTTAGCAATAGATTGGCCAGTTTAATATCGCGGTGAATAATTCCACGGTCATGTGCGTGTTTTAGCGATTTGCAAATACTGATCGAAAATCGAATGACATCCTGCCAATGTAATGCACCATCATTCTTGACTATGTCATAGAGAGAGCGACCCTCGATGAATTCCATTACATAAAACAGTTCACCATCCTGTTCACCAAAGCCGTAAATCTGGACGATATTCGGATGGTTTAATTGTTTGAGTGCATCGATTTCAGCTTCAAATCGAATTCTAAATGACTCGTCGCTGCTAAAACCACCGGGTAGCACCTTGATCGCGACCTTCTCTCCGGAATCTTCATGGTGTGCGGAATAGACGATCCCCATACCACCACGTCCGATTTGCTCGTGGATAAGATAAGGTCCAAGTCGATTGTGCATATTGCCTGACCGATGCCAAATAGGGAGTGCGATGACACTGGTAAACTATAGCACATCGCGGTTTCCGCCAATGAATAGTAGCTGCGGTGACGGTGTCATCCATTTACATCGGTGCAATTCGTTCAGAACCCACATCCGTTGTTAGCATGACGTGGGAGTCGAAACTGGCATATAGAAGCTCATGTCGTAGCTGTTGATGATCCGGACTGTCCCATAGATTGTTGTGTTCCCACGGATCCGTTTCGAGATCATAAAGTTCTCCTAATTGGTGTCCGTGGTAGACGCTTAGCTTGTAGCGGCGGTTTCGATACATGGTTGCGAATGTACCTGTGCCACCAGTGAAATGTGGATCAAGAGCGTCAAAGTACTCACAACGCACAAAGTCACGAAGGTGATCATCGCTTGTTTTATTTGTAAGCAGTGGTAACAGGCTCAAGCCCTGGCTGTAATCTGGTTGTTCGATTCCAGCCAGATCCAGAATCGTCTGCGTTTTATCCAGCAATTCCACTAAGGCATGACGCTGCACATTTTGCAGGAATCGCCCTGGCCAGGAAAAGATCAGTGGTACACGTACGAGCCCTTCATAGAAGCGGCATCCTTTTTGCATAAGACCATGGTCACCCATGGCTTCGCCGTGGTCGCTCGTAAAGATGATCACCGTATTGTGAAGTTGACCGGTTGCCTTCAGACACTGCATGATGCGTTTAAACTGGTCATCGATTTGCTTGATCATGGCATAGTAATTTGCCTGCATTTTAAAGGCATCATGCCCCTCAGGTGGAAGCGGGTCACCTTGGAAGTCAACGGAGGCGAGCTTGTGTTGTAATTCTAAATCAGATTCGAGAAAGTGCGGTCCAGGCATATCCGACTTGTCAAACTGATCGGCATATTCCTTTGGTGGAATAAAGGGAGGATGCGGATCGTAGATGTTTACGGAGAGAAGCCAAGGTGCATCATGAGGTTGATCGATGAATTCTAACGCACATTCGGTAGCCCACGTGGTTTGATGAAACTCCGGTGACACACGGTCTTCACTTAAGCGCATTGCGTCCAGGTCACCGCCGCGACTTCGTACCCAATCGCTGTAATCGTGTCCCGTCTCCCAGTCGTCGCGAGGTGCGTGGCTGAACATCCAGTAGGAGTATCCATCGTCCAGCCTTGGCTCCGTCCGATGTCCGGAACTTGTTAGGTGGAATTTCCCTATCAAGCCACAAGTATATCCGCTGTCAGAAATCAACTTTGTGACCAACGGCGGAAAGTCCGGGAAGGTATCGTTTCCATTGCGTGTGCTGTGCAATTTGGAAGGGTAAAGGCCGGTTAAGAAGCTAGAGCGTGACGGCGTGCAAATTGGGCTTTGACAGTATGCGTGAGTAAAAGCGACTCCGTTTTCCACGAGTTTATCAATCGTCGGTGTGACTACGTGAGGGTTTCCCAGTGCGCCGATGGTGTCAAAGCGTTGTTGATCGGTGCAGTACCACAGGATATTTGGGCGAGTCTCTGTCATGTGAGCTTATCGTTTCCGGCTATTCGAATTGGGTTTGGGGATACATCCTGAGGTGGTTTCAGGTGTGATGCTCAGTCAACTTGATTCCCGAGAGCGTTCTTAACGATGTTCTGGTCGAAGTAGTTAATCGACATGCCTGCATCAACGACAATGGTCTGTGCGGTGATGCCGCTACTGCGTGGACTGAGCAGAAACAACGCGACGTTTGCAGCTTCTTGAGTTTCCAAAGCACGTCCCCGCGGGATTACTTGTTCTGCGAACAGATAGGAGTCGACATATCCGGGGATTCCGGCAGAGGCGGATGTCTTTAAGAGTGACGGCCCGACGGCATTAAAACGAATGCTCGAGAAGTTACTGAATGATTTGGTTAGAAATGCCAGTGACGAATCAAGTGCAGCTTTCACCGGTGCCATGAAGCCGTAGTTTTCGCTGGCCATGGTTGTCGTGGATATCGAAATTGTCACCACACTTGCATCTTCACTCATCAACTCTCGAAATGCATTGCTGATGGATATAAGTGAATAGCACGATACATCTACTGCTCGCAGGAATTGCTCCTTGCCCGTTTCATGAAATGGTTTTGGGCCTTCACCGTAATCAGCAAAGGCAATGCTGTGAACGATGCCGTCAACGGTTACATCTGATGTTGACAGCGACATCGCAAGCGACGAAATCTGGTCAGGATGCTCAACATCGCACACATGAATAACGCGATCCGGCAGCAGTTTTGCACTGAGTTCGTTCTTCCGCTGCTCGCTACGCACGACATAGACAACATTCGCGCCGGACTCTTCTAATGACTTTCCGACGTGGTAGGCAATACTCTTTCGGTTTGCCACTCCAAACACGACGATGGTCTTGTCGTTCAGTTGTAGAAAATCACTCATTGCCATTGGATTAGGTAGGAGGTGCTACTGTGCAGGCGAATTCGAACCGAACTGCCATTTTACCCTCGAGCGTAACGCGCGCCGTCATAAAAAATGCACTACTCAGCTGATCATCAAGTGTTACATGAATTTCGATTCGGTCACCAGGCGCGACCATCTTCTTAAAACGTACATCATTAATTCGAGTCGCGACCGGCACACCAGAAGCGTCGCTGTCGGCTAATCTTGCGGCTAACAATGCAGCACCTGCTTGCATGGCGGATTCACAAAGAATCACTCCAGGGACAATTGGGTGGTCAGGGTAGTGTCCCTGAAAGAAGTATTCGTCAGCCCGGAATTCCTTTGAGCACGTGATTTGATCATCTGTCATAGAGATGATTTCATCAACGAGCAACATCGGTTCCCGATGAGGGATAAGCGTTTTAATATCTGGCATCAGAGAGCTTTAAGAGTACGTTATTTATGCGGTAGCTGTCGATGAAATATCAGAGTCGTAAGATGTGCTTGCCGATTTCATAAGCATTGCATCAACGTCATTAGCGACGATGACACCATAGTTTATCGTACCAAGCCATCCTGACATGATAATTCCGACACTTCCTGCATGATACAATCCGTTGATTTGATCTGGCAGTCCTCTACTAATCTCCAACCCTTCGAATTTCGTTCCAAAGCTTGCACCGTCGATGTGCTTGGTGAAATGCTGAAAGGTCAGCGGTGTGGACGCTTCGGTGTAGACGATCCGCTCACGTGCGTTTGGCACATATTTCTCGATAGCATCGAGCGTTGTTTCGATTAAATCGTCTTTTTGTGTTTCGTAATCTTCTTTCGACAAATCCACCCAGTCTTCATGGTTCGCGTTCGTACTTGAGACGATAAGGCAGCGAGGTCGGCCTTGTGGGCGTGTACGTGGATAATAAAACGAGAATGTACGGCTGGTGATATCACGACTTAAAAGTAAATCCGTTTGGAATCGATCGGCTGTCGAGCTAAACAACAGGTCGCCTGTAGATTCATCAATGGTATCTTCCGGGGCTAATGCCATGTAAACCTGTGTGCTCGAGTTGTTTAGCCGTACCTCTCGAGTCTTATCAATGAAGTCACGGTCAAAGTGATCTTCGCCAACGAGCTTAAATACGGTGGAAAGGAGATTGGCGTTTGATACCACCGCACCGGTTTTGATTTGTCGTCCATTTACTTCCACGCCAACGACTTTGCCACGCTCGACCATGATGCGTGAGACATCCGTATTAATGCGAACGTCGACGTTGTTGGAAAGTAATTCAGCATGCATCTTTTCAACGAGTAGATCCGTGCCACCTTCAAACGTATACACACCTTTGTTCATGAAGTTGGAAAAGACGATACCGTAGGTAATGGCAGGATCTTCCAAAGTTGAACCATTTGCATAGACGATTGGCTCCATTAACAACCGGTGGATATCCTCGCGACCGGGGAAGAACTTCTCAAACAACTCGCCCGTCGTTAGTTTGTTGTCATCGTAGAAGTTCATATTGCGGGCGGTTGAGAAGAATTGCTCAACCGTCTCATTCTCAACTCCGAAGTCACTGGAAAGCAGCTTGGTAAAATCTTCGCGATTGTAGGTTGTCGTTAGTGAGAACATCGGGTTATCAAAACGCACGTTTCGCAGTGGTACAATCGCGTCTGATATATCCTGATTCCAGTAGCGACGGCAACTTTTGACCATGCTATAGGGAAATCCGTGCAGCGATATATCAAAAATGTGGCCGCCAGGTCGCTTGAACCAGGTCGCCATGCCGCCGAGTTTATAGTGTTGTTCCAGCAGGAGTACACTGTATCCGGCCCGTCCAAGGACATTGGCCGTGGTTAGTCCGCCGAGACCACTACCTATTACGATAACATCGTATTGATCAGAAGCGTCTTTTAGAAAGTCTTTGGGCATGGGGTGATCAAAGGGTTACTTCGTGGCATGCTGCGCCGTGAATTACAGCGTATTTCTTGATTGTCGACGGGATTTGCCTCCGGTCAACACCTGTCTACTGAAGTACGTATTGATTAGCGATCATGATCCCGCTGACGATTGAGCCGACAATACCAACATACCCTTGATCAGTACCACAAAGATATAGGTTTTTTACACCTGATTGACCGCTAAACCACTTCTTGGTCGCGCCGTAGACCGCACCATTATCATGCCAGGTAAACTTTCTAATGGTGGTGGGAGTAAACATGTCCGTATCGATAATCTGTGATTGATAGTCGGGAACAAATCGGATAGCGGAATCAATGGCCTTCTGTTGCCATTCGGTCTTTGCGGATTGGTATGCCGAGTCACTGAGTTTATTCCACCGGTCATAATCGGCGATGGCCGTTATTCTCATGACGCCATCTGGTAAGGAACCGAGCGATGAGTCGTATTGATAATTATTAGGCGAACAAATGACGCCTGTTCTTATGTCGCACAAATGGTCGCGAGGTCGTTCCCAGTGAAACGTATCACTGTCATTAAAGAAAACGATGGTTGCGTCATGTCCGAGGTCTTTCGGTTCACAATCAAGCGTGGCAACTGACTCGATAAATGACATGTGTCCAACGGTATCGATCTGTGTATTGTCTTCTTGCCCACACAATCGCATGGTCTCGACAACTCCGGCCGAGGAAAGGACTGTATCTGCAGTAAGCTGTGTTCCATCATCAAGGACAACACCGTGTGCAGTCCCGTTTTCAACTTCGATCTTAGAAACGCCATGACGTAGTTTCAATTCACCACCGAGTTCTCGAAATTTCTTTACGAGCTTACGCAATATCAGCCGCACGCCTTCAAATGGTCTCGCAAATCCTTCGAGGAACAGGCTGCGAAACATGATGCAGAATTGACCGAGATCCATGTCGTGTTCGCGAGCGTTTCCGTACCACATAACCGGGCACAGGATCATTTCCACTAACTGTGGATCACTGATGATATTACTTAGCCATGCTCGCGTGTCAGTGTTAAAGTGCTCGGGTGCAAGGTCGTCATAGTCGATCAACTCAGTGAGTAGTTGTTCGAAGTTGTCTATTTGATCGGGGAATTCTTTGGCGATTTCACTGCGCAACAATTCGAAGTCATTGGAGAACTTCAGTTGCTTGTCAGGGAATTGAACGGCCGAGTAATTCTGTTGGGCCAGGTCAAATTCATCCCACCGAAATCTCAGTTGTCGCAGTAATCTAGCCAGAGGTCCGTGCTTGGTTCCTTTAGGCGTGTAGTTTGTGACTGCGTGCAAGCCGACGTCGTAGTCTCGTTTTCTCAACCGGTAGAATGAATTTAGGCCACCGATTGTGTAATGGCGTTCGAGAATGCAGACTTTTTTTTCGTAATAAGCAGCACGGATTCCGGCAGCAAGGCCTGACATGCCTGCGCCAATGATAATCGCATCGAAATGTGCCACGTTTAGTCGCCTCGAGCAACGGCGGAACGGTGAATTAGTGTTCGTTCATGCGTGGTACAAGATAAGCAACGGTAGACGACATGCTTACCAACTGAGGGTAATCTTCCTCGGGAACCTGAATGCGAAATCGCTTTCTCAATTCCATCACGATATCCAGAAAATCCATGCTATCAAGCTCCAGCTGCTCACGAAACTCAACGTCGTCTCTGATTTCTTCGACGTTGTCATCGGGCGCAATCGTTGCGAGGATGTCCGTGATAGCATCGCGGATTTCAGCAGGGGTCATTCCGTTCTTTCTCCCATGCGCAAGCACATGTATATCGCTAAATTCTTGGAGTACCAAACCATGAATCTTAACCCTAATGGGAAATTAAACCTAGTGGGGCAATTCGAATTCTAAAGGGAATGATAAAGCAGATAAGCTACATGTTACCGCAGTATTTTGGTCGATGTGCTTTTTTCTGTAGTAGGGCTACGGACGCCCAATAATCAGTGTGCTGTTGATGCCTAACATACCAAAAGAGTTATTAAGCACGTAATTTATCGAAGCCGACTCGCGCGGTTGATTCATTACCAAGCCGGCCAATGCACACTTCTGGTCGAGGTTATCTACGTTGATCGTGGCATGAATGGTGTTGTCGTTAAAAGACGGGAGATTTCCGGCTAATTCCAGAGCACCTGCAGCGCCCATGGCGTGTCCAAAAAAGCTCTTTGTATTGTTGATATGAACCGTCGGATGTTCGTCAAATACCGTCCGTAATGCCGCAGATTCCTGAATATCACCGCTTGTCGTTCCCGTTGCATGGGTCGAGACGATGCTGATTTCTTCGGCGTTCAAGCCGGCTCGTGAGAGGGCAAGTCGCACGCACTCGGTCTGGCGTTGAGGGTTGGGTAATACAAAGTCCGTCGCATCGGTGTTGATGGCGTAACCAACCAATTCACCGTACATGGTTGCACCGCGTGCCAGTGCGTCAGATCTGCGTTCAAGCGTATATACACAACCGCCTTCACTAACGACGATTCCATTGCGATCGATATCAAATGGCCGTGACGCCTTAGAGGGATCTGAGTGAGAAGCCAGAGCACCCTGACTCTTGAAGCTGGCAAAAATCCCAAATGTATGAATGCTTTCACTCACACCGCCAGCCAGTGCAACATCACAGTCACCGAGCATCAGCATTTGAGCACCTTGAATGAATCCTGCATTTCCGGCAGCACATGCAGCGCCAACCGTATAGTGTGGCCCGGTGATACCCAAATTTAGCGCCGGTTCACCAGCAGGGTTATTTGCGACCGTTCGAGGATTATGGAAATGATTCCAGACACTTACGTCGTAATCGAATTGCTGAAGTTCATAGACTTCGTTTTCAGTTTCGACGTTTCCGTGCTCTGTCACTCCCAGATAGATTCCAACGCGTGACTTGTCGATGTTTTCCCAGTCAAGTCCGCTATTTAAAACGGATTCATTGCAACAATATGTTGCGATGCTACCGGCTCTGGTGCCGCGTCGCACTTCCTTACGCGTCTGGTGCTTTGAAGTGTCGAAATTACAAATGCCGGCAAGCGTATCGCCGACATATCGGATGTTGTAATGGCTTACTCCGCTTTTACCAGCGAGTAAGTTTTGACGTAGTGTTGCAACGTCATCACCTAACGGCGATGTTAGGCCGATTCCGGTGATGACAATGCGTTGTTCGTTTGGCTTTTGTTCTACGGCAGTCACTGAATTGATCTGGAGAGAAGCTCAGAGTAAGAGGTGATCTAAGTAGGCATTATTACATGAATCTGTCCATCTGTTGACTAGGGGGCAGATTAGTTTGCGAACCCTTCGTGTATCCATTCAGCCAACTTTAACATACCGTCCTGGGTTGAGACGTGCGGTTTGAAACCGAGTTCAATACGGGCGGCCGAATTATCAAAGTAATGATCTGTGGACAACTGCTTAGCAACGAAGCGAGTCATGGGTGGTTCGGACTTGAGTCTCAGCACCTTGTACACAAATTCGAGTTTGCGTCCGATGCGATATGCGAGCTTTGCACTTACCTTGGATTTGACATTGCGAATGTCTGCAATTGTTAGGATTTCGTTGATCCAATCCCAAAGGTTGACCGGTTGTTGCTGTGTTACCCAATATGAATTACCGGAAACCAGCGATCCTATATCAAGTGATTTCAACGCACAAAGATGTGCCTGAGCGGCATTGTCGACATACACCATGTCGACCTGATTTGAGCCATCGCCAATAATCCTGAGGCGATTTCGGCGGCCACGGTCAAGAACGCGAGGAATCAGATGCGGATCCCCCGGCCCCCAGATTAAATGCGGGCGCAACGCAACGGTTGCAAGATCGGTGTCGTTTGCAGCAAGCACCGCCTGTTCGGCAAGTGCCTTGGTGTGCGGATAATGAGCCAGCCATTTGGTTGGATATGTCGCACGTTCAGTTAAATTGCGTTGATGCTCACCATTAAACGTAACACTCGGGCTGCTTGTGAATACGAGTTTGGAGATGCTCTGTTCTCGACAAACCTGAATTACATTGCTCGTGCCATCCACATTGATGGAATGAAAAGATTTTCGTGGCCCCCATACACCAGCAACGGCGGCGGTGTGAACAATGGCATCATGCGATGCGGCGACAGCGGCTAATTTTTCATAGTCACGTATATCGCCTTGCTTCATGATGATTCCGCTTGCCGCAAGCTCAGGGTAACTTCCACGTGCAAACCCGGTTACTTGGCAATCTTCAGCAAGCAATTGCTTGGCAATCGTACTGCCCAGGAATCCACCTGCTCCGGTTATCAGCACTTTCATTCCTGCAAGGGATACTGTCATGGCTGGACCTCTGTCTCATCACACAGTTTGGACTGAGCCCATGGTGCAAGCTTCTCTCTGAAAATCTTTGAGTTATGGCGAATATCTACAGGCAAGTCGGAGTGCACCAGTATGTGCTTAACATCCGCGGTCCTCTCGTGTGCGGTCGCATATGCTAGCAATTCATCACGAAGACGGGACTCCTCTTGTGCCGATTGTGGGGCCGAGTTTGGCCACGGCTGGACGACCATCGCGGCTTCTGCGATACCGGCTGGATGAACTGACACTAACGCACTGCGATATACTGCGGGATGTTGATTCACGATGGCTTCGCATGGGATCGTAAACAATGTCTTGTCCGGTAACCTCACACGATGCCCTTTGCGACCACAAAACCAAAACCGCTGCTGTTGGTCGAGGTACCCTACGTCTCCCATTCGGTGCCATATGGAACCATCTTCGTCGTGGATTTTATGCATCGTTGTGTGATGTGGGTCCGTTGCGTAATGACTTGTAACAACGGGGCCTGAGACGATAAGCTCGCCAATTTCACCAGATGGTACTTCAATCACATCATCGATGTTCTGGATGGCCTCGTCATCAATTTGAATCACTTTCCATTGAATGCCGTTGAACCGTGATCCAACGCAAGTCCCGTGTCCTGCTTCAGACATTGCAGCAGTTTCGTTTAGCACCTCTGCACCAGAGATGCTTGCGACCGGTAACGCTTCGGTAGCCCCGTAGGGAGTATACATTTCAGCGTCTTCAGCAATCGCATTGGTCACGCGTTGTAAAACTCTTGGCGGTACAGGTGCACCTGCGGATAAGACTCGTTTTAAAGAGGGAAGTTGGCACTGAGTCTCATCAAGGTATTTTCCGACCGTTTCCCATAATGCTGGTGATCCGAATGATTGAGTAATCTTCCAGTCCTGAATTGGGATGGTGATATGCTCCGGATCGACACTCGCAGGTTGGGTAAAGTCCATATGCGGTAATACAGTAGTCACGCCCATCGCGGCGTTAAACAGGCCGAACAGTGGAAAGGCCGGCAGGTCGATTTCTTTAGGTGAGATTCCGTACTGATCACGAAGCTGTGTGATTTGGCTAACAAAGTTACCGTGCCGGTACTGAACTCCTTTCGGCGGACCGGTGCTGCCTGTGGTGAAAATTATCGACGCCGGTGAGGATTCATCCGCGGCAAAGACGTCAAATGATTGCGTAGAGGTACTAAGTAACTGCTTCTGCGTTTTGCCTCCCCAAAACCACCGCCGCCCAACGGTGACATTGTATTGCGCCTTGTTAAATCGACGCTTCATTAGTAGACGCACGGCGTGGACTTTTGGAATACCAATGAAGCCGGTCGGTTCGGCCTTGGTAAGGCAGGCGATTAGATTGTCTTTTCCCATTCCAGGATCGATGAGAATGGAAACGGCACCGGACTTCAGTAATGCAAATACCCATGTAATGAAGTCAATCGATGGCGGTACCATTAACGCCAGCCTCATACCGGGTGTCACACCCATTTGCTTCAATCCCGCAGCGAGTCGGCTTGAAACGTCATCCAGTTCTGAAAACGTAATCATGCTGTAACGTTGATCAAGTGCCATGCCACGATCGTGTGCAACGGCCGGTTTTGGCGCAGCAATGGCTAGCTGGTCAGGTTGATCAGCAGCGAATTCGGATAGGAACTGAGCAACATTCATTCGGTTACAGATGGGTGCTGAGGCTGGTATTCATCATCGGACGAGGATGGGGTGTATGCAGTACGCGTTACTTGGTCGCAATACTCCAGAACGGATCGCGCAATATCAATCTCAAGCGTCTTCGCTAACCCCATCCAACCGGGCACGGCGTTTACTTCAATCACGACAGGCTGTTCTGAGGGCGCTGTGAGGATGTCAACTCCGGCGACATCCACACCAAGTGTTTTAGCTGCCCTTACTGCCAGCTCAATAGTTGACTTTGGTGGCGAAACGCGGGCAGCCGTTGCGCCCCGGCTGATATTGGTGCGCCAGTCATTCTTGTTCTCCCGTTTTATGCAAAACGTTTGATCTCCGATGACAAGTATGCGGAGATCAAATCCCTCGTGAGGAATAAACTCCTGCAAATATATGACGAGATTCATTTGGGAGAGCGTCTTGAACACCCTGAGCGCGATGTCTTCATCATCAACAAACGTGATTCCCCGACCTTCACCACCGAATAGCGGTTTAACAACGGTCCGCCGTCCAAGATCGTGAAACGCATTCATGGCCTGCTCAACCGTTTGACAAGCGATTGTGCGGGGAATAGGTATTTCAGCCTCTGCCAGACGTTGTAGCGACAAGTATTTATCAATGGCCGCTTCCAGGCTTCTTGGTGAGTTAATCACCACCCCACCGTTTCGATAGTGGGCTCCGAGTGCATCCATTCGGAAAACGATTTCTTCTGTGCTGCCCGGTGGCATCGTCCGCACGATGGTGGCGTCGAATTGGTCGAGCGACTGGTGGTCACCGTCCTGGTTTGTCGCTGAGACGGAGGCACCGACATGCGCGGAGATTGACGAAAAACTAAAGGAGTGGATTTCGAAGTCATTTCCCGCTGCCCGCTGCAAGTCGCGGAAATACCATGAGTCGGGTGTGCCGAGGACCGCAATTCTTTTGAGGCCTTTCACAGTTTGACTCCCTGTTCGTATTTGGCGGTACGGTAATTACTTACAATGTGTCACTGCTTGAAAATGACTCTTGAAGGATATCGTCCCGGATCTTGCCAAACGTAAAGGCATTTCCCGAGTCATTGCTGATTAAGGTGATCTTCGCCGGACTAAAGAGCAACGGGTCGATTTTGTAAAAGTCATAATCGTAGCTCTTAAATGTCTCGAGAAATGGTCGACCGAAGTCAGCGGATGCGGCACTCGGGATTTGTGGTCCCAATTCATTTATCTTTTCATCCGAAAGCGAAAGGCGAATGGTGACATCTCCACCGTAAAGTACCGCGTCATTGGTCAGTCCAATTCCTTTTAAGTCATCGGTTTCTACCGGGGCTAGTGGTGCAACTCCGGAGCCTTCGATCACATGTCTTAAGTCACAACCAAGTTCATGCATTTTATGCAACGCTGTTTCTAGTGAACGAGCAACGACCTGTACGGTACCAGCGATACTTGCCGTGGGTGCCACCGCTAATAGTAGAGATGCAGAGTCAATTCTACATTTCTCAGCAATCATCTGAACGGTTTGCTCATCTGGAAACGCGGAAGACTCAATCACACCCACCACACAGTCGGGACTTTCTTTATGGCCAATGTGGTCAAATATTTCCTCTCCGCCGTATGCAGCACGCATTGGCCCACTGCCCATCCCAAAGTAATCACCACAGCTTATCTGCCATCCGGCATATTGACTGGCCATACATGCGGCAATTGGGTTTTCAGAACTAACACGAACATCAAACTCCGTGCAGATGCCGTCGCGGGCAGGTGCGATTTGTACCTGGCCCATGTCTGCCATGCAGGTTTTCGCCAGTAATGTACCTGAGTCATTACTTCCAGGGCATTCGACGCCAAAATCGATGGTCGTACCACCATCGCTACGCATGTGAAGTTGAATCTGCAGAGAACTTGCTTCGTCGGAAGAAATGGAAAGTAAGTCGGCGGCGCGGGAGTTTAACATGATCGATTGCATGCGAATGGGTCAACGAATCGTGATTTGTCCACGGTATAATAAGGCTAGCTAGCCAAGCCCTGAATTCCGCAGCATACCACAAATATAACAATCTCTTGAGCAGTGATACCTTGAGCCATGGGGCAACCGCTACTTAGAATGCACGCTCCTTACAGTTTGTCCCAACATGTGGAGAGTAGCCGTTGGCAACTCTAACGATCGAAAATTACGTTAAGACGATTTACCAACTCGTTTTGGAAAATGACGGCCAACCAGCTGCGACTGGTCAGGTCGCAAGCGCACTGGATGTATCACCGGGAACCGTCACGAGTATGCTCAAGACGTTGTCAGACTCCGGGCTTGCAGCATATAGGCCATACGAAGGTGTAATCCTAAGCGAGAGCGGTGAGGCCTTGGCATTACGCGTGCTTCGTCGCCACCGGTTGATCGAACTGTTCCTGCAAAACACTCTTGAACTTACCTGGGATGAAGTTCACGATGAGGCGGAAAACATGGAGCATGCGGTTAGCGATCTATTGATCGACCGTATCGACGACTACCTCGGTCACCCGGCCACCGATCCACATGGCGATCCAATTCCTAAAAGTGATGGAACGATTGCGGTGGGCTCCAGCACTTCATTGGCTGAGTTAGCCCCCGGCGAGAAGTTTCGTATCTCACGCGTTATGCGCCAGGACCCGGAGTTCCTCAGAGAGCTTAGTCGAATCGGCTTGCAATTGCAGTCTACCGGTGTGGTGACCGGCAAGCATGTGACCGCTAATTCCATTGCACTTTTTACGGGTGAGACATCTATCGAATTGACACTCGACGCGGCAAGTGAAGTGCTCGTGGATGTGGAAATCTAGACGATTGGCGGAAAGCCTCGTGCTCGGCGTAACATGGACAGTTGTCCGGTATGTAAACCTTCATGCCAAATTGCGGCCTCAAAAACGGACGCGAAGTCCGGCATGAATTCCGGCGCACCGTCTGGCGTTTCATTGGCGAGATCATCATCCGTTAAGCCGGCAAGAATCCCAAGCAGCGTGTTGCGACGCTCCTGACAATAGGACTTTAACTCTTCAAGCGGAGGGTAGTCACTGATCTCCGGAGACGGTGTCGACCCGATACCAAAGAGTGCTGGGTAGTTTTCCGGTACTTGGGACTGCTCGGGTCCGATCAATGTAATCATGAAGTTATCGGTTGTGGAAATGTGACCGATAAACCAAAGTGCGTGGTTTCCGCCTTCATGCAGTTGAAATGTCCAGTCCTCATCGGTTGTGAAGTCTTGAAGCATGGTGAGTGAAAACTCCCGTGCGTGCGTAAGTCTGTTTGTAAGGCGTTGTACAAGTTCCATAGGGTGTCTCACGAATAATTGCGATTCAAACGTTTTTTGTTGGCGTTAGTCCTTGCCAGAAGGCAATGTTGACTCCAATATACATTTTTAACGGCAGGCGTGATGCCAACAGGGGTATTTGCGGTACAATGAACGCAATTGCTTGTCAGCTTGGCATTTCTGCATCGAGTGCAGAAAAACAGCTGCCGTGGAGTGGTTCCCGCAAGGGGGAGTCGTGAACCGAGTCAGGCCTTAACCGGAGCAGCTCTAAACGGTATAACCTTGTGCGGGAACCTCTTCACGGCAGCGGCCATCTGGTCGAGTAAAGACACTTTTCAAGTCCCCGACCCACGCCTTCAGCGAGTCGATCATGGAAAACGCGCCAGTTGGCAATGGAAATGCCCAATCAGACGATCAATATGTCGTCGTCGCCCGGCGTTACAGACCTCAGTCGTTCGAAGATCTCGTTGGACAAAGTTCTATTGTTCGTGCACTTGGTAATGCGATTGAGACAAATCGTGTTGGTCACGCTTATCTATTTACCGGTGCACGTGGAGTCGGCAAGACGTCGACGGCGCGAGTCTTGTCCAAGGCGCTTAACTGTAGTGAAGGTCCAACACCTACACCATGTAATAACTGTGATATCTGCCAGAGCATTACGTCTGGTGAAGATATGGACGTGATAGAAATTGACGGTGCTAGTAATCGCGGTATAGAAGATATTCGGGACCTGCGACAAAACGTCAATGTGCGACCAAGCCGATCGCGATTCAAGGTCTATATCATCGACGAAGTACACATGCTGACCGGGCCAGCATTTAACGCGCTTCTGAAAACGCTCGAAGAACCACCAGAGCACGTTCGCTTTATCTTCTGCACAACAGAGCCCGAACGATTGCCGATTACCGTCAGATCAAGATGCCAGCGGTTCGATTTTGCTCCGGTCGCTGTACATGAGATTCTTGGAAGACTGCAGCAGATTGTCAGTAACGAGCAGATGACGGCAGATGACGAAGCGCTGAGTGTCATTGCTCGCCGTGCCGGTGGCTCTATGAGAGATAGCCAGTCGCTGCTTGAACAAGTTATGTCGTATTGCCAGGGGCATATTGGATTGGACGAAGTCCATTTACTGTTGGGTACGACAGCCGTTGGTCAATTGCTTGATATTCTGGAGTCATTACACCAACGTGAAGCAGCTCAGGCCTTGAAGGCATTAGATGTTGCATTGCAAGATGGCGCGAAACCGGAACAGCTGATCGATCAGTTGTTAGGCTTGTTGCGGGATTTACTCGCGATTTCTGTTGGAGGCGAATCAGATATCCTTCGATTTACCGATGCATCTCACTTTGAGAGGCTATCACCGCTTGCACAGGCATGGGGTCGCCAGACGTTATTAGCGGCGTTAGAAGTGATGCAGGAAACGGTTCGACGGCTTTCGCGTAGCGTTCATGTTCGAATCCAGTTAGAAACGGCACTCATTCGAATTGCATCGCTGGAAGAACTTGAGCAAATAACGACGCTCATCAAAGCGTTGGAGTCGGGAAATCTTTCCATTGGTGGGGTAAGCAGTAGCTCGCCGCCAACTCAAGCTAACAGGTCGCCAAGCACTCCAAACAATCCAAGCACTCCAAACAATCCAAGCACTCCAAACAATGCAAGCACTCCAAACAATGCTACTGCGGAACCGACAACGGCCGGCGACACTCAAAAAAAAACGGAAGATAGTGTAGAAAAACCTCCGGTTGAGGAGGTTGCCGCACCGCAACTCGCGGAGATTCCGGAAAATGTTACTGACTTGACCGATGCTAATTTGATGCAACTTTGGCGAGATTCCTTAGAAAATCTTGATGATTTGACATCAGACTATGCAAAAAAAGCTGTTTCTTTAGCAATTATTGCGCCAAATCGACTAGTTGTTAGATTTCCATCGAAATATAATTTCGACAAATCCTCGTGTGAACGGCCGGAGCGTAAGCAGAGTCTAGAGTCCGCACTACGCCAAGTGACTGGGCAAAAGGTTGTGCTAAGCTTTGAGTTGATCGAGGAACAGGCTGCACCGCCCGCTCAATCAACGTCTGTTGCACAAAACAGCAGACAGCGTGCCCGTGAAGTCGAACAACATCCGCTGATTCAAAAGGCTGCGGAGGTGTTTGACGCGGAAATCGTCCGGGTGGATGCTCCGCGTAAACAATCTTGATTCTGCTAATGGTTATCCATGGCAAGCAGGGTGTTTATTGCGAAGTCGAGTGGTGCTGTTCTTCCACGACGATCTGGGCACTGAAGTGAATCACAAGTCGTGGGCAGAGGTTTTACCGTACACGAAGTGTGAATGTTTGAGGTTGCTCCTGCCAAGTAGCAGCGGTTTTACACAAAAACAATAAGGAATTGACCTAATGTTTAAGGCTCTCGGAAATCTAAAGTCGATGTTTGAACAGGCCCAACAAATGGGTGGGAAAGTTGAAGAACTTAAGGCTCAATTGCGTCTGCAGAAAATTGACGGTTCGGCTGGAGGCGGGATGGTCACCGTTGTCGTCAATGGACTTGGAGAGATGTTGCAATTGAAAATTGACCCGCTGCTTGTTGATAACCGAGAGCGGGAGATGATCGAAGACTTAGTGCCTGCGGCGGTAAATCAAGCCCGAGAGAAAGCGATGCAAGCTCACGCCGAAGCAATGCAGTCGATGGCCGGCGGATTGAACATGCCGGGATTGGAAAAAGCGATGGCCGGATTTGGCTTCGGTCCAACCGAACAAAGTGAGAGTAGCTCAGAGCATAACGACATTAGCAGCAGTACCGTGACGGAAACCAGTGAAGAGCAAATAGGAAGTGAAGACTCAGACGATGACGGCAACCCATTGCCGCCTCGATAGCAGGATGCAAAAAGCATGGCACAACTAAGCGAATCTGTAACTAACTTGATCACCCAACTCGGGAAGCTGCCGGGGATCGGGCGTAAGAGCGCAGAACGACTCGCATATCACATTCTCCGCGTACATAAGACCGAAGCAGTTTCACTTGCGGATGCGATTCGAGATGTCCGTGAAAACGTCCGATATTGCGACCGGTGTTTTAATCTCGCTGAAGGCGAGCTATGCGAAGTATGCAATGATCCCAAACGAGACCAAGAGATACTGTGCATTGTTGAGCAGCCACGTGATCTGATGTCACTTGAACAGGCGGCTGTCTATAACGGCTTGTACCACGTGCTGCTTGGGCGTATTGCACCACTGGAAGGTATCGGGCCGGAACAGCTGACGATGAATAAGTTGGTAGACCGGGTGCGTGAAGGTGGCATTACGGAGGTCATCATGGCGACGAATCCAACGGTCGAGGGCGATGGAACAGCGCTGCATATATCTAATTTGCTTTCAGACCTTCCAGTTTCCGTGACGCGACTGGCGCGTGGAATCACAACCGGAAGTATTCTTGAATTTACAAATAAGGAGATCTTGGCCGATGCAATCAATGGCAGGCAAAAGTACTAGATCGTTTGATCGTTGTTACATATAGCCATTCGCACATTGCATTCTTAACGGTTCCAAAAAGTTCCTCGGATGCGTCTTTCTTTTTCACAGCAGATACGCCAACAACAGGTCCAAAAACTGGCTCCTCGGATGATCCAGTCGATGGAGATTCTGCAGTTGAGTGTAATGCAGCTGCAGGAACGCATTGAACAGGAAATGACGGAGAATCCGACGATTGAGCTGCAACAAGAGGCTCATGAGGATGAAAGTCCGGATGAAGCCGACGAATACGATATCGAACAGGAGCTCGTCGTTGATCAGGATTCGGATAATGCTGATGATTTTCAGCGTCTTGATGATATGCATCTGGATGTGCCTGATCATTTTGATGAGCAACCGAGAATCTCCGCCGACCGTGTACAGCAAATTGCGGACCATCATCATGATGCGTTGGCAAATATAGTCGAGAAGCCGGAGTCCTTGCAGGATCACCTGGCACTTCAGCTACATGATCTGGATTTGGATACTGAATTACTTGATATGGCTAAACGCATTATTTCAATGCTTCAGGCTGAAGATGGCGGATATTTGAAAACACCTGTGAGAGATCTATTGCCGCGGGATGCAACACCCGAAGAGGTTGCCCTGGCGGAGCATGGGTTGGAGGTGGTGCAGAGTCTGGATCCAAGTGGCATTGGTGCACGGGACTTGTCGGAGTGTTTGCGCATTCAAGTAATTCAAGGGACCCAGCCGAAAGGGCGACTGGACTGGTTAACGACATCTGACAAAAACGATCTGCTCGTTCTTATCCAGGAATATATAGACGATCTGACTCACAATCGTTTACCACTTATTCAGAAGAAGACCGGACTCTCGATTGAAAGGATTGATGAGCTTGTCGCATTAATCGGTGAATTGGATCCGATTCCGGGAGCCAGATTTGTTGATCATCATAATCAGGCCGTCACGGCAGACCTTGTGCTTCATGAATCGGAAGATGGACAGTATTTTGTCACGGTAGAAGATTCCTGGATTCCGACGATCAGAATCAGCCGCTATTACCGGGAACGCCTGAGTGATGCGACAGCTACAAAAGAAGAAAAGGAATACATTCGACGTAAAGTAAACGCAGCACAGTGGCTCGTTGATGCCATTCAACAGCGACGGTCGACGTTAAAGTCAGTTGCGAATGCTATCGTTGATGTACAGCAGGAGTTTCTCAAGCATGGGCCCGAACGTATCGTGCCGCTTAAGATGCAGCAAATCGCTGATGTCGTAGGGGTGCATGTGACAACGGTTAGCCGCGCAGTTGATGATAAGTGGATTCAAACTCCTCGTGGTCTGTTCTCATTAAAACGATTCTTCGTGGGCGGTACGGTGGGTGAAGACGGCGAGGACGTCGCATGGGACATTATTCGAATCAAGCTCCAGGAACTGATCGATCAGGAGAATAAGGCCAAGCCACATAGCGATGATGAGTTGGTGCGGCGACTAAAAGAAGCGGGTATGACCGTGGCTCGTCGAACAATCACAAAGTACCGCAAGAAAATGGGAATTCCTTCATCGCGACAGCGTAAGGACTGGTCGCTGGTCGAAAAGAAACGCAAGTCGTAGTGATAGGAATGCTTAGCCATCTGGTTTTCGTTATTACACACGGCAAAAAAGATTTGAGAATGGCGAAATAACTTCTAGCAATTTTTCGCAGACTGTGGAGAATTACAGGCAACTTGTCATGGATGATTTCTAAGGGTAGCGTCATGCGATGTCCGTTTTGTCAGACCGATAACGATCGCGTATTGGATAGCCGTAGTTCTGCTGACGGCTTTTCCGTCCGGCGACGCCGTGAGTGCTTGAATTGCAATCGACGCTATACCACACATGAGCGTCTGGAAGAGCTTTCTATAAAGGTTGTCAAAAAGGACGGCGTGAGAGAGCCATTTATCCGTGATAAGATCCGCCACGGTATTATCAAAGCTTGCTGGAAACGACCGATTAGCTCTGAGGAAATTGAGTCGACGATTTCAGCGGTAGAAGGCGAAGTGTATTCGCGGTTTGAAAACGAGATTTCATCGCACGAAGTAGGTGAAATTGTGATGGAACATCTTTCCATGCTGGATCAGGTGGCCTACGTGCGGTTTGCGAGCGTCTATCGCGAGTTTACAGATGTACGTGATTTTGTAGATGAATTGCAACCGATCCTGCAACGACGGCGATAGTTAAACGTCAGCCGCCATTTTTCGGCATAATTCCTGATTGAAGCAAGTTTGTCGATGCGCCATGCAGTTGAGACATAATCGTCCGCGGTTGCTATCATGGAAGGCATGAGCGAATTTACACACTTTGATGAGAGCGGTGCCAGTCGTATGGTGGACGTCGGCGCGAAGCCGGTAACGCACCGCACTGCTGTCGCTTGTGGTCGTATTCAAATGAATCCGGCAACACTCGAGATGGTCCAGTCGCAGGATTCCAAGAAGGGCGATGTGCTCGAAGTCGCCCGATTAGCTGGAATCATGGGTGCCAAACGGACCAGCGAGCTGATTCCGCTATGTCATTCCATCGGACTTGATAGCGTCACCCTGGATTTTGAGATAGAAGGTGACAATACGATCGTCATAACCGCCGAGACACAAATTCAGGCTCGCACCGGGATTGAAATGGAAGCGATGACGGCTGTTTCCGTTGCGGCTCTTACCATCTACGACATGTGCAAGGCTGTAGACCGTAGTATGACGATCTTGGACGTAAAGCTCTTGAAAAAAACCGGTGGCAAAAGCGGTGACTACGTTCGTGATGGAAAATAGGCGCAAAAAAACGCAGTCGTAGTGGTCTAGACTACGACTGCGTTGTATTGGCGCGGCGAGCTGGTTTAAGTTAAACCAGTTCTTTCTTTGCTCCGATCAGCGTTCGAAGTCGTTCAGCCAGCAGTCCCGCATCGAATGGCTTTTTGAACGTTTCGTTGATGCTACTTCGGTCGAAACTCATCGGTGCACCTACATCAGGTAGTAATGCAATTAAGATGGTTTCAGCAAAGTCATGGTTCTTACGTAGATTTTGGCAAATCTGTAAAGCTTCAATCTTGCCGATTGAGAAATCTACAATGATGCAGTCCGGGTGGAAACTTTCAGCCTGAATACCGGCTTCAAAACCACTTGCAGCGACTGCAACTTTGAAAGATCTTTCTGGTGGCAGCTCACGTTTAAGGTTTTCGATCAGCACTTGATCTTGTGCTACGATCAAAACCTTAGCCATGGCTTCGTCTTCTAGATCGCCAAGGGGCATACCGTGTTCCTTGAGGAAGCGGATAAGCGAATCCCGAGGAATTCGACGATCCTGGCTTCCAGGAATACGGTAACCATTTAGGCGGCCCGAATCGAACCATTTGCTAACCGTGCGCGGGGCGACTTTACAGATTTTTGCGACTTGTCCAGTTGTGAAAACCTTCATTTCAGGTTCTCCATTGCTCTCTCGT
>Ga0114933_10001754_pt1 | contig 23653 bp, 23 predicted proteins | sample 4SBtaG_FD_89691 | JGI IMG/M metagenome (GOLD analysis project Ga0114933, IMG submission 89691) | Deep subsurface microbial communities from Kolumbo volcano to uncover new lineages of life (NeLLi) - 4SBTROV12_W25 metaG | ecosystem: Environmental > Aquatic > Marine > Volcanic | place: Kolumbo... | reverse complement strand
AGAGAAACTAATGTTTCTCCCTTTTCTTTTCTCCGCCTACCAATTGGTATGTCGGGAAAAGAACTCACTCAAACTAATCTAAACCAAAAACGGAGGCAAGCCTCCTTATTTTTTCCTTAAATAATTTATGGAGGAGTGTTGGATGAGAACCCTCTGGGTTCGCTCCCGGAACGAAGTGAGGGCGATGACAGAAGCAAAGCGAAGGTCACCAGTAGGGTGAGACTGACAGACCTCTCCTCCGCATCCTATTGAACATAAACAACATAGCCATGACGCTATTGACTCCAAAATAGTAATAATGATTGATAAATTAGAAGGTTTTAACGGTTATCGCCCTTAATACCGTTAACATCCACCACATTAACTGACTTTTTCACGGTTTTGTTGATAAAAAGCAATTTTTGTGATAAAATCCAAATTGTTATCAAAACAAGAGTATCTTATGGTTAAAGTCTCAGGTGTGTATAAAAAAATTGACAGTCTTCGGGCTAGATATTACAAAGCAGCCCTTGATAAAGAGCACCTACTAAAAATTATTGCTGAATCAGAAATTTCAGAACATGTATATAATTCCAATGCTATCGAGAATAGCACTTTAACTTTAGAAGAAACAGATAAAATCTTACACCAAATTGATTGTGATAGATTTATTTCTGCAAGAGAAATGTTTGAAGCAAAAAATTTAGGTAAAGTTGTTTCTTACATAGAAAAAAAGGCAAAAGAACAGGAATTAAATCTTAATCTCATGCTTTTTCTACATAAAATTCTTCTTTCCAACATTGATGATGCCATATCGGGAAGGTTTAGGAAGGAGAATGAATTTGTACGTGTGGGAAGTCACATTGCCCCAAATCCGAAAGAAGTAGTTGAACTTCTTGAAGAAATGATGATCGAATATAATTCAACACCATCCTTAAACATTATTAAACGTATAGCCAAATTGCACCTTGCTTTTGAGTATATTCATCCTTTTTGTGATGGCAATGGGCGCATTGGTAGAATAATTATGAACTACCTATTAATTAGAGAAGGTTATGTCCCTATTAACATTAAATTCATTGATAGAAATGATTATTATCAGGCTTTTAGAGATTTCGATTGGGATAATAAGACTTCTGTTATGGAAGAAATTGTTGGTAAGGCACTTACAAATAGTTATCATAAAAGATTATCGTATCTAGAAGGCGGTAAAATTGTTTCACTTTCAGATTATGCAAAAAGACAAAATCTTTCTTATCCCAATCTGATTAATAAAGCCAAAAGACAAACAATAGAGGCTTTTTTAGAAAAAGGAGAATGGAAAATCGCACTTTCAACGTAAGTATTTATTAAAATGGGAATAGCTGGCTATCTCCTCCCTGTTTATTCAAGTGCAGTTGAATATAAATTGGAAGACCTTTACATCAGAGTTCCTGGCAATATATAAAAATAACATCTCTAGGAACCCTTCAATGAAATTCAAAACCAGCTATAAATTATGAACTTGTGATGTTATTTTGACTATTAGGACTTTTCCTAAGAAATAAACTTAAGGCGAGCGAAAAAGCAAGATACCCGAATAGAGTGATGAGTAGCGCTGTAAAAGAGGTAAAAGGAAGATAGCCCATCATTGCCACACATAGGACGGCAACCCCCATATTAATGAAGTTCATAATGCCAGATGCACTTGCTCTATCTTTCATATCTTTTAGAGCAAGATAGGATGCACTAGGAAAGAGCCAGCTCATTATTAGATAGAGAAAAGTAGCTGTTGTGAAAAACCAAAGGTTGCTCTCTATTAGGCTTATTTTTTGAAGTAAAAAGCTTAGAAAACCAACCCCAAGCAAAGCTAAAGAGGTCATTACTAATAAGTATGTGCGCATTCTTTTGATTAGCTGAGCGCCCGTTATACTTCCCACAATCATTCCAATCATAATGGTTGTATTCCAGGCACCATATTCCGCCACGTTGATTCTCAAGAACCCGCTCGCAACCATAGGAGCTGCTGTAGAATAGCAGTAAGAAAAGACAGATGTTGTGCCAAATATAGCAGAATAGATGATCAAATTTTTGCTCTTTAGAACACTACAATAGCCTTGAAAAATCGCCTTAGGATGGATGGGCACTTTTGTATCTATTGTCTCCGTAAATTGCCAAGTGGAAGCTAATATAATAGCCCCATGGATTAGGAGAATCCAAAAGACTGCGCTCCAATAGAGATACTCGGTTACAACTCCCCCAATAAAGATAGATACCCCTATTCCAAGAGTAAAAGAGAGAACCGAATAGGAAAGGGCCTTTTTAGCTTCCTCTTCCGGCAAGAGCTCATGAATAAGGGTAAAGGTGCAACAGAGCCCCGCAGCAGCTCCCAAACTAGTAAGAAACCTAGCCAATAAAAGGCCGATAAAGCTATCTAGATAAACTGCCAGAAAAGAGAAAAGTATTCCTATAATATTAATTAAAAAGCCTATGCGAATGGACGGAAGACGGCCAAAGCGATTTGCAAAAGGCCCGTATAGAAGCTGACCAAACATATAGCCTAAGAGAAATATCGTAACAATCCATTCTACTTCCCCCATAGATAGATTGAAGTTTTTCTCGATTGCAGGAAGTGCTGGGGTGATTATGGCTCCCGATGCAGAAGCCACACTAATATAGCTGAGTAAGATAGCTTTTTTGACAGTATTCATAGGATCAGAATACCCATCAATCACCAATTCTACAAGAAGTGTTTAAGAGCAAAAAAAAACCTCAAGTAAGCGAACTTACTTGAGGCACAAATACGTTATCTAAACTGATTTAGAAATCAAATTTAGCATTAAGTGTTAGACCATGGAAATATAGGTCTGAACTCTTTAGGTTTCCTCCTAGGAAGGAGAAAGCCACTTGGTTGAACATAGTTTCATCCCAGATTGCATGTAGTTCATATGCAGCTGATAGATCCATATGCCAACGATCTTGGTTGAAGTAAGAACCCCAAGCAAGGCCCCATGACATCTCTGCCCAAGGCACTAGTTGGCTTTGCTTATCCTTATTGCTTACAGGCCAGCTATCTGGATTTTGAGTTTCAAAAGGATCGTGAGAATTTCTCACCCTAGTTTTGTATCTTGAATAAAGGATGCTAAATGCAGCATCACCTGTGAAACGAACGCCCTCACCTAGGTGCCAGCTTCCTAAGAAACCAACTCTTGGACCAACTTTCCAAGATTTAACTCTGTTGTACTGGTTATAAGTTAAAAGCTCCTGATTCCCGAATTCATAAAGTTGACCATGAACACGATGAGTGATCCATGCAACTTTTGGACCGAAAAATGGAGTAAAAGTTAGCTCTTTACCGCTGTAATAAGCTCTTTGAAATCCAAAGTCCATCCAATTTCCTGACAGTTTCCAGCGAGTTTTTAAACTTACCACTGTTTCAGTATCATCATCAAAAAAACCATTAGGTATCACTTTAATTTGCTTGGTTAATTCTAAGTCCTGAATCTCATCAGCAGTGAGCTCTTCAGAAACGCGGTTACCACCGTAGATTCTTGTGTATTGAGCAAAAGCAATCCAGTCATCTCTATTCACCTTAGTGCTCGCACCAACTTTAAACCCAGGCTTCCAACCGAAATCCATATTGATTGCGCTTTCGCTCAAAACATTATCATCAAGATCAAAAGATCTCAAAGCACCAACTGTGAACATTTCCATGCGTGGTTGCCAGTAGATGAAACTTGCCCAAACAGCAGTATCCCACTCACATCTTGTTGTAACTCTCGCAGGAGCACTGTAAGAAGGCGCCATTGGCGGCTTTGCAGGTAGCGCTGGACATGGGCACTTAGGTGGTTTTGGCTTGCAACGCTTCACCGGTTTTGGTTTAGGGCAACGCTTTACCGGCTCACTTGGCGGGCAACTGTTTTTTGATACATGCCTACTTTCTTCAGCAAAAGCAGACGATGATATCATCATTAGAGCAGCTGTTAGAGCAGCTACTTTCAGTACTTTCTTCATTGTTAATCTCCGTTAAATAAAAAAATCATTGTTAATAACTTCTTTTTTGCTCTTTAGACGGATAAAATGCAATGAAATTTTTCCCCATCGAGACTCCCATCTAGTAAAAATTGCCTAAATTGAGCAATTCCTCTCACCTGAAGTTTCAACAGTTAATTAAAAAGTAAGAACGCAAAAAAAACCTCAAGCAAACGAAGTTACTTGAGGCTTTCATGCGCTTTCTAAATAGGTTTAGAAATCAACTTTTGCGTTGAGTGTTAAACCATGAAAGTAGAGATCTGAGCTCTTCTTATTTGCTCCCAAAAGATTGGGAAAGAGCTGATCGAATATCGTTTCATCAAAAACGACATGTAGTTCGTATGCAGCAGATAGATCCATATGCCAGCGATCTTGATTGAAGTAAGAGCCCCAACCGAGTCCCCAAGAAAGTTCTGCCCAAGGAATTAGCTGACTTAAACTTTTCCGAGTAGTTGCTAGCGTTTTAACATCTCCCTGCTCATTCACAACTCCATCGAATTTAACTTTGTATCTAGAATAGAGAATGCTAAATGCAGCATCACCTGTGAAACGAACGCCTTCGCCAAGATGCCAGTTTCCTAAGAAGCCAACTCTAGGACCCACTTTCCAAGATTTTACTCTTGCTTTTGAATAGATAGGTGTATCGGGTAGCGATTCATCAATGTACTGGCTATTTACACGGTGAGTAATCCACGCGACCTTAGGCCCGAAAAATGGGGTAAAGGTTAATTCCGTGCCGCTGTAATAAGCTCTAGAAAGCCCAAGGTCCATCCAGTTAGCAGACATTTGCCACCGGCTTTTTAAACTAGACACTTGAGACGAACTATTTGGATAAAAGTAATCGTTTGGCTGCAGGCGAATGTTTGCGAATTCAGGAGTCACAGACACACGGTTACTCATGTGCATCCATGTGTACTGGGCAAAACCATTCCAATCATCTCTATTTAATTCTGTACTTGCACCTACTTTAAATCCAGGTTTCCAATCATAATCCATTTCGATAAAATCGTCAGGGATTCCATCACCGCTAGTATCAATCCCCGCAAGTGAGAAGGACTCAAAACGTGGTTGCCAGTAAATAAAACTTGCCCAAAGAGCTTTGTCCCATTCGCATCTGGTTGTAATCCTTGCAGGTGCGCTGTAAGAAGGCGCCATTGGAGGCTTCGCTGCCTTTGGAGGACATGGACACTCCGGCGGTTTTGGTACGCAACGTTTCACAGGTTTAGGCTTGCAGTCTGCAAAAGCAAGCGATGTTCCCATCAATAATGTAGCTGATAGGAGTGCTGTTTTGATAAGTCTATTCATTCTTTACCTCTTGGTTTTAGTAGAGCAACTTTCTGCCTTTTAAATTTTATATTCAAGATAAAAAGGAGTGATTGACTTTTTAAGAGATCCGCGAGTAAAAAAAGGAAGAGGATCTAATTCACACTCATAGAGGAATATACAAGTGGATAAATACCGAGCGCTTATTACACTAATAAGCTCCATCATCATTGCAGCTGCAATCATCTTTATTGGTTTTCACTTTCTAAAAGATGAGGATCAAGATGAAACGCTTACACTATATGGAAATGTCGATGTAAGACAAGTAGATTTAGGCTTTCAAGTTCCAGGTCGAGTTAAGACAATGCCTTTTGAAGAAGGCGACTACGTTAAAGCAGGATCCTTGATAGCAACGATTGACAATCAACCCTACACAGATCAGGCTATTGAAGCAGAGGCAAATGTTCAATCGGTAGGCTCAACGCTTGAAAACGCAGTCAGGGTTTATGAAAGAAGAAAAGAGCTCGTACGCTCTGGAAGTGTCTCCGTTGAAGACTATGAAAATTCTTTCTCAGAAGTAAGCGTCCTAAAAGCAAATTTAAAAGAGAGAGCGGCAGCTCTTGGAGTTGCTCTTACCAAGTTAGAGTATACGCAAATCTTTGCTCCAATATGTGGATCAATATTAACTCGAATCCGTGAACCTGGAGCCGTCGTTCGCGCAGGAGACCCTGTCTACACGCTCTCAATATCAAACCCTATTTGGGTAAGAGCTTATGTAAACGAACCCGATTTAGGAATCATCTATCCTGGAATGGAAGCAAAAGTCTACACCGATACAGAAAATGGTAAAGTATATAGCGGCCACATCGGTTTTATCTCTCCCATTGCAGAATTTACTCCAAAGACAGTCGAAACAACAACACTTAGAACCGATCTTGTCTACCGCATCCGAGTGACTGTTGACAATCCCGATAGGAAGCTCAAACAAGGCATGCCTGTTACTATAAAACTTCTTCCAGGTCTGGAGGAAAAGCCTTCCAATGAATGTGCTCGTCAAAATCAATGATCTTTCCAAAGAATTTGAAGGAGTAAAAGCTCTTGAAAATTTAACCTTGGATATAAGTCAAGGCCAACTAGTTGCTTTAGCTGGCCCTGATGGCGCAGGTAAAACAACTCTACTAAGACTCATTGCATCTCTTTTACTTCCAACTACAGGATCCATTCAAGTAGACGGAATAGACACAGTTAAAAATCCCGAAGAAATTCGGAGCCTTATTAGCTATATGCCGCAAAAATTTGGTCTCTATGATGACATCAGTGTCATTCAAAATCTGAGACTCTATGCTGATTTACAGCTCATTGATAAGGAAAAGAAAGAAGAGACTATAGAAGAGCTTCTTGAATTCACCAAACTATCTCCCTTCAAAACGAGGCTCACAGGCGCTCTTTCGGGCGGAATGAAAAACAAGCTTAGCCTGGCATGTACGCTCGTTAGAAAACCAAAACTTCTCCTCTTAGATGAACCAAGTGTCGGTCTTGATCCCATCTCCAGGCATGAACTCTGGGCGATGGTAGATTCACTCATTAAAGAGGGAATGACTATTCTTTGGAGCACAACTTACCTAGAAGAGGCAGAGCAGTGCGCTCATACTCTCCTTCTAAATCATGGAAAAGTTCTTTATAACGGTCTCGCTAGCGATTTAGTGGGAAAATTGAAGGGCCGAACTTTCGATATTAGAGGCGAATTTCAAAATCCTTGGGAAATTTTAAAAAAGATCCACATGGATGATAATATTATCGATAGCGCCATTCATGGCTCAAGATTCCACCTTGTTCTTAAAGATCCCACACAAAAAATTGACTTGGATAAGTTTGGTCTTAGCGGTGCTAGAATCGAAGAGAGCACGCCCTCTATTGATGATGCCTTTATCGAAATGATAGGTGAAAAAATCTCTCCTGAATCTCTTTTAGCCGAGCACTATAGTGAGTTTTCTAAAACACATGAAGAGGTTATAAAAGCTGAAAACCTCACTAAGATGTATGGCAATTTTACAGCGGTTAACAAGTTAAACCTATCGATAAAAAGAGGAGAGATCTTTGGCCTGTTAGGCCCAAATGGAGCGGGTAAATCGACCACCTTTAAAATGCTTTGCGGACTTACCTCCCATACGGAAGGCTCCACCTTTGTAAACGGCGTTGACATGCTAAAATCGCCCTCAAAAGCAAGAGCTCACATCGGCTATATGGCCCAAAAATTCTCTCTCTATGGCGATCTTACCGTTTTACAAAATCTCAATTTTTTTGCAGGCGCATATAATTTAAAAGGTAACGAAAAGAGACAGGCTATTGAAGATGTGATCAAAATTTTTGATTTAAAAGAGCTCATAAATACTCCCGCTTCAAAAATCCCACTTGGCTTTAAGCAAAGGCTTGCCCTAGCATGCGCCGTCATGCATAAACCTGATATTCTCTTTTTAGATGAGCCAGGATCGGGCGTTGATCCCATTGTAAAAAGAGAGTTTTGGAACCACATGTATGGCTTAGCTTCTAAAGGCGTCACAATTTTAGTAACAACGCACTTTCTAGATCAAGCTGAGCTTTGCGACCGAGTAGCGCTAATTTACCAGGGAAATTTAATTGAAATGGGCTCACCAAAAGAGCTGAAAGAGAAGGCAAAAACAAAAGAAAATGGCTCTCCTAGTTTAGAAGAGGCTTTTATCCACAACATTAATAAGTATGATGACGCAAATAAAGAAAGCGAAAAGCTTTAGCACCAGACGCCTCTATGCGCTCGTAAAAAAAGAGTTCCAGCAGATCATAAGGGATCCCAGCGCTTTTCTTATTACGATTGTACTACCCACTATTTTGCTTTTTCTTTATGGATACGGCGTATCACTCGATGCAAAAAGAATCAAAACGGGCATCGTTTTAGAAGACACCTCTCCAGAGGCCCATAGCTTTGCAAGAACCTACATCAATTCCAATTACTTTGATGTCAAAATGGGCAAAAGCAAAGAAGAATATATCAAAGATATGACCTATGGAAAGATAAAGGGTTTTATCGTTGTTCCCTCTTACTTCTCTCAGTTTCGAGAGAGGCCTGCCAGCCCTGCCCCTATTCAGCTTGTTTCAGATGGTAGCGATCCGAATTCGGCTAGATTTTTTGACAACTACTCAGCTGGAGCCTTTGTTAATTGGTTAAAACAAGAACACATCTCTTCTGACACTAGTTTGAGCCGATTTCTCGTAAGGCTTGATCCTAGGTATTGGTACAATGAAGAGCTCGATAGCAATCACTTTCTTATTCCTGGCTCATTAGCTATCATCATGACACTCATTGGTACTCTTCTCACATCACTTGTCATTGCAAGAGAGTGGGAAAGAGGTTCAATTGAAGCCATCATATCAACACCTGTTTCTGTTTGTGAGATTATCATGGGAAAAATCATTCCCTATTTTTTACTTGGGATGGGATCGATGATGTTTTCTGTCTTCATTGCACTTGTCGTTTTTGATACCCCTTTTCGGGGGTCTTGGTTTGCACTCATCCTAGTCTCTTCAGTCTTTCTGATTACGGCTCTTGGAATTGGCCTGATGATCTCTAGCTTAACAAAAAATCAGTTTGCAGCCTCCCAGGCGGCACTCGTTAGCGCCTTTTTGCCTGCATTTATCCTCTCGGGCTTCATCTTTGAAATCAAAAGCATGCCCCAAGTTATTCAATGGATTACATGGATTATTCCGGCTAGGTACTATGTCACCTGCCTTCAAACACTTTTTTTAACCGGAAATGTGTGGAGCCTTCTCTTTAAAAACCTCGGTTTCATTGTGCTGATTGGGCTCATTCCCTATTTCATAACGATAAGAATCACTAGAAAGAGGCTCGATTAATGATTCACCGTATCTGGGCTTTAATTATTAAAGAATTTGTAGCTATTTGGAAAGATAACAAGAGCAGGTCTCTTCTTATTATCCCGCCAATCACTCAATTATTGATCTTTGCTTTTGCAGCCACCCTCGATGTAAAAGATGTAACGATGGGAGTATTGGATCGAGACCAGGGGCATCAAGGGTACGAGCTTGTTCAAAGGTTTTATGGGTCTAAGACATTTAAGACGATTCACTTCTTAAATTCCGTGGACGAAATTGCTCCTTTTATTGAAAAGCAAAAGGGCGTCATGGTTTTATCTATTGCCCCCGATTTTTCTGAAAAGATCGATGCAAAAAAACCGGCAAATATACAGCTCATTTTAGATGGCAGAAAATCAAACACAGCTCAAGTAGTTGCAGGTTATACTAGAGGCGTAGTGAGTAGATTCAACAATGATTTGGTAAAGTTCCAGATAAAAGAGAGTCCAAAAACGAAGCTTGTCGTCAGAAATTGGTTTAATCCCAACCTCTACTTCTTTTGGACAAATGTCCCGGCTCTTGTTGCCATTTTGACAATGCTTATTGGCCTTCTGGTCACGGCTCTCTCCGTTGCAAGAGAAAGAGAGATGGGAACATTTGATCAGCTCTTAGTCTCGCCCTTAAAGCCTTTTGAAATCCTCGCGGGAAAAAGCATTCCGGCTGTCTTAATTAGTATTGTTGAAGGCTCTATTATCGTTCTTATTGGTATCTACGTCTTTGGAGTACCCTTCAACGGCTCATTTCTTCTTCTCTACTCAAGTATGGTTTGCTATATCCTCTCGATCGTAGGAGTGGGGCTCTTGCTTTCCGCTATTTGCAAAACACAGCAACAAGCCATTTTAGCAGCCTTTGTTTTTTTAGCACCTTCCGTCATGCTCTCAGGTTTTGCAACACCGGTTGAAAATATGCCTATCTGGCTTCAAAACATGACGCTGGGCAATCCCGTTAGATATTTTGTTACCATCTCTAGGGGAATTTTTCTAAAAGATATGCCCATTGGAGCTGTTTGGAACTACACTTGGCCTCTTTTGATCATCGCTCTTTTCACGCTTTCGGGCGCAGGATTTGTCTTTAAGAAATTCGTGAAAAATTAACATCCTGAAATCAATCTCTTTACATATTATTGCAGTTTCTACAAAATTCCCTGAAAAATCTTTTAGATAGGATGGATTTATGTTTAGAAAATTGCTTTTAGCTTTGGCTGCCCTTGTACACTCTTCTACATTTGCATTTACGATTATCAATCAAACAGATTCAAAAAAAATCATCACACTCAAAGAATCCTACCGTCCACAATGTGATATTCCAGGCAATCTTGAAAGACCTATACCTCTTGGTTATAAAGTGCTCAAAGTGATCGTCCCTGCTAAATCTTCTCAAGTCGTATTTCTAAGGGAACCGTGCGGGGTAATACTCATGGGAATCACTACAAAAGAGAAAAAGAAGAATGGGGAAAAGACTACTTGTCACTGGGAAACTTGCTATGAACCTTACTCCTACAACGGCCAAAATGAACAGTTGATCACAGATGAATGGGGAATTGTCATTCATGAGCCCTTCGAACAGACGCTAAGCTTATTTGATCCTAATTACAGTGATAAATCTTATTTCTTAAATAAGGCTATGGAACAGGGATATGGGATCAAATGTTTACACCCCAAAATTTTAGAAAAGATAAATTCTTTTGATTCCATTCCAGATGAATTAAAAGATATCTCGCAAGCTGATCAGTCAGTTTTATCAAGGAGAATATCCGTTCCTAAGTAAAAACTAATTCCTTAGGAAGAATCTGAATAATTCATACGCCTCATCTTTTTCAAAAATATGGCAGGGATTAAAGATTTCTTTACATATTTTCGTAAGTTCTACAAACTTCCCCGAAAAATCACTTAGGAAGGATGGATTTATGTTTAGAAAATTACTTTTAGCTTTGACTGCCCTTTTACACACTTCTACATTTGCATTTACGATTATCAATCAAACAGATTCTGAAAAAGTTATTAAACTTCAAGAAGCATACCGTCAGAAATCAAATACACCAGGCACTATTAGTGCACCAGAGCCCTACGGTTATGAACCTCTTACAATCCGTGTCCCTGCGAACTCTTCCCAGACAGTGCTTTTAAGAGCGCACTGCTCTACTCTGATTGTAGGAGTGATTACAAAAGATAAGGATGGTAGAGAACGGAATAATAAGACTTGTTACGATCCTTATTGCCATCGCAATAATGCTGAGTATTGTTTTACTGATAAATGGGGACTTGTGATCCATAAACCCTGCAAGAAAGACATTAGCTATTTTGATCCTGATTGTGCTGAGAAGCTCTCTATTATGAAGAACGAAAAAAAGAATGGATATAGCATCAAGTGTTTACATCCTAAGCTTATAAGAAAAACAATCTATAGTGATTCGCTCCCTATAGAAATACAAAAAAAGTCAGAAGCATGTCAGTCACATTGGTCAAAACAAGCATGCTCTGAATAATGAACTAAGGTTTTTCGATTATACATGCTTCATCAGATAGCTCTTCATCGGTCCAGCCGCCGCCAAGAGCTTTGATCAGCTCAAGCGAAGACTGATATCTCTTTCCTAAGGTTGAGAGATGTCTCTGTTTTGCATGAAGCTCTTTTTCACGAAAATCAATGACATTTAGGAGATTTACTATACCTGCATCAAATCTGGCTTGGGTGATATGAGCTGATTTAGTTGCTGCTGCTAAGGAAATTTTACGCTTTTCTTCCTGCGCTCTTCTTGTTTGGACGCTCTTAAGGGCATCCTCTGTCTCTTGAAAAGCCATAAGTACGGTACTAAGATAATCATTTTGCGCCTCTCGAAACCTAGCATAGACGCCGTCTAATTCCGATTTTCGCCTTAGACCATCAAAGATCGTCTGGGCAATATGCACTCCGATATGCCAGAGCCTACTTTTCCATTTGAGAAAGTCTTTGAGCTCTGTACTTAAGAAACCTAGTGCGCCCGAAAGATTAAGTGCTGGCAAAAAGGAGCTATATGCCACACCAATTTCCGTATGGATACTTTCCATTTCATATTCGATCTGAGCAATATCTGGTCTCTGAGTCAATATAGACGATGGAATACCTGCTGGAACTTCAGGAGGAACACCTTTTAGAGGGTTCGTTTCAAGTGTAAAGCTGGGAGCCGCTCTCCCTATGAGAGTTGCAATTGCATTTTCAAAGTGGGATCTCTGTAAGATTAGTTCTTCTAATTCTGCTTGATTATCTGAGAGCCTCTGATCTGCAAGTGAGACGTCAAGCGCACTATTAAGACCTGCTCTAAATCGAATTCGGATCAGCTCAGAGAAGTCCTTTCTTAAATTTACAATCTCTTCCATGAGTAGGATTTGACCATCAAGCTCTCGCATGTTAAAATAGTTGCTAGCAAGGTCCGATGTTAAAGTGAGTTGTACGCCTCGAAGTGCTGCACTTCTTGCATCGGCATTCAAAAGCGCTGCTTTGTGTTGACCTCGGAATTTTCCCCATAGATCGATTTCGTATCTCATCGTTAGAGGAAATTCATAAAAGCGCTCTCTTAGACGAACAGTCGGCTTTATGCCCGGGAGACCGCCAGTTGGAAGGTCCGCTAGGAAGCTGAAGTTATCGTATCCAGGTCTGAAGTCAATATGAGGAAAGAGATCCGATCTTTTCACCCCTGCAATAGTTCTCGCTTCAATGACTCTTTCCATAGCAGCTAATATATCGGGATTATTTTGAATCACCTTCTCTTCTAAATCAGCCAAAACATCATCTTCAAAAAGATCCCACCAATCGCCTACCTGTTTTACATCTTCATCTGCTGTCTCGCTCTTCCATTCTGAGGGGACGGGAGGCTCGGGCGAATTATATTTTGGGCCAACGGTACAACCGCCTAATAAGATAGCTCCAAATAGAAAAAGTTTTTTCATCTCATCCTCGCTCTAGCTATAAAACTTACCAAAACAATGAGACTGCTAGCAATCAAGAGAACCGTAGCCACTCCTGATAAACCTTGAATAAAAGCTCCTTTCATCGCGTCCGAGACATAGCCTCCCAAAACGGCAAGTGCTTTTTGTGACCCTCCCAGATAGGCCCTCTCTCTGGCGTTAAAGACAACCGTTGCGATCGCAAGCACTACAGAGCCGCCCACATTGAACATTGTATAGGTCATACCTGTTGCGACCCCTACTTTTCCAGCAGGAGCAGAATCCTGCGCAGCTATAGTGGAAAGGATATTTCCAGTAGCCCAAGTGATTCCAATAAAGCAGCAAGGAATAAGCGCAAGATAGATAGAGTTGGTGAGATTAAGCGGATAGAGAAAAAGAGCAGCTAGCATAGCTGCAACCATTCCCACCATGATGGCACCAACTAAAGAGATCTTCTTTACGAGTTTTTCGATCCGCGTAGAAAAGAAAGTGTAGACAAGCGTCATGGAAAAGATGATGAGACCTGTTAATACTAGGGGCACGCCTCTTATTGAGTGAAGGTAGAGTGGAATAAAAAAGAGAATAATCGCACTTCCAACTCCGCCTGACATGCAAGAGAGGCTAGCAATAATAAAGAGAGGTTTTTTGTAAAAGGTGGGATCAATTAGTGGTTCTTTGACCTTCTTTTCTACGAAAAAGAGAAGAGTGAGTGAAATGACACCTATCAAAATAGAGCTTAAAGTCTGAACATCGTCCCAACCTTTTTTTGCGCTCTCGATGATACCGAATACAATACCTCCCATACCAATTGCAAAAAGAATAAAACCGATCCAATCGATTTTCCCTTTTCTTTCTTGAGGAGATCTTTTTAGCGAAAAGAAACAGAGGAAAAGTGCTGTCACACAGATGGGAACATTGATTAGAAAGACAGCTCGCCAGTTTACATACTGGGTCAAAAAGGCTCCCAAAATCGGTCCCACTGCTAGCCCCATTCCGCCGATTGTCCCATAAAGAGCTAAAGCTTTAGTCTTCTTTTTCTGAAAGACCTCATTTAATAGAGAGGCTGCTACCGGAAAGATCATCGACGCACCCACACCTTGGAGCAGTCTGCCAAAAATAAGCATTTCGCCTGAAAAAGCCCCGCCTGCAATTAAAGATGCTGCTAAAAAGATGATTCCGCCAAAATCAAATAGCTTTCTATGTCCAAAGATATCACCCAATCTGCCGCCCACTGCCATCAACATAGCCAGCATCAAGAAGTAGATATTCATGATCCATTGAAGAGAGATCATGCTCATTTTTAGATCTTTTTGAATAATGGGAAGAGCGGTATTAACTATGGTAAAATCAAGAAAGGCAACAAAGCCTAGAAGTGTGATACCTATAAATGGAACCCAGTGGCCTTTCATTTAGATCTCCCCTTTTATCTATCTTTGCCATATAATATTGTAGATATATAAATTTTTCTTTATAAACAAGTAGATAGCTCTTGAAATCTAAAATTCTTACCCTCTTTCTCACTCTTTGCCTTTTATTGACCCTTGGATGTGAAAAATCCCCCCGCAGAGACGATGAAAAGCCGCTAGTTCTCGTTAGCATTGCTCCCTACAAGTATTTCATTCAAAAAATTGCTGGGGATCAGTTTGACGTGATGTCGATCGTGCCGGAAGGCGTCGATTCGCATACCTATGAGCCTTCCCCGAAAGAGATTACAAAAATGCAAGATGCCATTATCTGGTTTCAGATGGGTGAGGTATTTGAAAAGAGGCTTGGACGAACCCTTGGGCAGCACAATAAAAATATTGATATCCAAAATCTTAATGAACTCATTGAGCTTATCTCCTACTCAAGCGGCGACCACCATGGCCACCATCACGATCTCGACATCCACACCTGGCTTAACCCTTCAATTGTAGGCGAACAAAGCGAGGTTATTGCCCAAGCCTTTGCCGATCATTTTCCAGGGAAGACCACCGAATACCGCAAAAACTTCCAAAGCCTTTTAGACGAACTATCCCACCTCGACCTTGAAATTCGTTCTATTTTAAAACCGCTTAAGTACCGCACCTTTCTCACAAGCCACCCTTCATTTGGCTACTTCTGTCAGGAATATAATCTTGAACAGCTTTCAATAGAGACCGAAGGCAAAGATCCTCTACCTCGCAATTTGATGGAAACCGTCAAACTTGCAAAAGAGAAAGAGGTGAAAGTCGTTCTCTTACAGCCTCAGTTTAGCTCGAAGGGAGCTCTCAAGGTGGCAGGTGAGCTCAAACTTCCCACAAAACTGGTTGATCCTTACTCTGTAGAATATCGAAAAAATCTTCTACGCCTCACAAGGATATTAAGGGATCCAAAGTCCTCATGATTGAACTCAAGAATGTCAATTTTGGATTTGATGAAGAGCTTATTTTAGAAAATGTCAATATCTCCATCAACAAGGGCGATCTCATCGGTATTATCGGCCCCAATGGCGGCGGTAAAACAACCCTACTCAAACTCATCATGGGATTTTTAAAACCTCAAAGCGGCAAAATCTCGCTTCTCGGAAAAGATCCCGAAGAGATGCGCCATCAAATCGGATATGTCCCCCAAAATTCACGATATGATCACGATTTTCCCATTTCAGTTATCGAGCTAGTCCTCTCGCCTATGGCTAAAGAATCGAAATGGTTTGGAAGGTATCCCGCTCACCTTAAAGAGAAAGCATGCTCTCTATTAGAGGAGCTTGGCCTCATCGATTATAGAAATAGGAACTTTGGAGATCTCTCAGGAGGACTCGCTCAAAGGGCCCTAATCGCTAGATCTTTAATTGACGATCCTGAAATTCTTCTACTCGACGAACCCACTTCTAACATCGATCCAAAAACTAGGACAGGCATCTATGAATATATCTATTCTCTAAAGGGAAAGAAGACCATCTTAATGGTCACGCACGATCTGAACACCATTATCGAAAATGTAAAAAAGATTTTTTGCGTAGAAAAAGAAGTTAGCTGTCTTCTTCCCAAACAGGTCTGTGAACATTTTGCTCTAGGGCTCTATCATACCCCTCTAAGAGGCCAGAATGATTGAAATGCTCTCAAACCCTTTTATTCAAATTTCCTTTATAGCAGGACTTCTCGCCTCGTTTGCGAGCGGAGTTGTGGGCTCTTATGTGGTTATCAAAAGAATTGTCTTTATCAGCGGCAGTATCGCCCACTCCGTCTTGGGCGGCATGGGCCTTTTCCTCTATTTGAGTAGAAAATTTGACATCCCTTGGCTAACCCCTCTTTTAGGCGCATTTGCAGCCTCCATCCTATCTGCAATCATCATCGGCTATATCCACCTCCATTTTAAAGAGAGGCGAGATGCTATTATTGCAAGCGTCTGGTCCACTGGCATGGCCATTGGTGTTATTTTCATCTCGATAACACCAGGATATAACACAGAAATTATGAACTTTTTATTTGGCAATATTCTGTGGACGACAAGGGCTGATCTTCTAGCTCTCTTTTTGCTCGACCTGGCCCTCCTTTTTTCTGTAGGTATTTTTTACAGCCGTTTTTTAGCCATCGCCTTCGATGAAGAACTAGCTAAACTCAAAGGCCTAAATGTAAAGCCGCTTTACTTTTTCCTTCTTATTCTAATCGCCATCTCTATCGTCCTTTTAATACAGGTTATAGGAGTTATTTTAGTCATTGCTCTCTTGAGTCTTCCCGCTATGGTCTCCTCACTTTTTACTAAAAAACTTCTTAATATGATGGTGCTCTCAGTTTTTGTGGCTATGGTCTTCAATTCGCTTGGCATCGCCCTCTCCTACCATTTTAACTGGCCAACAGGCGCTACGATCGCACTAGTTGCTGCAATATTATACCTAACACTCCTCCCTTTCAAAAAAAGATTTCACAGAAAAACACCCCACTAAGAAATTCGATTGACTTATCCTGCAAAAATCTTTATATTCTTAAGCGAAATCAGGAGAAAATCATGTACGCGATCATAGCTACTGGCGGAAAACAGTTCCGTGTTGAAAAGGACGACGTAATCGATATCGAACTAATAGATACCGAAGAAGGTAAAAGTTTTAACTTTTCTGACGTCCTATTTTTCCACGATGGGAAATCGGGATTTGTCGGCCTTCCAAAACTTGAAAAATTTACTGTAACCGGTGAGATCATCGGCGACTCTGCAGGACCAAAGGTCATTGCATATAAATATAAAAGACGTAAAAACTACCGAAGAAAAGTTGGCCATCGCCAAAAGTATTCTCGTGTGAAAATTACAGAACTCAAAGCATCGTAAAGGAGATTACACATGTCCCATAAGAAAGGACAAGGCTCAAGTAGAAACGGCCGCGATTCCAACTCAAAAAGGCTAGGCGTAAAAACGGCTGACGGCCAGTTTGTTACAACTGGAAGCATTTTGATTCGCCAAAACGGCACTAAATGGCATCCAGCGAAGAATGTAGGTGTAGGTAAAGACTTCACTCTCTTCGCTCTTACAGATGGCATTGTGAGTTTTAGAAAATCGTCAAAGACTTTTATTTCGGTTCTACCAATAGTACAAGAACTGTAATAAGATATGTTTACCGATAGCGTCAAATTACGAATCACCGCTGGAAAAGGCGGAAATGGAGTCGTAGCTTGGCGCCGTGAAAAATACATCCCCAAAGGCGGTCCCGCTGGCGGTGATGGTGGTAAGGGCGGATCTGTCCGCGTTATCGCAACATCTAACCACTATTCCCTTGAAGATTACCGAAGCATTAAGTTCATCAAAGCCAAAAATGGCGGATGTGGCGGCGGGAACAATAAAAGAGGAAAAGATGGGAAAGATGTCAAAATATACGTTCCCCTCGGTACGCTCATCAAAGATGGCGATACAGTCCTTCATGACTTAACAATAGATGGCCAGGAAATCTTCCTTTGTACCGGCGGTAAAGGCGGTAAAGGAAATACTACATTTAAATCTCCAACCAACCGCGCACCTGATAAGTGCACAGAAGGAACCTACGGTGAAGAGTGTGAAGTGACCCTTGAGCTGAAGCTCATTGCGGATATCGGCCTAATTGGCATGCCCAATGCAGGAAAATCGACGCTCATCTCCAAAATCACCTTCATGCCCGTCAAAATTGCGCCCTATCCTTTTACAACACTAAGACCTAATCTAGGTATTGTAGAGTTTGATGATTACAAACGCGTTCTTATCGCAGATATTCCCGGCATTATCGAAGATGCACATAATGACCGCGGCCTTGGCCTCTCCTTTCTCAAGCACATTGAGAGAACATCCGCTCTTGTCTACGTCATCGATTGTTCTGGAGAAGTGAAAGAAGATCCCTATGCTGATTTTGAAGTCCTTCAAAATGAGCTAAGAGAGTACAAACCAGAAGCTCTCAAAAAACCCTTTATCGTACTTCTCAATAAAGCGGACATCTTAGGATCGGACGATTATATTGAAGATTTTAAAGCAAAATATCCTTACGACCCTGAATCTCTCTTTGTCATCTCAGCAATAGAAGAGACCCTCTTTACAGATGAGTTTCAAAACTTAGATCTCATCAAACAAAAAATGAAAGACTTAGTTTTTGATTGTAAAAATACACCCCTCTCTTCTACTCCTCTTCCCCAACTTGCCTGTCTATAGAGCGCAAAAGTGACTTATCAAGCCTACCCTACAGATTTACAGCTCTTAGCTAGAGAAAATCTGAGCAAAACAATCCAGCGATTTTTTACAATTAAACACTAGTTTTCCCCGTAGGGACAACCTCGCTCTGATGTAATAACACCCAAACACCGCTTCCAATAATCAATATACCACCCACTATAGCTGAAAGTGTCGGGATCGTTCCATAAGCGCCCCAGTCTAAAAGTGTTCCAAACATCACACTTAAGGAAACTGCTTGCCTGAGTAGGTTTAATCTCTTTTGAAGCTTGTATTAAAGAATACTGATAACAATTGGCCATAAGTGCTACTAGAAATACACTACACCACCCATGAAAACCAACAATAGGCTCCCAATAGATTGTCATTGGGATAATAGAGATAATTGCTATCCCAAAAGAATAATAGAATAAAATGACCTTTGGGTTTTCTGTTTTTGATAGAATTCTCAAAGCAACAAGGGATAATGCAGAAAAAACCGCTCCCAAAACGCCGATTAAACTCTCCCTGCTTTCTAAAATATTTTCCGATGGTTTAAGAACAATTATTATCCCAATAAATCCAAGTAAAAGAGCTATCATTCTTCTTTTAGGAATTTTGCACTTTAGCCATAAAAAAACGATGAGGGGAACAAATAGCGGAGCTGTAGTGAAGAGAAGAACTGCATTTGCTAAATCAATGTACCTCGAAGTATAAAAGTAGCAAAAAGTAGCACCAAAACCCAAGAAGACTCTAAAGCTAAATAATATTGGTCTTTTCGTCTTAAAAGAGAGGTGCTTTTGAAAAATGATAGGAAGTGCAACCAAACTTCCCAAAATACCCCGAGAAAAGATCAATGTCTCTTCCGGCACTCCTTCCGCATTTTTAACAGCTAAACCCATAAGAGCTAAAAATAGGGCTGCAAGAATTGCAAAAAATACTCCCTTAATGGAATGTTCTCTCATTGTTTTTTCCCTTTCATTGGCACAGCTTCACTTTGATCCAGCAAAGTCCAAGTACCGCCGCCTATAATCAATAGGCACCCAATCACAAACCACATATCGGGAAGATTCCCCCAGTAAAGCCAATCTAAAATACCACTAAATAGAACACATATATAGAGAACGCATCCTGCTTTTGTAGCAGGGATATGCTTGTATGCACTTGTAATAAAATACTGATAGAGAACGGCCGATAACCCAACAAATGCGATATTCATCCATGAGAAGAGATCAGGAATGGGGGCCCAATCAATTACCATTGGAACAAAGGAGATCAAGACACATGCGCTAAAAAAGGAGAATAGAATGAGCCTTGGATCTTCCGTCTTAGATAGAAGTCTAAGGGAGACAAGAGCAATTGCCGCGCTCATTGCACCCACAATCCCTACAAGACTTGCCGCATTAACCTCACCTACATCTGGTTTCAAAATAAAAAGAATGCCGATAAATCCTACCAAAAGAGAAAGCATACGTTTTTTGGGGATCTTAAAATTAAGCCAAAAATAGACAATGAGAGGAATAAAAAGAGGAACCGTATTTAGAAGCATAATCGAATGAGTGAGCTCAAGTTTTTTCAGCGTATAGAAAAGGCAATAGATTCCAAAGAGCCCAAAAAATGCTCTACTTAAATGTAACATGGGGTGCTTTGTTCGAAAGGAAAAGCCTTTCGTGAACAAAAAGGGAAGAAGTACAATTAAGCTAAAGAGGTTTCGAAAAAAAACAAGTGTTTGATTAGGAACATCTGGTGTTCGCTTCACAAAAAAACCCATCAGCGCCAAAAAGAGCGCAGCTAAAACTGCAAAAAATATTCCCTTCTTCATTCAATCCTCTGAGAGTGATTTTGATCCAAGATAGTCCAAACACCGCCTACAATAATGAGAGCACAACCAATAAGAGTCCAATAGCCTGGAATAATTCCCCAAATTATCCAGTCATAAAACCCACCAAATATGACACCAATGTAGAGAAGAGCGCCCGCTCTTGAAGCAGAAACATGCTTGTAGGCTTTGGTTAAAAAGAACTGATATCCATATGCACTCAAACCAATAATTCCAATGATATACCATATCTCTCTACTTACTATAGGCTCCCAAGCAACTAGCATAGGGAAAAAGGAGACCAGAACCGAGATAAGAAAATAGTAAAAGAGAATCAGTCTAGTATCGTCTGTCTTAGAAAGCTTTCGTAGAGCAACCACACCAATGGCACCTGTCATTGCACCGCCTATTCCAATGAGACTTGCAATATTGATGATTTTTGCACCTGGTTTTAGAATCAAAAGAATACCAATAAAACCAACTGCAAGTGAATACGCTCTTAGACGGGGGATCTTTTTCCGATTCCAAAATAGAATGACAAAGGGAATAAAAAGCGGAATTGTATTTAAGAGTACAATGGAGTTGGTCAAAAAGAGATGTCTTAGAGTAAAAAAGTAGCAATAGATGTTCGCAAGCCCAAAAACCGCTCTACTCACATGAAGAGGAAAATGTGTGGTTTTCAAGCTAACTTTGTCATGAATAATAAATGGTATTACTGCTGCCAGGCAGATTAGATTTCGAAAAAAGACAAGCGTTTCGTTTGGCACCTCTTCTGCAAATTTAACGAAGACGCCCATTGATGCAAAAAAGAGTGCTGATATAAGAGCGTAAATTCCGCCGCGGATAGGATGCTTTGACATAGAAATACCCTTTTTATTCGTATAATCGATTCCGATCATTAATTCAAAGACCGTCCTAAATTAATCAGTCTTTTCTTGACAAACAGGGGTTAACCAGAGATTATTCAGCCATATGAAAAAAATATTTTTACTACTTATTTCTTTCTCTTTTTTGCATGCAGCAGAAGCGTATAACCATACAGCTTCTCCAAAAAATGAAAATGCCTATCCTTTGAAAGATGGTAGCATTTCATTAAACGGAGAATTTCTCTGGTTTAAACCTTATGCTTTTATCCCCTTCTCCGTGACCCATACCCTTGCAGGGCCAGAGAACTATCTTGATAATCAGCGCGTACAAAAAGTAAACCTATCTTTTCATCCAGGTTTGCGCCTCTCTCTCGGCTTTTATATGCCAACTCCCCACTGGAAGATCCACTTAACCTATACACGCTTTCGAACATCTGACTATAGAGATGTCTATCCAGGACCTAATGAAACTCTCACTCCTATCTGGCAAAGCGCACAACTATCTTCTCCAAATGAGCAAGAATGCGCCCATGCAAAACAAATGCTTAACTACAACGTCTTCGACTGGGATCTTCAAAACCATCTCTCCTCGGGAAAACACTTTGTACTTAATTCCTCTTTTGGACTTCGTACGGCATACATTAGAAATGATTTAACCGTTCGCTATGATGGGGAAAGTAGAACCCCCAAAGCTCCCGTGGAAGATCGGGCAAATATAAAAAACCATTTTCGCGGGATTGGACTGAAAGGCGGCCTTGCCATCCACTATCTATTGGGACAAAATTTTGAGCTTTTTGGCACCTCTTCGATCTCCCTTCTTCTCTCTCGAATTACAAGACACCATCATGAAAAATACACTGCTATCAGCACCTCAGGCGAACTCTTCTCAGGAAGGGTGGGAAATAGCAACCGTTTCCTCAGCACTAAAAGTGCTTTTGACCTTGCACTGGGCCTTTCTTGGGGACATTATTTTGGCGAAGCTCAACAAAGATACTTCGGTCTTAGCGCAGCCTATGAAGTGCATATCTGGCCAGATCAAATTCAACTGATGCGTATTCAGCCCACCCTTAATAACCCCATCGACTTTTACAAGGCAGATCTCTGTTTTCAAGGTCTAAAACTTAAAGGAACGCTCGAATTCTAATGTGGGAAAAAACACCCTTCACCAAAAAAGTAAAATGCAAACTCCCTATTATTCAAGCCCCCATGGCGCTTGCCACAACTCCCGAACTTGTAGCCGCCGTCTCTAACGAAGGTGGAATTGGCTCTTACGGCGCAGCACTAGACACTCCTGAAGATATCCGCAAAAACATCCACAAAATCCGAGAACTTACCGACAAGCCTTTCAACGTAAATCTCTTTACACCTCTTAATCCCTCTAGAGACGAAAAAAAAATAAACGCGATGAATCAAATTCTACAAGGCTACCGCGATGAACTTGGAGTAAACGAGCCAACAATACCAGAGAAAATCCCCTCAAAGTTTGATGAAAAGATGATGGTCATACTCGAGGAAAAACCCGCGATATTCAGCTTCACCTTTGGTAGTTTAGATCTCAACTATACAGACAGACTTCGAGAAGAGGGCATCCTCATTTGCGGCTCTGCAACAACGGTTGAAGAGGGTGTCCATCTTGAGGAAAATGGCGTAGACATGATAGCTGCTCAAGGATTTGAAGCGGGCGGTCATAGAGCTACCTTTCTCCATCCTACAAAAGATGCACTCATCGGAAATTTTGCCCTCATTCCTCAGCTAGCAGACCGTGTAAGCGTTCCCGTCATAGCAGCCGGTTCCATCATGGACGCAAGAGGAATCTTAGCAGCTCTCATACTCGGCGCATCTGCCGTACAAATGGGAACCGCATTTCTCACAACACATGAATCCCCCATCTCTAAAGAGCACAAACAAGCCATTCTAAAAGCATCTAGCACCTCTACCACACTAACCCGTTCATTTACTGGTAAAAGCGCTCGCGCTATTCGCAACCGTTTTGTAGATGAGATGGATGGCTTTGATGAGCTAACCTGTGATTTTCCCATTCAAGGAAGACTAACCGCTCCTATTCGTAAAAAAGCTAAAGAGAATAAAAAGACAGACCTCCTCTCTCTTTGGTGCGGTCAAGCACCGAACCTCTCTCAAGATATCTCGACCTCTAACCTCATAAAAAATCTTGTAAAAAATATGGATGATTTAGTAAAAAGTCTTCCATGATTTTACGTTTTTTTATCCTACTTTTCTTATCAGCCTCTTCACTCTCTGCCTATACCATT
>Ga0114933_10001753_pt1 | contig 23653 bp, 21 predicted proteins | sample 4SBtaG_FD_89691 | JGI IMG/M metagenome (GOLD analysis project Ga0114933, IMG submission 89691) | Deep subsurface microbial communities from Kolumbo volcano to uncover new lineages of life (NeLLi) - 4SBTROV12_W25 metaG | ecosystem: Environmental > Aquatic > Marine > Volcanic | place: Kolumbo... | reverse complement strand
CTTAATAATATCTAAATTATTGGTCATTATGGCAGACTTTAAAATAGAATCAAAATTTTCTCCTGCAGGCGACCAGCCAACAGCAATATCCGAATTGTTAGATGGATTGAATCAAAATGTTTCCCATCAAACATTACTTGGCGTTACTGGATCAGGAAAAACATATACTGTTGCAAAAGTAATTGAAGAGGTTCAAAAACCAACTCTAGTTATTTCTCACAACAAGACATTGGCAGCTCAGCTTTATGGAGAGTTTAAAAATTTATTTCCAAATAATGCTGTTGAATACTTTATTAGTTATTACGATTACTATCAACCTGAATCCTATATGCCTGTGTCAGATACATTTATTGAAAAAGATTTTTCAATGAATGAAGAAATTGATCGATTAAGGTTAAAAGCAACTAGCTCTTTATTACAAAGAAAAGACGTTATAGTTGTAAGCTCAGTTTCATGTATTTATGGTTTAGGCAATCCGAAAGAGTGGAAAAAGCAAGTTGTTCATTTAAAACTTGATGATTCAATTAGCAGGTCAAGTTTAACAGAATATCTCGTTGATATATATTATCAAAGAAATGATCAGGTTTTAGAAAGATGTAATTTCAGAATTTTAGGTGATATTTTTGAGATCTTTCCAGCATATGAAGAGAAGGCTATTAGAGTCGATATTTTTGATAATACTGTTCAATCTATTGTTTCATTTGATCCTTTAACTGGAGAAGAACATTCTGAACATGAAGAATTTTATCTTTATCCAGCAAGACATTTTATATCTGATAAAGAAAAAAATGACTCAGTTATAAAGCATATTAGAAAAGACTTAATAGATAGAACTAAGTTTTTTAATGAAAATGAAAAGTTTTTAGAAGAACAAAGAATCAGTCAAAGAACTAATTTTGATATTGAAATGATAGAAGAGATTGGATACTGTTCAGGTATTGAAAATTATTCAAGATATTTTGATGGAAGAAAAGTAGGAGAAAGACCTTTTACTCTAATTGATTTTTTTCCTGAAGACTTTTTAACGGTAATTGATGAATCGCATGTAACTTTGCCTCAAATCCAAGCAATGTATGGTGGAGATAAAAAGCGTAAGGATAATTTGATTGATTATGGCTTTAGATTGCCTTCAGCATATGATAATAGACCATTAAAATCAGATGAATTTGCATCATTACAAAATCAAGTCATTTATGCTTCTGCAACACCATCTTACAGAGAATTAGAATTATCAGAAGGGTCTATTACAGAATTAATAAATAGACCTACAGGTTTAGTCGATCCAGAAATAATGGTTAGGCCTTCAGCTGGTCAAATTGATGATCTTATTTCTGAAATTAAAATTAGAGTTACTAAAGATGAAAGGTGTCTTGTTACTACTCTTACTAAAAAAATGGCTGAAGATTTATCTGAATATTTAAGCTCTGTAGGATTAAGAGTGAGATATCTACACTCAGAAGTAAAAACAATTGAAAGAGTAAAAATATTAAGAGACTTAAGATTAGGAGATTTTGATGTATTAGTGGGTATTAATTTATTAAGAGAAGGTTTAGATCTTCCAGAAGTATCATTGGTAGCAATTTTAGATGCTGATAAAGAGGGATTTCTTCGTTCTAAAAGTTCATTAGTTCAAACTGCTGGAAGGGCAGCACGGCATGAAGAAGGAAAAGTAATTTTATATGGTGATAAAATTACTGATTCTATGAAATATTTAATAGATGAAACTGATCGAAGAAGAAAGATTCAGATTAGTTATAACAAGAAAAATAATATTATACCTAGGACTATAAAAAAATCAGTAGAAGAGATAATGCAGTCAACAAGAGTAGCTGAATCTTACAGGGAAAGTGAAATTGAAGTTAAAAGAGATATTGCAACAGATAAATTTTTAAATGAGGATAAAAAGATTGTTGTTGAAATGATTAGAGAAGAAATGCTTGAAGCAGCTGAAAATTTAGAATTTGAAAAGGCAGCCAAATTGAGAGATGAAATGAACAAACTTGAAAAAGAAATTAAGTTATAATTAACGGAGATAATATGAATATAGATTTAATTAAGCAAAAATCAGGGATTATTGGTGAAAGCGATGCTATCAATCAAGTCTTAGACATGATTGCTCAGGTTTCAAATGTTGATATTTCAGTTTTAATCAATGGAGAATCTGGCACCGGAAAGGAGTTAGTTAGTAAAGCACTTCATTTGGGAAGTAAGCGCTCTTTAAGCGAGCTGGTTATCGTCAATTGTGGAGCAATACCGGAAGGAATAATTGAAAGTGAGCTTTTTGGACATAAAAAAGGAGCTTACACTGATGCTTCAGATTCAAGAAAAGGATATTTTGAAACAGCTAATAAGGGAACAATTTTTTTAGATGAAATTGGTGATATGCCATTAGAAACACAGGTGAAAGTTCTTAGGGTATTAGAGTCTGGTGAATTTATGAGAGTGGGAGATTCTGATACTAAAAAAACCGATGTACGTGTCATTGCAGCCACCAATAAAGATTTAGCGAAACTAGTGCAGGAAGGAAAATTTAGACAGGATTTATATTACAGGCTAAAGACTGTAACTATTAATATTCCTCCTTTGAGAAATAGAAAAAGTGATATTAGGCTCTTAGTTGATAGATTTGCTTTACAGTTTAGCAGGACAAACGATATTAAATATAAAGGATTTACACCTGAATCGATTAAAGAAATGCAAGATTATCATTGGCCAGGGAATGTAAGGGAGCTAAGAAATTTTGTTGAAAGTATATTAATTTTACAGAGAGGTGAAAGAATTACTGCTGAAATGGTGGCAAATCAATTACTTGGAGATAAAATTGAACCATTGGAAAAAAATAGTTCGTTGCCAGTAGTTGTGAATCGAGACCCTGACCAAGCAGAAAGAGAGCTAATTCTTCGTCAGTTACTTTTCTTGAGACAAGATATAGAAGATTTAAAATTAATGATGAAAGAATCTAGTTTTTCTGAATTAAATTCATCAAGAAGTATTAATCAATCGTTTGATTCGGCGATACAAAATAATGAGATATTTGATCAAAATGAAAATCTTATTAAAGGTAAAATGATTGGAGCTTTTAATACTAAAGACCTTGAGAAAGAAATGATAATAAGAACTTTAGAGCATTTTAATAATAATAGAAGAGCTGCTGCTAAATCGTTAGATATGAGCGAAAGGACTCTTTATAGAAAAATAAATGACTATGGAATTGAAAAGAAAATTAAAAAAGATAGTTAATATTGTATCAATATTTTTAATAGTTGGATGCAGTTATTACTCAATGGCAGGATCAATTCCAGCAAATATCAAAAACGTTAATATTCCATTAATAGAAAATGATACTGCTGAGTTTGAGATTTCTGAAAATTTGACCTCAAAAATAATACAAGAAATTGCAATTCAAAACATTCTGAAAATCACTGATGACAATAATAGTGATAGCACTATTTTAGGAATAATAACAAGCGCTAGCGATGGCCCTTTCTCATTTGATAATAATGAGCAAGTTGATGAATATAGATTTTCTTTATCACTTAAAATTATTTGGACAGATAATGAAAATGAAAAAAATTTAATTGAAAAAACTTTTACAGGTTTTGGAAATTATAGTATAAATAATGATCCTTCTTCTGATGGGATAGATAATGATAACGACGGGATTCTGGATGAAAATGATGATGATGAATTTGGAGATTCAAGAGAGCTTGCAATTAATATTGCAATTAACAAAATTGCATCAGATGTTGTAAATTCAATCCTTTCTACATGGTAAAAAAATGAAAAATATATCAATAAATAAATTAAAAGATTTTGAAGGTAAAGAAGTTCAGCTTAATGGATGGATTTATAATCTTAGATCAATTGGAAAAATCTGGTTTGCAATTGTAAGAGATGGTACAGGTTTTGTCCAATGCGTGGTAACAAATAATGATGTTTCTTCCGAGGTTTTTAGTCTTGAATCAAGCCTTACGCAGGAATCATCAGTTATTGTTAAGGGCGTTGTTCAAAAAGATACACGTTCAGACTTAGGGTTTGAAATTTTAGTTAATGATATTGAAGTAATTCATATTGCAGAAGAATACCCAATTGCCCTTAAAGAGCACGGTGTTAGTTTCTTAATGGATAATAGACATTTATGGTTACGATCAAAAAAACAATATGCAATTATGAAAGTTCGTCAAAATATAATCAAATCTATCAGAGACTTTTTTGACAATAGAGACTTTGTATTAATTGACTCACCAATGTTTACAGGAAATGCTGTTGAAGGAACTACTACTTTATTTGAAACAGAATATTTTAATAGATCTGCATATTTAACTCAAAGCGGTCAACTGTATCAGGAAGCTGGAGCAATGGCTTTTGGAAAAACATATTGTTTTGGACCATGTTTTAGAGCTGAAAAATCAAAAACCAGAAAACATTTAACAGAGTTTTGGATGGTTGAACCTGAGATGGCATTTTATGATTTAAAAGATAATATGGATTTGATTGAAGAATTTATAGTGCATATTGTTTCTCAAAGTATTGAAAATTGTAAAGAAGAGTTAAAAATTTTGGAGAGAGATATTTCTTTGCTTGAGAAAGTAAAGTCACCATTTCCTCGAATTACATACGATGAAGCAGTTAAGCTGTTAAAGGATAATGGTCATGAATTTAAGTATGGCAGTGATTTTGGTGCTCCAGATGAAGAGTTGATTGCTTCTAAATTTGACAGTCCGGTGATGATTCATAGTTGGCCTCACGAAACTAAAGCGTTTTATATGAAAAGAGACGATACTGATAAGCTAGCCTTAGGTGTTGATGTAATTGCGCCTGAAGGTTATGGTGAAATAGTCGGTGGCGGTCAAAGAGAAGATGATCATGATACTCTTGTTAAAAGAATCGAAGATCATGGATTGCCTTTGAGCGCTTTTAAGTGGTATCTAGATTTAAGAAAATATGGTTCAGTCACTCATTCAGGTTTTGGATTGGGGCTTGAAAGAACTGTTTCATGGATTTGTGGAATAGATCATGTTAGACAAACTATTCCTTTCCCAAGAACAATGGGAAGATTGGAGCCATAATGAAATTTGACGGAAGAATTGCTGTGTTTGGAGGAAGATTTATAACTGATGAAATTTATAATGACACCGTTGAAATTGGTAAAAGAATGGCCCAAAAAAATTGGCTTGTTTTTTGTGGTGGAGGCGTAGGTGTGATGGAAGCTATAGCTAAAGGGGTAGCTCTTGATGGTGGAACATGTATAGGTATTTTAAAGGACAAAGATTTTAAAACTGGGAATGAATATCTTAGTATTCCCATATCTACTGGCATGGATATTACTAGAAATGCTTTAATTAGTTACAACTGCGATTTAGGTGTTGCAATTTCAGGAGCATATGGAACTTTAAGTGAGATCGCATTCACACTGGCCCAAGAAAAACAATTAATAGCATATAACAGTTGGGATATTCCTAAATCAATTCAAGTTAATACGATTGATTCTGTTATTGAGGAAGTTGATAAGTGTCTAAAGCATTAAATGTTGCCATTTGTCAAATAAATCCTGTTCTTGGAAGTTTTGAAAATAATCTTAAAAAGATTGCAACTAATTATGAAGAAGCTGTAAAAAAAGGTGCAGATCTTGTTGTTTTTCCAGAAATGTCTATTACTGGTTATCCTCCACAAGATTTATTAAGTAATAATAAATTTGTTGATCAGAATATACACTGCTTAGAAAATCTTTCTAAAATGGTAACTGTACCATGTATTTTTGGATTTGTAGATAGCGTTGATGGAAATAAATATAATGCAGCAGCAGTTTGTCAAGATGGAAAAATAGTTTATAAATATCACAAAATTCATTTACCTAATTATGATGTATTTGATGAACGAAGATACTTTCAAAGCGGAGATTCTGTCGGAGTCTTTGATTTAAAAATAAATAATTCTAATTATAAAATTGCGTTACAAATATGTGAAGACTTGTGGGAAGATGAATATGAAAGAAAAATATCAGATGAGATTATAAAAAATAATCCTGACTTAATTATTAATATTTCAGCTTCCCCTTTTACAAAAGATAGAAAAAATGATAGAATAAAGTTAATTCAAAGCAAATACAAGAATGCAAATTGTCCATTTATTTATTGTAATCTTGTTGGCGGTCAAGATGAGTTAATTTTCGACGGTTTTTCAATGGTTTTTAATAGCGAATTAGAGCTGATAAATATGGGAAATGGTTTCCAAGAACAAATTTTATTAACAGACCTCAATACAAAAGTATCAATTGAAAATATTTCGTCAAATGAACAATTATTTAAGGCTTTATCTTTAGGTATTAATGATTATTTCATTAAAACAGGACATAAAAAAGCTGTCATAGGTCTTAGCGGAGGTATTGATTCGGCATTGGTAGCATGTCTTGCCGTCGATGCTCTTGGATCAGATAATGTTTATTTAGTTTCCATGCCGTCTCGATTTTCTAGCGATCATAGTAAATCTGATGCAAAAAAATTAGCAAGTAACCTCAATACCAATTTTGATACAATTGATATTGATGGTTTATTTGGAAAATATTTAGATACCTTAGATAAAAAGTTTGAAGGGACGGAAAATAATGTCGCTGAAGAGAATATTCAATCAAGAATTAGAGGAAATATATTAATGGCAATTTCTAATAAATTTGGCTGTTTGGTATTATCTACAGGTAATAAAACAGAACTTGCTTTAGGATATTGCACTTTGTATGGTGATATGAGTGGAGGATTATCAGCTATTGGTGATTTAAATAAAACTGAAGTTTATGAGCTTTCAAAGTGGATCAATCAAAATAAAGAATTAATTCCTAAGAATATTATAAGTAAAGAACCATCAGCAGAGCTAGCCCCTAATCAGGTTGATCCATTTGACTATGAATTAATTAGTCCAATTGTAGATAAAATTGTTTTTGGAGACTCAAACGAGCTAGATCAACAGTTTTTAAGTTTAAAAAAGAAGATAAACATTAATGAACATAAAAGAAGACAAGCTGCTCCAGTTCTAAGGGTAAGCAAAAAAGCTTTTGGTATTGGAAGAAGAATTCCAATTGTAAATCATTTTCATGAGTAGTACGATAAAACCTATAAGAAATTTCTGTATTATTGCACATATAGATCATGGTAAGTCCACACTTGCTGATAGACTACTTGAGCATACTGGAACCATTTCAAAAAAAAAGATGCAAGATCAGGTTTTAGACAATATGGAACTAGAAAGAGAGAGGGGTATTACCATTAAAAGTCATTCGATTCGAATTGATTATAATGGACATATTTTAAATTTGATAGATACGCCAGGTCATGTTGATTTTACTTATGAAGTTTCTAGAACACTATCTGCTAGCGAAGGTGCATTATTAATAGTGGATGCAGCACAAGGAATAGAAGCTCAAACTGTCACAAATTATTTACTTGCTGTTGATAATGATTTAGAAATTATTCCAGTTATAAATAAAGTTGATTTACCTAATGCTGATATAGAAAATGTTACAGCACAAATTATTGAATTAGTCGGCTGTTCAAAGGAAGATATTCTACTAGCCAGCGCTAAAACTGGAGAAGGAATAGAAGATATTTTAAGTGCTGTTGTAGATAAAATTCCTCCTCCGGACGAACCAAAAAATGAAGAGTTTAAAGGTTTAATCTTTGACTCAATTTATGATAGATATAGAGGAGTTGTTGCCTATGTAAGGGTATATGAAGGCTCATTAAAAAAAGGTAGTAGAATTAAGTTTTTTGCACATGATACGCATTACGATGTAGATGAAGTAGGACACTTTATTATTGAAAGAAAAAAAGCAGATTCAATTAGAGCTGGGGAAGTAGGATATATAATAGCGAATGTAAGAGATATCGAGCATGTCTTGGCAGGTGACACTGTTACAAATTTTAATAAACCTTGCAAAAGTCCTTTGTCTGGATTTCAAAAAATAAAACCAATGGTTTTTTCAGGTCTTTTTCCTTCAGATGCTGGAGATTATGATGATTTACGAACTGCACTTGAAAAACTTAAGCTAAATGATGCATCATTATCATTTGAGCCAGAAGTAAGTGATGCTTTAGGTTTTGGTTATAGATGTGGATTCCTTGGACTATTGCACATGGAAATTATACAAGAAAGGCTGGAGAGGGAATTTGACCTTTCAATTGTTACAACAAGTCCAAATGTTAAATATTTAGCTAACCTTAAAGATGGGTCTCAAGTTGAAGTCCAACGTCCTGCTTTATTACCAGAACCAAAATTCTTAGAAAGTTTAATGGAGCCTATTGTAACAGCCGAAATTCTTACTCCTGTCGATTATATCGGAAATGTTATGAAAATATGTGAAGAGAAAAGAGGAAAATACAAGTCAACTCAGTATTTATCTGAATCTAAAGTTCAACTTATTTATGATTTACCTTTAGGAGAAATTCTTTTTGATTTTTACGATCGAATTAAATCAGGATCAAAAGGATATGCTTCTTTTGATTATACATTTAAAGAGTATCGAACAAGTAAACTAGACAAGTTAGATATATTGATAAATAAAGAACCAGTTGATGCGTTATCAATGATATGTGCAAAAAAAGATTCTTATCATAGAGGGTTAGCTTTATGTCAAAAATTAAAGGAATTAATACCAAGACACCAAATTCAAATACCTATACAGGCATCAATAGGAACTAGAGTAATAGCTAGAACTAATATTGCTCCGTTTAGAAAAAATGTTACTGAAAAGCTTTATGGGGGAGATGTAACTAGAAAAAATAAATTACTTCAAAAGCAGAAAAAAGGTAAAAAGAGAATGCGAATGATTGGAAGGGTTGAAGTACCTCAAGAAGCTTTATTAGCTGTTCTTAAAATATAATATGTTTTCAGAATATTTTCTTAAATCTAAATCTCTATTCTATAGTCTTCTTGTAACATTACCTTTATTTATTTTATATGAAATTGGAATTTTCTATATGTTCCAAGCAGATGTTACTTATGTAAAAAATGGAGCAGATGTACTAATAGAAGAATTTATTAAAATGATAGGACTGAATGGATACTATGCAGCTAGTTCTATATTTATTCTTGTACTTTTCATTGTTTTAATTGGTCAGAGAAAAAGTTTTAAAACATTTGACATCTCTTTGAAATATATAACAATAATGATTTTTGAATCATTGATTTATGCAGCAGTTTTGATGATGGTTCTGCAAAATATTTATTTAATTCAGGGTTTGACAACAAGTATTCTGAATAACTTTATCTTATCAATAGGGGCAGGCTTATATGAGGAATTGATTTTTCGCTTTTTCCTATTATTTATACTTGCAAAATCTTTTTCATTTGTATTTAAAACTAAGGAATTAACCTCATTAATCTTATCCATAATAGTTAGTTCATTACTTTTTTCAGCATTTCATTATATAGGAGCAGAATCATTTACTCCATTATCATTTTCATTAAGATTTATTGCTGGTATATATTTATCAATAATTTATATTAATAGAGGATTTGGTATTGTTGCTTTAACTCATGCATTTTATGATTTATTTGTTATTTTTCAATTAACTTAGCCTATGAAAAAGATTAGTTTTTATTTAATGGCGTTCAGCTATGTATTTGGTCAAACTTCCGTTGATACTTTATCGGTAACTATTTATCCTGAATTTTCTTATCCAGGAGTAGCTATTGAGTATAAATTTGATAAATTTGGTAAAAACGAAATAGTGTTTCCTGTTTCTTCTCGCATTGATTCAGTTTTGTATACAATCTCCGGAGAAGGATTAGAATTTGAACAAATATTAAAAACAAGTAACAACACTTTAAATGCTCTTAATCAAGATGGAAATCATACTATTTATCTATTTTTAGATAAATTTATTAAAGATCCTGGACCAAGAAAATTTTCTTTTAATCTTCAAACAGATCAATTAATCAAAACTGTGATATTGGGAGTTCAAATCCCTTTTGCCTCGAAGGATTTCATTGTTTCAGCAGAAGGTTTTTCACTTGAAAAAGTCAGAGATCAAAATGGTTTGACATTTTTTCAAGGTATAATAAATGATTTTTCTAAATCTTCTTCATCAATGATTGATTTAAGCTATTACAATCCACATGGAAACACATCTATCGAATATGCAGCAAATATAAGTACTCAAGATTCGGTAGTTCAACCACCTGCTACGTCTAACAATAAATTTGTTAGATACCCTTTTATAACTTGGGAACCAATGCTAATCTTTTTGTTATTATCAATTATTTTAGTTTTTATTTATGAATTTCAAAGGAATAAAAATGATTAGAATCCTAATTATTTTTTTTGTCCTACTCATCACACAAGCTTGTGAATATAAGCGTGATTCTATAGGAGGAAATGATGATATTATTGTATTAGCTGCTAAAGAAGATAGAGCAGAAATTAGCTCTTTATTGTCAGTAGTTTTTAATGATACTCTTTTAACTCCATCTCCTGAATCGTTTTATAATATTAAATTTGCTGAACCAGAAAGCTTCTCAGCACTTAAAACACAAACTAATCTAATTATAGCATCTATTGGAGATTATGAACTTAATCCTGCAACTAAGCTTGTAAGAGATTTATTAGGTGAAAGCGCATTCAACAAAACTTTAAGTGATATACCATTAGTTTTGTCTCGAAACCAATTTGCAAAAAACCAATTATTTATGATTATTAGTGGAGATAGCTATCAACAGATAAATGATTATTTACAACAAAATAATACATTTATAAAACAGCAGTTTGATGAAAACTTTTTTGAAAAACAGGCTCAGTATTTTTTAGAAAATGAAAGACAAGAGGAATTAGAATCAAATCTTTATGATTCATATGGCTGGACAATGAAGATTCCTTGGGGATGGGAGTTGATAAAAAATGACATTGATAAATCATTTTTTTGGATTGGACAAGAATTGCCTTTTAGATGGATTGCGGTTCATTGGAGAGAAGGAAATCATTTTACCAAAGATGATGCTTTTGAGTATGTTTCAAATTTTCCTCAGAATCATTTTAATTCTATAAGATACAATCAGGACTATTTAAAAATTGACTTTGATGATTTTAATTCTGAGTCAGCCTATAAAATTTATGGTTTATGGGAATCTATTGAAGATGCCAAAGGAGGACCTTTTCAAGGCTATCTTTTCTATGATTATGAAAATGATAGAACATTTTACATAAGTTATATAGTTTTTAATCCTGGAGGAAAAAAAGCATTTTACATGCGACAAATGGAAATGATTGCTAAAACAATAGATATAAATTAAATGAAAAATCTAATTATCTTACCGACCTACAATGAGTCAAAAAATATAGTTAAAACTATTGATTTGGTATTAGCTCAAAGAGACGATTTAAATATCCTTATAATTGATGATAATTCTCCGGACGGAACTGCAGATATTGTTAAAGATTTAAATAATGAAAAAATTTTTATAATTGAACGTGAAGCAAAAAAAGGATTAGGTTCAGCTTACGTTGAAGGCTTTTCATGGTCTTTAAAAAATAATTATCACAAAATAATTCAAATGGATGCTGATTTATCTCATGATCCTAAAGAAATAAATCCAATGTTAAATTTATTAGATAGTAATGATCTAGTAATTGGCAGTAGGTATAAAGGAGGTTTAAGAGTTATAAATTGGCCTGTCAGAAGATTATATATAAGTTATTTTGCCAATATTTATGCAAGAACAATTACTGGGGTCCCTGTTAAAGATTTAACAGCTGGATTTAAGGCTTGGACAAGAGATTGTTTAGAGCGAATTAACTTTGATGAGTGTTCTTCACAAGGGTATTGTTTTCAAATTGAAACATCATTTAGAGCATTTCAAAAAGGTTGTAAGTTGATTGAACATCCTATAGTTTTTACAGATCGAACTGTTGGAGAGTCAAAAATGAGTAAGGCTGTAATGGTTGAGGCCATCTTTAAAGTTTGGTTATTTGGTTTATGGAGATTATTAAGATTAAAAAGATGAAAAAACATTATTTGCCATTTTAAAAACCTTAGAAAGATTTAGATTTTGAAATTGAAAAATTATCAGCTTCTGAGTCAGAATCAGAAAATTTAAAAAAATTAATTTCCGAAAGAGAAAATTTGGAGAAAGAAATTTTTGAAAATCTTTCTGCCTGGGAAACCGTTCAGCTGGCTAGACATCCAAACAGACCCTATACTCTTGACTACATTAATTCTTGGTGTGATAATTTTACTGAACTTCATGGAGATAAGGCTTTTTCAGATGACAATGCTGTTGTTGCTGGAATTGGCATGATTGATAGTGAAAAAGTAGTGATAATTGGTCAACAAAAGGGTAGAAACACCAAAGACAATATTTTTAGGAATTTTGGAATGATGAAGCCAGAGGGCTATAGAAAAGCTTTAAGAGTTATGAAGTTAGCTGAAAAATTTAAATTACCAATAATTACTTTAATTGATACTCCTGGAGCAGATCCAGGTATTGGAGCTGAAGAAAGAGGTCAAGGTTATGCAATTGCAAATAATCTCTTTGAAATGGCTTCAATCAAAACTCAAATTTTATCGGTTGTAATTGGAGAAGGAGCAAGTGGTGGTGCTTTAGGAATTGGGCTTTGTGATAAAATGATTATGTTAGAGCATACATGGTTTTCTGTAATTAGCCCGGAAGGTTGTGCATCTATTTTATGGAAAGACTCTTCCAAGGCTCCAGAAGCGGCCAAATCTCTTAAACTAACACCTAAAGATTTAATGGAGCATGATATATGTAACATGGTTGTTTATGAACCTTCTGGAGGTGCTCACAGGCATTTTGATAAAACAGCTAATATACTCAAGGATACAATATTAAGTGAAATTAAAGATCTTAAGAAAAATCTAAATGACGATTTTTTAAATTACAGAGTTTCAAGATATGATAAGCTTGGTGTTTTTAGAGAAAATTAATAGAAATCGTATCTATAATCTTTAAGATCTGCATTATCTCTCAATGCTTGAAGCCAATTACCCCATATCGCATTTTGCCTATCGATAAGTAAACTAAATTTGATTGCATCTTTCTTTTCTTCAAAATCACTCATCACAACATCAGCAATATCTATAACTCTCACAAAAGCTTCACCTCTAATAGTTGGTAATGGACCAATAATATCACCTTCTTTTGCATTTGATAGGGCACCAACAATGAAATTGCTTTTTCCAATAGATTCAAAACTACCAATTAATGCCGAATTTGCTTCAGCAACATACTCTAAATTCTGATTATTCTTATATATTTCTGAAAAGTTCATTTCGTTTTGGTTTTCTTCTTTAATTGATTGAGCTAATGTTTTTAAATGATTTTTCCTGAATTCTGATAAAAATTCATTTTTTAAATCTTCTTTGACATTTTCAAATGAAAGAACAGTTTCTTCCTCAATTCGATCAAGAAAAAATACTCCAAAGAAGTTATCATTTTTAATCACATCAGAGGTTGATCCTTCAACATTATTAAATGCAAAATTTACTGCACTTCTTCCTACGCCAAAACTATCTATAAAAATTGATTCTTTTCTTAATTCATTAGAATCTTGTACTTCTATACCTAAAGAATCAGCCAATGTGAAAAATCCATATTCTGTTGCTTCAAGAGCAAAAATGCTAGCGGTATCTTTTAAGTCGTTTTCTGTTCCTCTTCCAGGTTGAATAGTTAAAAGAATATGAGAAGCATTAACTTGTTCATTGCTGTCAACAGTTCGTTTATCATTAACTTTAATTACATGATAACCATATTCAGTTAATATTGGCCCAACAATAGTTCCTTTTTCAGCTTCAAATGAAGCCACTTCAAACTCTGGTAATAACTGACCTTTATTAAACCATCCAAGGTCTCCACCTTTTAAATTTTGAGGGTCTGCACTATTGCTTGGATCTTCAGTGTATGTGTTAGCTAATAAAGCAAAATCTTCTCCATCATTTAATCTAAAAATTAAATCCTCTGCTTCTAGTTTGACTCTTAACGAGTCATTTGCATTAGATAATATTGGCCATTTAACATATTTTAAATATCTTTGTTCAGGCTGATCATAGTTTGGAAGATTTTTTTGATATAAATCTCGCAATTCGTCTTCACTAGGTCTATTTGCTAATAAGCCATTATAAAAGTCTTGATCAATTGCTTTTTCAGTAACATGAAGTATTTCAACTTTATGATTAAGAAATCTTTTTTTATAATTTTCAAACACATCGTCAGTAGTAATTGCGGCTGCATTAGAAATATATTGTTGCAATTTATAACTTGGTAAATAAACATTTTGCATAAAATCTTCAATTGGTTTCCAATCAATTTGGCCAGGATTTAAAACGGCATCGAGGTATTTTTCAAGATCAAATCTCCCAAATGACTGAAAGGCATCTGAGTTTTGTAAAAATGGGGGAGGATTATTCTTCATTTGAAAGAGAACTTCCTCATCACCAACAACAATTTTATTTTTTTCAATTTGTTCTTGAACAATTAAGTCAGCAATTAGTCTTTCCCATACAACTGCTCTAATATATTCTCTTTCTTCATCTGAAATTTGACGACCGGATTGAGAATCAAGTCTATTGATTTCATTAGACACTAGTTGATTAAAATCTTCAAAGAGAATAGGTTTACCGTTTAGCGAACCAACTTCATTGCCTTGACGTCCACCAAAAATATCAGTGATGCTAGCACCACCGACAAGTCCACCAATAGCCATACTAGTAACAAAAAGGACCAAAATAGTCCACATTACTACTTGCATTCTACTTCTCATATTTGTTATTAAACCCATAAACAGCGAATTTATAACAGCATCAATGTTTATGCAAACCTATTAAAAAATTGATAATAGAATTTTAAAAAATGCTTTAAATTGAATTGCTTTTAAAAAATTATGAGTAAAACAATCAAAAAAATACAATCTTTCTTGAGCTTAAGAAAGCCTTCAAATCAGGATGATGAAAAATTTATTTCTGGAATAGACTCTCCATATCAAGCAGCTAAATTAAGAAGTGCATCCAAGGATAAGACCGTTGATAGATTCCATTCCCCGGTAAGTTTTTCATGGAAAGCATTTTGGAAATCTTTTGTTTATGAAAATTTACCTCCAGTTATTTTTTCTCCTTTAGCAGCAATATTTCTTGAAGGTTCATTATCTCGCGCATGGCATGTATCTCAAAATAGACAGTTAATTGCGATATCAACAAAACATCATTCTTTAACAACAATTCGTAATAATTGGTTAATAATTTATCCTGCATCTTGGTTAATGAATATTGGATTATTTTTAGCTCTTTTTTCTGATAAAGAACTAATTCTTAACATTGATCCTTTTCATATGATCTTGGCTTACTTACTTTTATTTTTTAGAAGATTAATCATTGCAACTAAGTATGGATATTTTAGACCAGAGGACTTAGAACGTTTGTGTTTACCTGCTCCAGACTGGGATGATAATAAAACTGTTAGAAGATTAATAGCGCAAGGTTGGATGAGACCTTGGGAATTCCCTGGATTAATTGAAGACGAATTAACTATTGCAATGGATGAAAATGATATTTGTTTGCAAGGAATTCCATTTGAACCAGGCAAAGAAACAAGAGATAAATTAATTAATGAGTCTAATAATGAGCTTTTCCCATCATCGACAAGCTCAACAAAAGAAACTGAACTCCCTTCGGGCTTCATTCTTTATAACATAATTAATTCAGTTTATAGATTACCTGCACTGAAGTATATGCAGCAATTAACTTACTTATGTATGCTTTTATTACCTGTGGCAGCATTTTCATCTAAATATTTTTATGGAATGGATTTATTTGGAATTACTCCTCAAGAAAAGATTATTTCAGTGGCTACTCTTTTTGGATTTTTTAATGGTTTTCAACTCATGATGTTTGGAATGGTTTGTGCTGCTGATTATGAAAGAAGATATGCTACTTCTAAAAAATTAGGTGAATTAGTATCTTATCCTGGTCTAAAGCTTTCTTCAGTTTTTAAGAGTTTTTATAAAAGTGAAAAAGACGATAAAATTTTTATTGATTTACAGAAAAGAGTCAATGTCTTTGCGTGGATGAACATGAGAAATGTTTTAAGATCTTTTGGAGAAACATATTATTTACGAATTCAAGGTTATACATCTATTTTAATCTTTTATTCTTTGTTATGTGTTGGAATCTTAAATCTTATAGTTTGGACAGGGATGAAGCATCATATTTCGACAGTATATGTTATCGGGACAGTTATAACAGCTGTTTCAGTTATTTGTTTATTTGCAATCTCAAAAGCTATTCAACTTCAATCTCTTAGCGCAAAACATAGAGATTTTATTAGAAATGAACTATTTATTATTGAGGAAGAGATTTGGGAGCTAAAACTTGCTGGTAAAGGAGAAGACAGAATTACTGATCTTTCAAGCGCAAGAGCATTATTACAACAAGTTGATGAATCTATTAATTATAAAGAGCTTATCTATAAACCTACTACCATTTTTGGATATGCTGCTAATAATGGCGTTATGGGTTCAGTGTTAGGCTTAGTATTAACTGGAGTACTTTTTGCTATCCAAGGATTTGTTTCAGTTGGAATAGTCTATAATTCTTTGGGTTGGTTCATTCCATAAACTATTAGATTTTTTTCATTAAAAATCTATATATTCATAAAATATGAGATATAAATACTTAACTATTGCATTAATGTTTGGTGCGCTTTTTGCTCAAGGTAAAATATCTTTAGAGAGCGTGCTTGATGGAACATTTAGAACCGAATCAATTGGAAGATATGATTGGAAGAATAGTTCTGATTCATATTATTTTGCGGAAAGAAGTGATGAAGGTTTAGAATTTTATCAATATAATCTTGCTTCAAATGATACCTTAGAAGCCTTTACAGTTAAAAATAGTATTATTAGCAATTTTTCGTATTCATTTAGTCCAGATCAAACAAAACTACTTTTGAAAAAGAATTCAGTAAAACTATGGAGACATTCGTCTTATGGTTCATATTATGTGTACGATATTTCATCTGAATCTTTAACACCTGTCACTAGCGATCCTGATAGCCTAAGGAATGTAAAATTTTCTCCAGATTCAAACAAACTTGCATTCGTTCGAAATGATAACAATTTATACCTTTTTGATTTAACTAATGAGTTTGAAGAACAGCTTACTTTTGATGGGAGCGAAGATATTCTTAACGGACATTTTGGGTGGGTTTATGAGGAAGAATTTGGTACTTATGATTCATATAAGTGGAGTCCTAATAGTGAATATATTGCGTTTATAAGAGAAGACCAGACACATGTTAAAGAGTATGCATTGGTTGATTATGAAGCACAATATCCAGTTGTTAAGTACATCAGGTATCCAAAAACTGGTGAAGATAACCCTATTGTCTCAATTAGTATATTAGATTTAAAAAATAAAGAATATAGATCAGTCAACTTGCCAGATACAGCATATTATATTCCCGATATCATATGGCAAACAAATTCATCTAATCTTTATTTTGCTACTTTAAATAGAAAGCAAAATGATTGGAATTTATATAAATATGATTTTTATACTAATGGGGCTGACCTAATTCTAAACGACTCAAATGATTCTTGGATTGAAAGGGACCCGTTTATTGTTCCTGGTGAAATTGGTACATGGATTACTAAAGAAGGTTTTAGCTATGCAATTATGGATGATGGAGAAATCATCTGGCTTTCTGAAAAAGATGGATTTAGTCATATTTATAGAAATAGGCCTGATGGAAGACCTATAAATCAAGTTACAAGAGGAGATTGGGAGGTAAATAACATAAGTGCAATTGATGATAAAAATGAAATTATTTATTTTTCAGCCAAGAAAGAGACTGAAACAGAAAATCATCTTTATTCAATTAAATTCAATGGTTCTAGGCTTAAAAGACTTACCAAAGAAAAAGGTTCTCATTCATCATCTTTTTCTCCAACATTAAACTATTTCATTAATTCTTATTCTAGTTTTACAGTTCCTCCAAAAACTCTAATAAGAGAAGATAATGGAAAGATTGTTAGAACTCTTAAAGAAACAGATAAATCTAAATTTGATGCTTATAATCTGACTTATCCTCAATTAATTAATATTTTTACAGATGACGGTACTAGGCTTAATGCTTTAATTACATATCCACATAATTTTGATCCAATGAAACAATACCCTGTTATCCTATATAATTATGGCGGTCCTGGTTCGCAGATAGTTATCAATAGATGGAATTCTGGAAGACATATTTTTCATCAATTTTTTGCCAATAGAGATTTTATAATTTTCTCTTTTGATAATAGAGGTACTGGTGGGAGAGGAAAAGCATTCAAAGATTTAGCATATGGTGATTATGGAAAATATCTTGTTAAGGATCATATTGCTGCAGCAAAATATCTTCAAGGATTAACATATGTAGATGCTGAAAATATTGGAATTTGGGGATGGAGTGGTGGAGGTTATCTAACTAACATGTGCATGACTTTGGCTAGCGATTATTATAAAGCTGGTATTTCTATTGCTCCAAACGTAGAACCATTACTCTATGATACCATATGGACCGAAAGATATATGGGATTGATTGAGGAAAATCCTGAAGGTTATAAAAATGCTTCTGTGCTTACTCATGTTGATAAAGCGAAAGGGCATTTATTGCAAATACATGGTAACGCTGATGATAACGTACACCACCAACATTCAATAAAGCTCGCTAAAGCTTATGCAGAGCATGGAAAAGATATGGAAATGTTTATTTACTCCAATGCAAATCATGGAATGTATAATAATAACTTTTTAAGTGAAGATAACCCTGCTGATGGTTGGAAAAATATATATCATTTGTATAAAAAAATGACCGAATTCTTTATGGAACATTTAGTTCCAGATAATTTTTAATTTTCTTATTTCATTGCAATTTTTTGAAATTTCTGCATTGCAGTCTCATGATTTGATGTAATATTTATTAGATCTTTCGACCAAGATAAATTTTCATCTCCAACTAAATTTTTTAATCTTTCGATACTGTGTGTAAACATTTTAGGGAGAAAAGTAGGCGTAGGCGATCCTCCAGTACCTTTGGCTTTAGTTTGATTTTTATATGGGTCTGGAGCTTTAAGTATGTAGAAAACAACCATTTTGTAGTGATCTATTCTATGTTGAATTATCCAACGAACAGCGCTAGCTAAAATCTTCTTATTTTCATTATCTGATTCAATTTTTGAAAAGTAATCAGAGTTTTGGATTGCATTTCTAGTTTTTACAATCATAGCATGATGTGCTGGAGGTCTATAACCAACTCTAAATGATTTTAAAAGCTTTGTTAATGAGTCTACCTCAATATTTTTTGGTAAATCCTTCGAGCTAACATATCCTTTTTCCAATACCCCTTTAATCATTGCTTTGTCAACAATATTATCTGCTATATATGCATGAGTATGATCTCCAACACCTGTAATTTCATCAGCGATAGGATGATAGGAGCTATTTGCCCCAGTTTGACCATGCAAGTTTGATAGATAAAATCCTTTGGAATTATATTCCTCATCAAAATCTTCTCCGCAGTTTTCAAAAAATAAACCCTTCTCTGGGTACATACTGCCTTGATTTCCAAATAAACCTTGAATAAATATTCTAACTTCTTTGTTGTATAATGACGGCTCACTTACTTTCCACATAGCGTTGAATAATTGGTTTGATTGTTTCGTAGCTAGTTCAATTTTTTCAAGATTTTCTTTAATATCCTTACCTTCAAGAGCTAACATTGCGTTTTCTATCATCAAATTAGATGTTCTTTCCATTGCAAGATGAGTCATTCTAAATCCTTGCTCATTTTTATCAAAATCGTGAAATGCAACTAAGGGTTTAATCGATCTTATGTAATCAATATTTTTATCTAAATCATCATAATGATCTAGCTCTTGATCAGGAAGTATCCCAGATCGCAGTACATAATCAGCAGCATATTCAAATTCAGGTTGTTGCCCTGAAATTCTAGAAGATAATAAAAGCAGTCCTGAAAGTGGCCATGGGATAAATGAACACGCCTTTTTTCCTCCATTAAAAATTGGTTCAATTTTAATACCATTCGCTAACCATGAAGACCAACACCTTACATTTGCAATCAATTCTGCAGATTCTCTGGTTGGATTAGCAATATGATTTTGTACTTCTAAAATAAATTCATCTATCAAACCGTTATCAATTAATTTTACTTCATCAAGAAGAGCATTTTGTCCGATTAAACCTGTTTTTGAATGATTGTGGACAGTCATTTCAACTGCAATATCTGATAAAATATCAAAAGGAGCTGGAAGTTTTTTTAGAGTAGAATATGGTAAAGTTGAATTTGGCGTCCATATTAATTCAGAAGTTTTTTGAATTAAATTAGCATCAAATTCTAGTCCAAATAAATGCTCACGAAATTGAATTCCATTTCCAAAATAAGGAAAATGATTTTCAGTTGATATTTTAATATCTGACTTCATTTTCTTCAATCAATTGATCAATAAATTTGAAAACAGATTGATCATTCCAAAAAGCACTGCCAAGATCTTTAACAACTACTTCACCATTTGAATTAATAATAAATGTTGTAGGAATACCTGAAGTTGCAAAGAATTCGTCATCCGTAATTATCTTGTATATTGGTAGATTTTGAAGACTTTCATCTTTTGGTATATAATTTTTGATTGTATTCAATTCCTCTCTTGAAAGATATAAAAATACAATATCATCTTCATTTTTATATTTTTCATATAGCTCAGCCATATAAGGCATTTCAGCTAAACAAGGATTACACCAGGTTGCCCAATAATTGATAAAAAGATTTTTACCTTTAAAATCTTGAATAGAAAAAATATTATTATCAAGGTCTGAGAATTGTAGCACATTGCTTTCAAAATCGATGGTTGATATTTTCATATCTTCTGGTGAAGGTGGTTCAAGTTTTGGGGCTTCAATCACTTCATTTAAATACAAAATTGATAGTTCTTTATAGCGCTCTTTATATTTATTTAAATCTTTATTTACATCACTATACTTATAAGATAGAAAAGACAAAATAATTATTAAAATTACTATTACGGAGTATAGTTTTTTTGAGTCCATTTTAACTGATAATATTATAGTTTTTTTAAATAAACTACTTAAATTGTTTGGTATGGAAAAATTTGGTTATTTCTTGTTAATTGTATTTTATGCGCTTGCAATAAACTTCTCTCTTTCTGAAGTACAAGTTTTTTACCCAGATGGTCTTTTAATAATATTATTTGCAAGTGGATTATTGATGCTTTTTGTAAAAGTGCTTAATGAGCGAATAAACAATAAAGAAGATGATTACTACTCAAAGGAGATTGATAAATAATGATAGTAACTACTCAAGATAAAATTGAAAATAAATCTATCTCCCAAGTTCTTGGAGTTGTTAGCGGGCAATCAATTAGAGCTAGGCACTTAGGTAAAGACATTCTTGCTGGTTTAAGAAATGTTGTTGGTGGTGAAATTACTGAATATTCGAAATTGATGGCAGAGTCTAGACAGCAAGCAATGGATAGGATGATTCATCGAGCTGAAGAATTGAATGCTGATGCAATTGTTGGCGTGAGATTCACCACATCTATGCTTCAAGCAGGAGCGTCTGAAATTTTCATTTATGGTACTGCAGTCAAGCTTTAACTATTAACGGTTTATGAAAGATTCACATAAAATCCCTAAAGATGTTAAAGGTTGTTATGCTGTAATATTCTCATATCAATTAAGCAATGACTTAGAAGGGTATGCTGATATGGATCAAAAAACCATTGATGCAGTAGTAGATATTCCTGGGTATTTAGGTTATGATAAATTTGGTGACGGGAATGAGAACACATTCATATCATATTGGAAAGATTTAGAAAGCATAGATATTTGGAGGAAAAATTTTTTACACATCGAAGCAAAGAAGCATGGAAAACAGTGGTACAAAAAAATGAGAGTTCAAACAGTTCAAATCCATGATGATATTAATTTTTGGTCATGAATCAAAAAATATTCCAAGTAAATAATCTCCATTTTTATTTTCGAATTTTATATAATGATAATAAGCTTTTTGATTTATCATTTTCCGATGATAAAAATGATTTAATGGAAAGGCAATTATCTTTAAAAATCAATAAAAATAGTTCTTCAAAATTTGCTAAAGAGGTCCAAAATCAATTAAATGCTTATTTTGCTAGAAAGCTAAAAAAATTTGATATTCCAGTTCACATTGAAGGTTCAGAGTTTTCATTAAAAGTTTTTAAAGAAATGTCCAAAATTCCTTATGGAAAAACAAAAAGCTATAAACAAATAGCTGAAAAAATCAAAGAACCAAAATCTGCAAGAGCAGTTGGAAGGGTAAGTGGTTCAAATAAAATACCCATTATCATTCCTTGCCATCGAATTGTTGGAAGTAATGGTGAGCTTGTTGGATATAGCGGTGGAGGCGGATTGTTATTTAAATCATATTTACAATTGTTGGAGAAGAAATGAAAAAATTATTAATGATACTTACATGTTCACTTTTAATGGCACAGGAATCAAAAAATGAAACTATTGTATTTGAAAGTGCAAATCCATTTTCCTTTGAAGAGATAGTTACCGATCTTGACAGTCAAGAAAAACAAACTGTATCTGGGATTTTAGGATTTCCAGCAGATTTTGATGCTGAGAAAAAATATCCTCTTATTGTTGGGGTTGCTGGTAGTTTAAACTGGGGTCCTCATCATTTAAAATATTTACAAATGTATCGTTCATTAGGGTTTGCTACATTTCAATTGCAAAGTTTTGATAGTAGAGATGTTCAGTCTACAGTTGGCAGTCAGGTAGAAGTCACATCCGCAATGATGATACTTGATAGCTATCTTGCACTTGAAACATTGTCTACACATCCAAATATCGATATTAATAAAGCTGGAATCACAGGATGGAGTTTAGGTGGGACTGTATCGCTTTATTCCGCATGGATGCCATTAATTAATTCGATAAATAATGGTGAATTTAGGTTTGCTGCTCATTTACCAATTTATCCAGCTTGTTTAGCATATCCGCATCCTCAAGAGTTGATGATTTTTAGCCAAGCACCAATACATATTCTTTTTGGAGAATTGGATGACTGGGTACCTGCTTCTGCATGTACAAATCTTTTAGGTAAATTAAATGAAAGTGGGTTACCTCATAATATAGATATTACTATTTATGAAGATGCTCACCACTCTTTTGATAGAGAAATGGAGTTAACTACAATGGATCATGGATATACGCTTGGTGATTGTTTTTTTCCAATGAATGATGAAGGTACGTTATTTTTAAGTGAATTCTGGAGCATTCCAATTAATTCTCCCACAATGCAAAAACTGGCATTATTAACCTGCGCTGGAAGGGGACCAACAATGGGCGGAAATGATAAAGCTAGAGAGCAATCTTTTAAATTTGCTGCTGATTTTTTTCAAAAAAATCTCATGAAATAATTTTTTAAAAAAAAGTCCTCTCTTAAAGAGTATTTTTTTCTTAGTTTTTGCTATGGGGATGCGTACTAAAATTTTATTTAATCATTATATTATTTTTACTTAAAAATATTAAGTTTTTTATTCATTCATACTTAAAAATTCATTTTTATTTACTTTTATACTTTATTTTTT
>Ga0114933_10001748_pt1 | contig 23714 bp, 19 predicted proteins | sample 4SBtaG_FD_89691 | JGI IMG/M metagenome (GOLD analysis project Ga0114933, IMG submission 89691) | Deep subsurface microbial communities from Kolumbo volcano to uncover new lineages of life (NeLLi) - 4SBTROV12_W25 metaG | ecosystem: Environmental > Aquatic > Marine > Volcanic | place: Kolumbo... | reverse complement strand
GCGGTCTGCTTTTTTATTGCCCTTTCCGCATTTGGAATTCGTTCATCAATGGGTGTTTTTGTTACTCCACTGGAAGCTGATATGGGGTGGTCTAGGGCGGACATTACCTGCGTCCTATCTCTCGGAATTTTTGTTGGCGCGGTATCCTTCTTGGCGACAGGCTATCTTCACGATCGCTTTGGTGGAAGAATTGTTATTGGTGGAGCCTTAATAATGTTGGGCATAGCTACAGCATTAATGAGTACGGTCAACTCAATACCCTCATTTATTTTTATCTACGGGTTCCTTGGTAGTTTTGCATCCAGTGGCGTTTCCTTCGTTACGATACATTCCTTGCTAGCTAGGTGGTTTTTTAAGCGTCGTGGCCTCGTGATGAGTATTTCTGCGGCAGGCGGTTCGTTTGGTCCTCTCATGTTTGCTCCACTTTCGGCCTTTTTAATTCAGACGTTTGATTGGAGGGTCGCTTTTATTGTTTTGGGTTGCATTATTGCATTTATAGCAGGACCTTTAGCGCTCACATTTTTAAAAAATACCCCTCTAGGATCAGTGCCGGACTCGGAAAGAATATCAGGTGAAGATCCCAGCGATGATGGAAGTGTGTCTGTGGCTGGTCCCTTGTTCACCTCCGGTCGCGGTGGATGGAAGACGGCTCTTTCGACCTCACCTTTTTGGCAACTATCAGCGGCCTATCTGGTGTGTGGAATTACAACTAACATACTTTCGGTTCATTTTGTGCCATTTGCTGAAGATCAGGGCGTTCCTAAAATGACCGCTGCCAGCATATTCGGCGTCATGATGGGGCTTAATTCCATCGGTGTTCTTACCGCAGGTATGCTTTCGAGCTGGTGGAGTCAAAAGTTGGTTTTGGGATCCACTTATGCTCTTCGCGGAATTGCATATGCTGTTCTGTTGACCATAGGGGGTGTCGAAGGAATGTGGGCATTTGCCTTCATAGCAGGCATGTCTTGGATTGCTACGGCGTCAATGACCTCTTCACTTACAGCAGATATTTTTGGTCTGAGGAATTTAGGTACATTAAACGGCATGACGAACATGTCTCATCAGATTGGGGGTGCTTTGTCAGTGCTTATGGCTGGGGAACTACAGCAACTTACTGGGTCTTATGTAATTCCGTTTGCAATTGCAGGATTGACCCTTATCGGTGCTAGTATCGCATCCTTCAGTGTTAACGAGAAAAAATATTCGTATAGATATAACCCAATTAGGACTGTTCCCCAACCTGAGCCGGCAAGATAGTCGTTATTAACGACGAATCTATTTTTCGTTGTTTTCATGGTACCGTCGGACAGTTTCATCTGTTGGAGGGTAATATTTGCCTGGAGCTACGTTCTCTTTCTCGATTAAGGTTTTAATCCATTCTTCAACTTCTTCGTGTTCCTCGACCCAGTCTATAACTTCCTCGATTATGCATTCCGGAACTATTACTACTCCGTCATCATCAGCCATGACCAGATCTCCTGGTCTCACTGCCACTCCCCCACACTGGATTGTAACGTTTGCTTCGAAGGGATCAATTTCACCGGCCCCTCCCATTGGCGTTCGACCACCTGCAAAGACTGCTAGTCCATAATCGGCAACTATGTTCAAGTCCCTGATCGAAGCATCTGTTACAAGTCCCGCTGCGCCCTGCATTTTTAGTTGGAGAAGTTTTACGTCACCGCCGACGGCTGCGTACTTTTTACCTAGTCCGTCGATTACCAACACGTCTCCAGGTTCGCAAGAGCCCATGGCAATATATTCCGGAGAATTTTCACCAATGTGTGTCTGCTCCATGATGTCTTGCCGGGGTGGCACGAATCTTAAGGTTTTGGCGGAGCCGACTAGCGTTATCCCAGGCGTAAATGAGAAAACTTCCCTCATGAAGCAAGGTTCATATCCTAATCGTCTTACCGCTGAATATACGGTTGCGGAGGCTACTTTCTTGTAGCGGGCTATTATGGATGGTGGAATGCTCATATTACCCTCAGTTACTTTGATTCTCTAATTGTTCAGGTTGCTTAGTTTTGAGAATGTTGCGGGATTGTAATATTTCCCTGGAGGGACATTATCCTTCTCGATTAGAGTCTTTATCTGTTCTTCCACTTTCTCATGGTCTTCGGCCCACTCAATTATTTCTTCTGCGACTCTTTCCGGCACAACAACAACACCATCATCATCTCCGACTATAACGTCACCAGGTCTCACGGTAACCCCTCCACATTGAATCACCCCGTTCGCTTCGTAGGGCCATACGTCTGGCTCTCCAACCCGGGCTGTGTTACCTGCAGCGAATAATTTGAATCCATAGGGTTTTACTGCGTTGATGTCGCGGATTGAGCCATCGGTGACTAATCCCTCCGCGCCCTGGTTTTTTAATTGAATAAGTTTGACATCTCCACCTATTGAAGCCTCATTCCTTCCCATTGCGTCAAATATGGCCACGTCACCTGGTCCACAAGATCCCATGGCAATATATTCAGGTGATTGTTCCCCAGACTGGGTATCCATTTTTATATCCTTGCGAGGGGGTACAAACCGTAGAGTTTTTGCCCTTCCAGCCAACCTGTCGTTATCGGTTTTCTGGGAAGTATAGGCTTTGACACCGCGCATGAAGCATGGCTCATATCCACCTAATTCTCTAACCGCTGAATATATGGTCGCGACGGCTACTTTTCTGTATCTGGCCAATATTTCATCTGAAACTGCCATTTATTCCTCCTTGCTGTTGAATCTTGGCAAGGTTACTCATGGTGATAGTGGGGGTCAACATAGTCTTTCGCTATATTCATATTTTAAAGAGTACAATGATGTTCTTATCAAGAAGTCTCACAAGTGACTTCCTAGGATAAATGGGGTGATTTTCTGGACTCAATCGTAAGACTTAGCAGCCGTAACGGCCGGATTTTTTACGGTTGGGTTATTGTTGCTGTCATGGCGGTTGCTAGTGCCGTCAGTATGGGGATGGGGTCTCTCAACTTTGGTCTGTATATAAAGCCAATGGGCGACGAGCTGGGAATAGGCAGGGCATCTTTTGGTTGGGCCATGTCTGCACGAAGCGCCTCGGGTGCACTCACAGGACCCTTGATAGGAAAGTTACTCGATTTGTATGGTGCGAGGGGGATCCTTTCTGTTGCCACGTTAATTTCCGCGGGATGCATGGTGGCTTTGGCTTATATAAAGGATCCATGGCATCTGGTAGCGGTGTTTGCTGTGATGGGATTGGTTGGTATGAGTGGTCCCGGCGCTCTTGCTACATCGGTTCCACCAACGAAATGGTTCGTACGAAACAGGGGTAAAGCACTGGCATATTCTTCTGCCGGTATATCTTTAGGAGCGGTCGTATTTGTTCCGTTAACCCAGGTGTTTATTGAAAAATACACCTGGCATGGATCCTGGATCATCCTCGCGGCAATTGGTGTAGCAATCATAGTTCCTCTATCTTTGGTGTTTATAAGGCGTGAGCCTGAAGATGTTGGGCTACTGCCCGATGGTGATTCAAGGCCTGAAAATCACTCCACAGGCGAGAATTTAGAAAATATGGAGATGTCTTGGCCGACTCGCCAGGCGCTTAAAACACTTTCTATGTGGACTCTTACCGCAGCATTTTCGATTCTTTCTCTAGGGATACTTACACTGGCATTACACCGGATTCCGGCTTTTATGGACAGGGGACTTGATCCTGGACTTGTAGCGATAGCTACAGCATTTGATGCAGTGTGTGCCGGTGCCGGCAGCTTTTTGGCGGGGATGTTGGTTCGTCGGATATCTGCGAAGTTGATCGGTACATCAGCTTTTTTAATGCTAGCTCTGGCAAGCGTTATGTCCATATACGCTTATGATTTTTGGTTGATGTTCTGGTCCATGGCTTTGTTCGGGTTGGGGATAGGCACGAATATGTTTAACCAAAATTATATCTGGGCGGATTATTTTGGAAGAGAGAATGTAGGGACAATTAGAGGTATCGTCACACCAATAAATCTCGCAATTGGTGGCATTGGTGCCCCTGCTGCAGGTTATGTTGTAGACATAACTGGTTCATATGATCCGGCCTGGTGGACAGGGGTGGTTCTTATGCTATTAGGGGCCCTGCTTTTTGCAATTTCGCGCAACCCGGGTGTACCTCCTGTCAGAGGAGACGATGAGGGCTATAATTGCAAACGTTCGTTTGAATTCGAGGAAGGAGGGAAGTCTTGAAGTTTGGACTGTTCATGGAATGGCCTAACCCATCGGTTCGGAGTTTCTCCAGCCGTTTTGATGAGGGTATAAAACAGATACAGCTTTCAGAGGAGCTTGGTTATGACTACGTTCTGATTGCCGAACATCATTTTTCTAACTATGGTTTTTCCCCGGCCCCTTTGCTTCAGGCTCTGAAGATAGCCGAAAGCACGGACAGGATAAAAATAGGTACCGCTGCGATTATAGTTCCTGAATGGCAACCGATCAGAGCTGCCGAAGAAATGGCTGTTCTTGACCATTTTACGAAGGGAAGAGTTTTTTGTGGGGTAGGCAGAGGATATCAACCTTATGAAATGGGTGGATTTGGTATTGGATTGGAAGAGTCACGTCCCCGTTTTCAAGAAGGTGTTGAAGTCATGATGAAGGCATGGACGGAGGAGGAGGATTGGACCTACCAGGGTGAATTCATAAAAGTGGACGAGCCTATAACGGTATTTCCGAAACCCTATCAAAAACCACATCCGCCGTTATGGCTGGCAGGGTCTTCAGAAGGTTCTTTGAAGCTTGCCGCAGCCAAGGATATTACTCCTTTAACTTCCAGCATGATGGGTATGGATGGGGTAGCTTCTCAATTTGGAAGCTATGTGAGGGCTAGAAAGGATTTGGGGAAATCAGTCGAAGACCTTCAGATGTCATTGCAATGTATGACTCACTGCGCTCCAACGATGGAGGAAGCCTTGAACCAACTTCCCTATATAAGGTGGCAGATTCGTGCCCAAAAAGCGCTTACAGCGAAGAAAGTGATAAATGGTAGAACTCAGGCAGAACCATACGACGGAGAAATGGAACAGGATATGTTTTTGGACAGGACATATTTAGGTGATCCGGAGTCTTTGATCAAGAAGTTTAAGCGGGCAAACGATATCGGTATCACGAATATTAGCCTTTGGATGGACTGGGGCGGGATAGAACATGAGAAACTGATGAAATCTATTAAACTGTTTGGTGAAGAGGTTCTCCCAGCATTGAAGGACCTTAATCCTCCTACAAGTTCTGTAACACGAGCTATTGGATCGGAGGAAGTCGAGGGTACTTTTACTGTTACAGGGGACAGATTGTCGGCTGATGCTGGATAAGAGTACGTCTATTTAAATGAATATTCTGGTAACAAATCCAACCTCACGATTGTCCCGTGAGATCGTTCAGGTTCTTACTGTTTCTCATGAAGTAGAGTTGGCAGCGGGCCCTTTTAGTCATGAAGAATCCCAAAATGAACTTGTGAAAGGAGCGGATACGGTAGTTCATTCCCTACAGGATTCTCCGTCGATGAATGAATCTGATGCTCTCGATCAGGCGATGCGTCAAATTTATAACTTGCTATTTGCCTGTGTCCAAGAGGGAGTATCCAGGTTTGTTTTTCTGTCGTCACTTTCATCTATGAAGGAATACCCAGAGGAATATATGGTCAATGAGAAATGGAAACCTCTTCCTTCAACGGAAATTAATGGGCTCTGTTTTCACCTAGCTGAGTTTGTATGCAGAGAATATGCCCGAGAACGAAGTATCGATGTTCGTGTACTTCGATTAGGTGATTTGGACTGGGATGGGAAATTAGAGTCCGGTTCCGTTCTTTACGGCGCTGATGCCGTGAGTGGAGTTATCGGGGCAATTGAATGTGACTTGTCACCAGGTTCATGGGCGCCGGCTAGTACATGGAACGTTTTTCACTTGCAATCCAGGAATTCGTTGAGGCGATCAAGGTTTTCAACGAGGAAAGCGGAACTTCAACTTGGATTTACACCTGTGAGTATCGAGAAATGAAAGTTCTTATTCTAGGGTCCAATGGAATGCTAGGACCGTATGTCGAGAAGGCTTTGCAGGACGACCATCATCTGATTCTTACTGACATACAGGAAGAATATGAAGGGAATAATGAATACTTGCAGCTCGATGTCGCAGATTTGGAAGGAGTTGTCTCTGCGGCTGAGGGGGTTGATGCAATTGTGAATCTTTCGGTTCTTAGACATGACCGAAAACTTGCATTTGATGTTAACACGAGAGGTTGCTATAACGTGATGAAGGCAGCCGTGCACCACGGTATATCCCGCGTAATAAATACGGGTCCTCACTTCACTATTGCTGGTCCCGGTTATGAGGATTTTGAATTCAATATAAACTCAGAAATACCTTCCCAATCTGGGACGGGTTTGTACGCTCACACTAAATCTCTGGGCCAAGAGATTTGCAGAGTTTTCTCTGAGAACCATGATTTACATGTGATCACGTTACTTTTCTACAACTTCAAAGAGTCTGGCGTTAATATGCTTTCAGCATCTGATATAGACCCCAATCAGTTTGTGCCGTTCTCAGTAACCTGGGAGGATGCTGCACGTGCTTTTCCGCTCTCATTGGAAATTCCTGATGATAAGTTACCTTCTAAGTGCGAGATATTTAACATATTCTGTGATTTGCCCCACGGGCAATTTCAGAATGAAAAAGCACGACGTATCCTAGATTGGGAACCTACTGATAATCTTGAAGAGTATTGGAAAATAGATTCACTCTAATGACTAATTAACGTTTGCAGGAGGTAGATATGGCGGGCGAGGAAGTGACTCAAGGACGGGATGTTGGATTTATTCTAGAACAGGGTGACATTAGTAAACCTCCCACCGGGAGACCTGTGATATATGCCACCAATGGGATTATCTCGAGTGGACATTACCTGACTTCAATGGCTGGAATGAGAATGTTGATGTCGGGGGGCAATGCGTTTGATGCTCTAGTTTCAGCCACTTTCGCCGCCGCGGTGGTAGAGCCGATAGCCTCCTATTCTCTAGGTGCTGAGGCAGTGTTTATGTTTCACGACACAGGAACCGGGGATTTTCTGTCTTTGAGTGGACAGGGTACTGTGTCATCAAGAGCAACACCTGAGTTTTTTAAGTCGAAGGGACATGATTCGATACCGACAGGTCCTGGCAAGGATGCGCCACTTTCATTTACCGTTCCCGGCGTCGCAGCGGCATGCTTCTCAATGCTAGAAAAATACGGCACCAAAAGTGTTCAGGAGATTTTGTCTGTTTCTATCGAATATGCTGAGAAGGGAATCCCCAATTACGAATACATGACCGGACGCTTAGATGCCGGCGATGCTGTGAGTCAGTTTGAACTCTTTCCTCCGGGAGGGTTGGATATCTTTTTCAATGAAGGTGAAATACCGGACCCAGGAACCCTACTTGTTCAGGATTCTTTAGGTCGCACATTTCGAGCGATGTCTGAAGTAGCGGACAAAGCTGGTCCTAATAGACTTGCTGGTATAAGTGCCGCCAAAGATTGCTTTTACAGCGGAGACATCGCGTCTGCTATTTCAGATGCCTCACGTAATGTAGATGGGATTTTGGACAAGTCAGATTTAGAAAATTATGAGCCTAAATACTCGGAACCTGTAGGTACCACATACCTGGGCTATGGCGTTCACGGGCACTCGACATGGACCCAGGGCCCGGTTCTACAACAGGCTCTCAATATATTGGAGTGTTTCGATCTTAAATCCATGGGTCATAACAGCGTGGAATACATACATACCGTTACGGAGGCTTTAAAACTTGCACTTGCTGACCGTGAAGCTTTCTACGGTGATCCTGACTTTGCTTCCGTTCCAGTCGATGGTCTTCTATCGAAGCAGTATGCCTCTGAAAGATCGAAGGAAATTGATCCAATGAAAGCTTATCCGGGGATGCCTAGTTATGGTAATCCGTGGGCATATTCAGGACTTCATGGTGAGGTATCTCCACAGCCTTCGTACGATTCTGGTGGTCCAATGGATCTTCAGCACGAAAGTGGGACTACCCACATAACCGTCATGGATGCACATGGGAATATGGCCTGTTCTACTCCGAGTGGTGGAGCTTTCAATAAGTCCGTATTTTTTCCTGAATTAGGATTTGCTATAAGTACTAGGAGTGAGATGCTTAACTTCGTTGAAGGTCATCCCAACGTGGTAAAACCGGGAAAGCGCCCTCGTACCACTATCATCAACTACATGATTACGAAAGATGGGGTTCCCATAGGAACTATTGGATGTCCGGGGGGGGATGCACAAGCCCAGGCTAATCTCCAACTCGTCCTTAATACATTGCTTTGGGGTATGAACCCACAAGAGGCTGTAGAATCTCCGAGATTTTCCAGCTTGAGTGCACCTAATTCATTTTATCCACATACCTATTTACCTAACCAATTATCAATGGAAGATGGGTTTCCTGAAGGAGTTGCAGAAGGTTTGACTGGAAAGGGACATCAGATCGTTCACGCTGCGACGTGTGGCATGGGTGCTGCAGTAGCAATTCGGAATCCTGAGAATGGTGTTCTTGCGGCTAGTGCTGATCCTAGAAGAGCCTCTTATGCGATTGGTCTTTAGATCCTTTTAACCAACTTCGGGTATTGAGGGTATCCGGAAGCGGTTTTTGGTATGTAGAAGTACCTTGAACCCGTAGCCTTATGCCAAGCTTTATGGGTAATATGCGCCTATGGGAAAAGTAACTCAAATTCTGATGCTTCTTACTCTGCTTGGGCTCATGGCCGCCTGTCAGCAAAGTAGTGGTGGCTTATATTTCACATCTGATCGGGATGGAAACTATGAGATATACAAAAGAGACATCAGTTCAGACGAAGACATTAATATTACTCAAACTGCAGAGGATGAGTATGAGGCTGTGTTATCTCCAAACAAGAAATGGCTTGTATTTAGAGTTGGGCCTGAAAATAACTCGTCAATAGAAGTGTTCAATCTTGATTCAGGAAGCGAGGCGGAACGGTTTCCAATATCTAGAGGCTCGGGTAATTTCCATTCTCCTGTATGGAACGGCAGTAGTGATCGAATAGCATTTGTAGGTGAAGTAAAGAACCAGGGAAGTAAAGTATTTATTTCTGGTGTTAGAGATTCATCACCTGCCAAACTATCTGATATTGAAGCGGCCGAAGTTGGGGACTGGTCCTCTGATGGCGAGTCGGTGGTATTTTCTTCAGATGATAATGAACGATTAGGAATTCATGTACGCAATCCCGATGGGGTCAACCAGCGACAGATGACTTGTGGCGCAGACTATGGCGCAGTGTGGTCTCCTGACGCAAAACGTTTGGCATTTATTTCAGAGAGAGAAGGAAATCCCGATATATATGTCATGGAAAGGGATGCTGAGGATGAGTTGTGTCCAACTACAAAGGATTCCCGTAAGGATGTGCTACGGCTCACAGAAACTGATGAACCTGAGTCAGATATATCGTGGTCTCCCGATAGCAAGCAACTTCTTTTCGTTTCTGAGAGGGATGGGAACAAAGAGATCTATGTGATGGAAAGTAGCGGTAATAAACAAATACGCCTCACATTCAATGAAAAAGATGATTATTCGCCGATTTGGTCTCCCGATGGAAGGACGATTGCGTTTGTGTCGGAACTTGATGGAGACCCGGATATATTTACGATGGATGGTAGTGGCCAGAATCAAGCTCGTATTACAAATAATGATTCGGCTGACACTCATCCCCGCTGGTAGCTGTTATCGGAACGGAATATTTTAATGTTTCAAGTTAGTGATCCAATCCTTCACGGATATAATTTTCCAGTTGATTTGTTTACCCATTTATAATCTGTATATGGCATAAATCAGAACTCTTAAGTTGATATTTGAAGAAGGTTTTCAAAGATTGTTACATGTCCAATACCGTCAAGGGTAACCATAGACGTATCGTAGTTAAGGTGGGAACGAGCCTTCTGACAGGAGGAACGGATGAACTCGACCTGAATATGATCGGCAACGTTGTGTCTCAGATTGCTAGTCTTAGTATCAGGGGGACTCAAATTATATTAGTTTCATCAGGTGCTGTTGCCGCTGGGAGGGGTGTTTTAAGAGGATTCAAGGATCATGCAAGCACCGATGGTTTACCTGGAAGACAGGTTTTAGCCGCAGTAGGTCAGGGTAGGCTGATCCACGTATATGAGGAGGAATTCGCCTCACATGGTTTACCTTCGGCTCAGGCGCTTTTGTCCCGCAGAGACGTTAACGACAGGCTGGGATATCTTAATCTAAGAAACACACTTTCTTCTCTTATGGATAATGGTGTAATTCCCATAGTGAATGAAAATGACGTCGTTGCAGTAGATGAGCTGGAAGGTGAAGTTTTCGGTGACAATGATAATTTGTCCGCCTTGATAGCAAATCTGGTTGATGCCGATCTGCTGATAATTCTTGGAACTGTGGCAGGTATGTACACCAAGGATCCTAATCTTCATGGTGACGCTGAAATTATTCCTATCGTTGATAGATTGGATGAGAGTATTACTTCACTGGCTGGTCCCTCTGCTGACAAAATGGGTCGAGGGGGGATGGTCACTAAAATTGAGGCAGCGCGTTTAGCGACTGCTTCTGGCGTGGATGTGGTGATAGCGAGCGGGCTCGATGGGGACGCAATAACTCGCCTTGTGGCAGGGGAAAGTCTAGGAACTTTATTCAAAGCTACGGTAAGCAAGTTGGAGAGTCGTAAGCGTTGGATGTTGAGTGGATTACGGGATGTTGCAGGCACTAAAAACTCCATTGAAGTGGATGGAGGTGCTGTTAATGCCATGACAAGTGGCAATACGAGCTTACTTCCGGCGGGAATAGTTGAATGCCGCGGTACGTTTGTCAGAGGGGATATCGTTTCTGTAAAAGGTTCTGACGGAAGTGTAATTGCGGCTGGTATATCTAACTATGATTCTGACGACGTAAAGAAACTTAGTGGGGTCCGGTCGAGTAGAATTGAAACGATACTTGGTTATCATTTTGGAGACGAGATAATTCATAAGGATAATTTAGTCCTTCTTAACGATTGATACAGGATAAAGTATGGATTCCGCGGAATTGAGGAAAATAGGTAAGTCGGCAAAATCTGCTTCCCGTGGACTTGCTACCTTGTCGGGGACTACTAGAGACAAAGCTATTCAAAATATAGCGGATCGGCTGGTGTCATCTAAATCAGAAATTGTTGTGGCGAATGCTCGCGACATAGAGGCTGGTAGAGACAAAGGTCTTTCTGAATCTGTCCTGGATCGGCTTCTCCTTAACGATGAGCGCATCGAGACAATGGCCCGGGACGCTGTGAGTGTAGTTAGCCTACCTGATCCGGTAGGTGAAACTATTGAAATGAATACCATGCCTAACGGACTTGAAGTGAGCCGTAGAAGGGTTCCTCTGGGAGTAATAGGTGTAATTTATGAAAGTCGGCCGAATGTAACAGTGGATATATCAGCCTTATGCCTAAAGTCCGGTAATGCGGTGATACTTAGGGGAGGGAGTGAGGCGTTCTATTCCAACACGGTTTTGGCGGATATTATCAGAGGGGCGATAGTGGATGCGGGTATATCAAAAGATGCCGTGCAAATAATAGGTAGTACAGACAGAAAATTTGTGTCTGAGATGCTAAAAATGGACGAATTCATAGATCTCATGATTCCAAGAGGAGGAGCAGACCTGGTTGCTCGTGTTGCGAGAGAAGCTTCAATGCCTTCTATAACAGGAGGAGTTGGGGTATGCCATACATATATCGACGAGTCAGCCTCTCTGGATATGGCGGTGGATATAGTTTTCAACGCGAAAGTTCAAAGGCCATCTGTTTGCAACGCCTTGGATACGATGCTAGTTCACGTTTCAGCAGCTCCTGATTATTTGCCAAAGATTGCTACCGAGTTTGCCCAGGCGGGAGTGGAGATGCGCTGCGATACTCGGTCAATGTCAATCTTAGGACATCGAGAAGATGTGAAAATTACCCCAGCAGCTGAAGAGGACTGGGATACTGAACATCTTTCTCTTACCGCAGGTGTGAAGGTCGTTGACTCCCTGGATGCAGCTCTTGATCATATATTGGACCACGGGACTGGTCATTCTGAAGCAATAGTGACGGAAGATAACTTTTCAGCAACCAGGTTTTTGAATGAAGTTGATTCGAGTGCGGTAATGGTAAACGCTTCAACAAGATTTAACGACGGTGGCCAGTTCGGTTTAGGTGCAGAGGTTGCAATAAGTACTAATAAGATGCATGCTCGCGGACCAATGGGACTAAAAGAATTAACTTCCTATAAATGGATAGTATTGGGTGATGGCCACATCAGGGAATAGGTAATGCAAGAAGAAACGTCTTTTTTTACTGTAGAAGTACAGACAGAACTCAGAGAATTTGTTGCTAATCTTGAAAAAGAGCTTGGTAACCAGGTACAAATCACGGAAATGGGCCCCGTTGCTGCAAGAGAAGAACGTGAAAATGGGACTCCAACAAGGCCAAAACCTGTACTCTCCGACAAGGCTATTATGAGGGACATTCCCACAGAAGGTGGATCTGTTCCTGTAAGAGCGTTTATTCCTACTGCACAGATAGACGGTGTGTATTTGCATATACATGGGGGAGGGTTCGTCACTGGCAGAGCACATCATCAAGACGAGCAACTCGTTGAGATTATGGAAGAAGCTAATGCGGCGGTCATCAGTGTTGATTATAGGCTGGCTCCGGAGAATCCATACCCAGCTGCTCAAGATGATTGTGAAGCAGTTGCCCAGTGGGTTATCGAGAACGCTGAAAAAGAGTTTGGGACAGATCGAATTGCGATCGGAGGAGAATCTGCCGGGGGCCATTTGGCAGCAGCTACCATGATTCGGATGAGAGATCGACATGGATATTCGGGATTCGCTGGAGCGAATCTTGTTTATGGATGGTTTGATCTATCTTCCACTCCAAGTAGTCGTCTTTGGGGCGATCGGTATCTGATTTTAAATACACCTATCATGGAGTGGTACTCTGAGCAGTATGTGCCTGACCCCGATATGAGAAGGGATCCGGATGTGTCACCGCTATTCGCTTCCTTACATAACCTTGCTCCGGCTTTGTTTACGGTAGGCACACTGGATCCTTTGTTGGACGATTCCTTGTTTATGCATTCACGTTGGTTTGCTTCTGGCAACCCTTCCACCTTGAATGTTTATCCAGGTGCAACACATTCCTTTGATAAGCAGCCAACTCAGCTGGCAGAACTTGTTAAAGCTAGGATGAGAGGGTTTATAGCTGAGAGCTTTCAGTCCTGACGCTGGAGTAAAGGACTATTACCAGAATATAGCCAAGTATCGCAGTGACGAAAATGGGATTGTAGCTATTTGTCCAGCTCACCACCAAAGCACCGGCAGTTGGCCCCAAACCCATTGCGGCCGTCCTGCTGGGGCCTGATATTCCTGTTACCGTTCCGAAAGAGCTTCTGTTGAATACGCTGCCTAGCATCATGCTTCCCAGGACATTAACGGCCCCTGTAATGCTTGTCCACACTACTACCAGTAAAAACCCGAATCCAAGTGGTGTGACTACTGTGAACAAAATAGTTGGCAGTATTGACACTAACACGATCACAACGGATATTTTCTTTGTTGTGAACCGATCCGTGAGCCATCCCCACAAAGGCACACTTATGCCTGCTAAGAAATTTCCCAGTGTAAGTGCACCAGCAGCTGTAACTTGTGACATGCCACCATCTACAAGGAATGGGACCAACTGAAACACCACCATGGACGTTGAAGATACGGCGACAAATTCGGCGGTTAGTATGAACCAGAATGAGGGTAGCGTTACTATCTCTCGTAGGGCCCAGATACGTTCTTTGGAAGGTTCAATGCTGCTATTCGATGAAGTTGCCTCATCTCTTTGTGCGGGGGTTCCATCAGAAAGTTGACCAACATCTTCAGGTTTGTGTCTGACCATCAAGAATATCGGCAAGGATAGTGGAATAGCAGCTAATCCAAGAGTTCTGTACGCCACTCGCCATGAGAATGCTGTGGAGAGAGTGGTTATTATCTGGATGTTTACAGATTCGCTCACGATACGGTTTAAAGAAGTGATTCCCATCGCGAGATTTCTTCTCTTATTGAAAAAATTCACTGCTATAGTTCTGGGTATGAGGTTCTGCAGGTTGGGTCCCGCTATGGAGCGTACAATGATGTAGGCAAAGAAGAACTGCCAGACTGTTTGGGATTCCGATAGGAATATTAGTCCCAATCCCACTAAAATGGCTGCGCTCAACATCATCCACCTGGGTCCGAATCTGTCGACTAGTCTGCCTATGAACGGCATTGTCATACCTGAAGTCCAGGTACCAAACGTTGCGGCCAGAGCAATGGTTTTTCTGTCCCATTCCATGTCGTAAGCAATTAGATCTTGGACTCCTGCTAGCACGGTCTGGGAAACACTGGCCGCTACAAAAGCTCCCACAGCTGCCACTCCTAAAACCAACCACCCGTAGAAAAATGGTGGTTTGGGGTGCCATGAGTATATGAGACGTAGAAGATTTTTCAAAAGTATTCCAATCAGCGTACTCGCCATAGTGCCAGTTACACGCCAGGCGATTCTAATATCTTTCAGTTAAATTAATAGAAACGTAAGTCCACATGATACTATTTCGCGGCTTTTCTACTACTATTTAGGAACCTGAAGGAGTCGTGCCGCTAAAGGAGAAGGAAATGAGTTACGAATTCATTAAATATGAAGTTTCTGACAATGGAGTTGCCAATGTGCTGCTCAATAGGCCCGAGAAGCTGAATGCTCTCAGTCTTCCATTACAGAAGGAATTATATGACTGTCTTCAGGAGGCCGACGACGATCTGAATGTCAGAGTTATAACCTTAAGAGGCGCTGGAAGGGCCTTTTGCGCTGGATACGATGTAACTCCTCCACAGACGGAGGAAGAAAGAACTGCATCTGCTGAAAGAAGAGGGAATATCAGGCAGGATATGCACAGGTTGAGAAAAACTGCTCGCCTTATGACCTCGGTTTTTGATCTAAGTAAGCCGGTGATTGCCGGGATACATGGCCACGTTATAGCAGGTGGAACTGACTTAGCTCTTCACTGTGACATTGTCATAGCGGCTGACGATGCCAATATTGGGTTCCCGCCAGTTCGTTCCATGGGCACCCCCCCTACCCATATGTGGACATATATGGTGGGTCCACAGAGGGCGAAGTGGTTTATGCTCACAGGTGAGACCGTATCTGGTAAAGAAGCGGAAAAGATGGGATTAGTGATGCAATCTGTACCTGCTGAAGGACTGGATGCCGCTGTTGATGATTTGGCTAATAAGATGGCGAAAATCCCATGGGACATGCTTGCTGCCAACAAGAGTATTGTGAATAAAGCACTCGATCTTATGGGTAGAAATATGATGCAGATAATTGCTGCTGAAACAGATGCTGTTTCACATCAGTCAGAGATCGTGAAGGAGTTTAATCGAATATCGAATGAGCAGGGATTAAAAGCAGCACTCGCCTGGAGGGATTCTCCCTTCAACGATTAGAAAATTGGTTGGATTTTATTTAACAGATAGGAGTAATTATGTCCGAGAGTAAGATAGAAAGAGCGGGTCACACTCTTTATAAAGAATTCACAGCCAGAGAGGAATTTTCTCTGATGGCGGGACCAGAGGCACCGGCGGACATTGAAGAAGCGTATTCTGTGCAGGACGTCTATATGGATCTTAAAGCTGAGGATGCGGGAGGCTATGCGGGTTACAAGATTGCCTATACTACAAAAGTAATGCAGGAGAGACTTGGAGCTAAAGAGCCTGTTTATGGACGCATACTCTCAGGCGATGTTTTTAATTCTCCATGTGAAGTGAATGCCTCAGATTATGTGAATATTGGTGTTGAATGCGAGGTTGCTGTCACGGTTGGAAAGGACCTACTTCAAAGTGATGCTCCTTTCACAAGAGAGACTGTCTATGACTCAGTGTCACATATTGCATTGGCTTTTGAGATTATCGATGGTAGGCCCTTTTTAGGAGATGCCAGTATTCCCCAGTCTATAGCCACGAACATCAGTGGTGCCGGAGTAGTAATAGGTGATACGGTCGAAAACTGGCGAGACCTCGATATTCCGGGGTCGGTTTGTGAACTCAAGTTAAATGGACAGTCAGCTGGAACAGCCAGGGGAGAGGATGTTAATGGACATCCTGTTGAGCCAATGGTGTGGATAGCGAATGCAGTAGCATCTCGCGGTAAATCTCTTCGTAAAGGAGAAGTTGTTATTACCGGAAGCATGATACCCCCTATATTTATTGAGGCAGGTACCGTTGCTGTTGTTGAAATGGATAATCTAGGGACTGTATCACTTGATGTACGGTAAGCGTTTCAGACTTAGTAAGTAGGGATTTTACGCTTTGAACAAAAAGCAATCAGACCAACCACTTTTAGACGTGCATGAATCTGTATCCTACTGTGTTGGTAGTTTCGGACAGGGACTGGATCATCCTGAATGTGTAGCCTGGGGGTGCGACGGGTTTGCCTATGCAGGGGGAGAAGGCGGACAAATATACCGCATCAATCTGACTCAAAGTACCTTTGAACAGTTCGCTACGACACCGGGTTTCGTGGGTGGGATATGCCAGGACTTGGACCATAACCTTTATGCTTGTGTTGCCAATGGTGTTTATAAGATCACTACTACAGGAAAAGTGTCCCTGTATTCCGGAGGTGCTGAAGGCAATGAGATGCTTGCGCCCAACTATCCTGTATTCGATGTTCATGGGAATCTATACGTATCTGATGCGGGTATTTGGGGTGAATCCAATGGAAAGATCTTTCGCATCACTCCGGGAGGTCACACGGATGTATGGTCCGAATATCCAAAAACTTTTCCAAACGGCTTGTGTTTATCACCTGGGGGTGAGTATTTGTACGTGGCGGTGAGTCTCGACCAACCGCGTATAGAACGAATCTCTATAAATGATGACGGTACGCCAGGATCTAGGGAAGTAGTAACTCTGGTACCTCGAAGTGTGCCTGACGGACTTGCTTTTGATGACAAAGGAACACTTTACATATCCTGCTACCGCCCTGATCGCATATGGCGCTATCGGCAAGGTGAAGGCTTGGAAGTTCTTGTGGACGATTATGAGGGGACGTTAATGGCAAGCCCAACTAATATAGCTTTTTGTGGCCCGGAGCGTGCTGATTTATTGAGTGCAAATTTGGGAAGGTGGCATATCAGTCGTTACGATCTCAGTGAAATAGGCAGTCCCAAAGGTGCCCAATTAAACTATCCGAAGGTTTTAAGTGTCGAGGATTAAGGAGAGTGGATGTCAGACTTAACAGGTAAGGTTGCGATCGTCACAGGGGGTGCCCAGGGAGTGGGTGGTGGTATTTCTCGGAAAATGGCCTTAGCTGGTGCAAAAGTACTTGTGGCTGATATAGATCTAAAAACCGCCAACAAAACAGTAGACGGGATATTGGATATAGGTGGCACGGCTTCAGCTATAAAAACGGATGTGAACTCATACGAAGATTTGAAGTTGATGGTAAATGAAGCTCAAGTTTTATGGGGTGGGATCGATATATTGGTTAACAATGCCTATAACGCTGCAGATGGGCAACAGGGTGGAGCATTGGAGGTTTCGGAGGAAAGGTGGGAAAGAGATATACATTCATTGGTTACCTCTGTGTATGCAGGTAGTAAGTATGCGATACCAATACTTGCAGAAGGTGGTGGGGGATCAATTGTCAATATTTCGTCTGTTCATGGACTACTCATGGCACGTAAGGCGCTTACCTATGAGACGGGAAAAGCTGCTGTTATAGCTATGACACGTCAGATGGCAGTTGACTACGGTGAAATGGGGATAAGGGTTAACGCCATCTGTCCTGGACATATTGTGACGGAACGGATATTTGAGAGCACGTGGAAAGATAACCCCGAGGGATTAAAATTTTTTGAAGATCAGTACCCGGTTAGACGAACTGGAGTTCCGGAAGATATTGGAAATGCTGCCGTTTTTCTAAGTTCTGATGATGCATCTTTTATAACGGGTCATGCTCTTCCGGTTGATGGAGGTCTTACAATCCAGTTACAAGAGAATTTTGGCGTTCAACAGGTTCAGTATGTTAGTGAAAATCCTGATGCCAAGATGCCTTACAAAAGATAGGTATAAATATGTCAAAAATCGACGTTAACGGAATAAAAATGGAGTACCAAAGGTACGGACCAGAAAGAAACGAGGCAGAATCCATCGTATTTGCTCATGGAGCGGGAGGTAATCTACTTTCTTGGTTTCAACAAATTCCTTATTTTTCCCGCAAATACGATTGTGTTGTTTTTTCGCACAGGGGATTTGGTCACTCATATGATTTAGAAAATGGCCCAGGTATGGAATCTTTTTCTGATGATTTAAGGGGACTTGTAGATTCACTGGGGATAGATAGGTTCCATCTGGTGGCCCAGTCTATGGGTGGTAGGACAGCTCTAGGGTTTGCAGTAAAGTATCCTGAAAGAGTCCTGAGTATAACGTTTGCTGATACCACAGGAGCCATGGGAGAACCAGATGTTGAAATGGCTCTCACCGACTGGAGAGAGTCCCATCCGGATACGAGAGGGATCGGTTTCAGAGCGCTTTCAGAAGGATTTCGTGAACGGAATCCAGATATGGCAAATTTATACCTTCAGATACAAAGATCCAATCCTCCTAGGGATATGGGTGGAGGCATACTTTACGGTGGTCCCAAAGGTGCCGACGTTAAGAAACTTACTATGCCTGTCCAGTTCATAGTAGGTGACGAAGATGAACTCACTCCCCCTCATATTCTTAAACTGGCATCCAAATATATTGAAGGGTCCGAGGTGACTGTAATCCCGGATTGCGGTCATTCCGTCTATTTTGAAAAGCCGGATATATTCAATTTTGAAGTTGCAAGGTTCATTGATCCACAGGCGCACTAGATGCCTCGAAATCGCACCAAGATATGGCGATTAGATTATGAAAATGAACTATCAGGGGCTCCTATGACACACGATACTGTTCTAAGAATTCGAGATCGGGCTCCATACCGAAGCCGGGCAGGTCTGGGGGGCTAACAAAGCCGTTTTCTACCTGTAGTGTATGGCTAAACACTTTGTCGAATATAGGATCAGTTTCGCCTCTGTAATACTCAAGAATCAGACCGTTTGGTATTGCACAGAGAAGCTGAATATGTACCTCCTGCCTTCCATGCGGGGCTATAGGAAGATTATGTGCCTGGGCCTGTGCAGCAACCTTCATGAATTCGGTGGGCCCACCCATAATCAGCGCATCGGGTTGTAGGATTGCGGCAGCCCTGCTTTCTATGAGGTCCCTGAATCCATACTTTGTATATTCGTTTTCCCCGGTGGCTATAGGTATTGATGTTGCCTGGCTAATTAAAACATGACCTTTGTAATCGTCCGGTGGGATAGGCTCTTCGAACCAGAATATGTCATATGGTTCCATTTTTCGTGCTATCTCAATTGCTTCGTAATACCGATAGGCGCAGTTTGCGTCAACAAGTAGTTTTACATCTGGTCCCACCGCTTCTCGAACCGCCTTTACCCTCTCCACGTCCTCGTTAATTGGGACGGCCCCTATCTTCATTTTTACCGCATCCGCTCCCATTTCAACACTAGTAACCATCTCATTTTGTAGTTCAGGTAATCCTTTCCCTTCCTCATAATATCCCCCTGCTATATAAACAGGGACTTTTTCGGTATAGCCACCTAGAAGCTTATACACAGGTTTATTGGCTGCTTTTCCTTTTATGTCCCATAGGGCTATGTCGATGCCACTAATAACACGAGTTGAAAGCCCTCGCCTTCCTGTTATCTTCGGTTCCCAGAGTTCGTCCCATATGCGTTCATTGTCGAAGGGATCCTGTCCAATCACAAAATCCTTGTAGTAATCAAAAATTGACTTGACTACTTCGTCTGATGAATGTGTTCCTCCAATCTGACCCACACCGGTAATTCCTTCATCTGTTTCGACAAATACAAAATTACGCCCGTCATGAGTGTATGTGTGCTTGCCGTTACTTTGGGGAACTCTTTTGGGCCAGCGATAACACTCTACCCTCATGTTAGTTATTTTCATTCCATCCACTCCAGCGAATTGTTTTAGTTCGAATTATCGGTTACACAGGGTGCCGATTCTAGCATGACAAAACACAATAGGTAATCACAAATTTGCTTTCTTTATTGATGTAGTATTCCAGTTATGGGTACCAGATATACATACTCGCAATGGGATGGGACCCAAAGTCCCTTTGAAGAGTTAGAGACAGCGTTTGATCGGCTTGCTTCTGAGATACTCGAGGCTGGCGACGTAAACCAAGCCTTGCGGAATCTATATGCTGATGGCTTTCATTCCGACAGGCCTGACCCATATAGGGACGCTGAAAGGGGGCATTCAACAGGTATTAGGCCTGTGGGAGGTCTGAAAGATCTTTTAAGGAGACTCGACGAGCTTAGGAGACTGAATCAAGAATACTATGATCTGGGATCACCGGTGAATGAAATTTCTGAACAATTGAAAGGCCTAGTTGAAACAGAATTAGACGGAATAACCCGACGGGTCGCCGAGGTTTCTCACAATTTTGATAATTCGAGTGAGTCAGAGAAGGCGTCACTCGAATTTGCTATGGAGCTTCTTAAAAAAAGAGCTACCGACGGACGTCAAAAGCTCAAAAATCTTCCAGAAAGTATTTCGGAGGCTATAGACCAGTTAGCCCTCTATGAATTTATGGATTCCGGGGCACGCGATAAATTCCAGAGCTTGCTGGAAGATTTTCATGAACAGATGGTCCAAGGTTTTTTTCAAGATTCCCAAAATATCCTGAATAATCTGGCGAATGACGATGAAATAAGTATCAGGGGTGCGCTAAACGAAATTAATCGAATGCTCAGAGATCGCCTGGCTGGTCGTGATGAGAATTTCGATAATTTTATAGACAAATATGGAGAGTTGTTCGGTGAGGCGGAGGATAAGCGAAGACCGTTAAATATTGACGAACTTATCCAAAAATTTAGAAATAATTTTATTGCGATGCATTCAATCTCTGCCAGTCTTTCTGACGGCGTCAGACATGATATTTCAGAAATATTGGCCCTCTCTATGGATCGTGAGATGTCGTCGTCATTGAGTGAACTTGCTGGACATATTCAGGAAATTTCACCCTTCGACGATTTGATTGACGCATATAAATTTACGGGATCCTCACAGATTTCATTGGGAAAAGGGATGGAATTAGCTGACGAAATGCGTCGGATCAATGAACTGGATTCCACAATAAGAGAGGTGATGAGAAGTGGAAGGGTGGCCGATCTTGATTTAGACGAAGTAGAAGATCTTTTGGGGGAAGAAGCGAGATTCGAACTGGAGGAAGTTCGTCGAATGGTGCAGGCATTGGAAGAGGCTGGTTATCTCAATGCAACGCGGGATCGATTCTCACTTGGGCCATTGGCCATAAGACAGATAGCTCAGAAAGCTATGAAACAGGTTTTTGACCGAATGAAAAAAGATAGAGCCGGTGATCATGAGGCCTATATTAGTGGGGATTGGGGAGACCTAACGGGAGACACACTTCCGTATGAGCCTGATAGGTCATTCAATATAAATTTGCAGAGATCTCTGTTTAATACAGTTAAACGTCAAGGTGCTTCTCTACCCCTAAATATGTCTTATGAAGACCTTGAGATTAATGAGCATGAACATCTGACTAGGTCGGCAACGGTGTTAATGATTGATCAAAGTCGGTCAATGGGAATGTATGGCACCTATACTTCGGCCAAGAAAGTAGCCTTGGCTTTGTATTGGCTGATCAAAACCAAGTTTCCTCGGGATAAATTTTTTGTTGTCGGATTTTCTGACTACGGGATGGTTATACAGGGGGAAGATATCGCTGAGTCAACCTGGAACCACTGGATTGCGGGAACTAATATGCACCACGGCCTCATACTGGCGCGCCAATTGTTAGCTCGTGAGAATGCTGGTAATAAGCAGATCCTTATGGTTACGGACGGGGAACCAACTTGCCACATGGAGGGTGGTCAGGCTTATTTCAGCTACCCACCCAGTGATAGAACTCTGGATCAGACGCTGCGAGAGGTGAAGCGCTGCACTAGTGAAGGCATAGTCATAAACACATTCATGCTGGAAGAAAATTACACCCTTATGGAATTCATTGATAGCATGGTCAAGATTAATGGTGGTAGGGCCTTTTACTCGAGTCCGGACGAGCTGGGGAAATACGTTCTTGTGGATTATATAAAGGGGAGAAGGCTTCGGGTTTAGCCTAGCTGAAACTGTGGATATCGGAGCTTTCTATACTTGTGCATTCGAAGGTCAGGTCATAGAGCGCCTCACTGATATCCTATACTTATTGCCGGATGAGCCGGTTTTTGGCTAGAATAGGCGTGATTCTGTGCGGGTGTGCAGTGTCAAATGTTTATTAACTTAATTCGTTGATAGGAAGGTTTAAGAAGATGGGAAGTAATGATCTTGCTCTAAAAGCACATCTTCTCAGACGCGCTGGGTTCGGAGCATCCCGGGGCGAACTTGAGGAAATTGCCAAGAACGGATACGAGGAAATCGTGGAGGATTTGATTCATCCTGAAAGGTTTGAAGATCTGGATGAAGACTATATAAGGCGGTATAACCCAGAGCTTTCTTACCATGATGGTTTCCAGAACCATGCTGGCAGATGGATATGGAGGATGATAAATACTAAGAGACCTCTTGAAGAGAAGATGGCTCTTTTCTGGCATCACGTGTTTGCTACGGCGTATTACAAGAGTGAACATGTCCCTACTTTGATAGCCCAGATAGAAACATTCCGAAACAACGGGTTGTCTAATATAAAAAAGGTTCTTAACGATTTGGCCAAAGATCCTGCCATGAACTACTGGCTGGACAACTGTGAGAATCACTCGGATCAGCCAAATGAGAATTGGGGACGAGAACTTCTTGAGCTGTTCTCAATGGGTGTAGGTAATTACTCAGAGGACGACATAAAAAATGCCTCCCGGGCGTTTACAGGATGGACTTTTGAGCAGCCTCACCCTCTCTATCCTTTTGGTCACTTCGCATCTTCGTTTATTTTTGATGAGGATGACCATGATGGATCTGAGAAAACGTTTTTAGGTAAGACGGGTAATTTCAATGGCGAAGATATCGTTGAAATTATTTGTGAACAGCCTGCAACCGCCAAATTTATCTGTCGCCATCTCTACACATTTTTCGTTGAGGATGAACCCCAGGTTCACACATGGAGTATCGAGGAGCCGCGGAATCCCGAAGCCATCGATGAAATGATTAAAGTGTTCATGGAAACAGATGGAGATATAAGATCGATACTTAGATTTGTGTTCAACTCAGATTTCTTTAAGGATGCTTGGTACAAGAAAGTGAAAAATCCTACAGAGCTAGTTGCAGGCACAATTAAGTTAACAGGTATGTACGATGTTATACCTAAGGAAGGAGAAGCTCTTGGAACCCTGTATGGGAGTGCCTCTGTAATGGGACAAGCTCTAATGAATCCTCCCACTGTGGAGGGTTGGCATACAGGCTCTGAATGGATCGACGGAGGGACTCTCAACGAACGTGTGAATTTTGCCGTAAATCAATTCGACGATGTATCTACACCTGGATTTAAAGATATTCTGTCTCGATTGGGTGACCAAGTTAAATCTGATGACCTCGTTG
>Ga0114933_10001742_pt1 | contig 23735 bp, 19 predicted proteins | sample 4SBtaG_FD_89691 | JGI IMG/M metagenome (GOLD analysis project Ga0114933, IMG submission 89691) | Deep subsurface microbial communities from Kolumbo volcano to uncover new lineages of life (NeLLi) - 4SBTROV12_W25 metaG | ecosystem: Environmental > Aquatic > Marine > Volcanic | place: Kolumbo... | reverse complement strand
TCGACTCCGCTGCACTGCGTTCCGCTGCGCGCGCTGGGGCGCTTGCCTGCTCCCGCCTCGCTTCCTCCGGCGCCTCCGGCCCGACTTCGGCGTATTTCAATACGCCTTCACCCGGTCCTCCGCTCCCGTCGTCGCGATCCGGCCCAGGTCGCTTCCGGCACTGATGGGAAGAACCTCTCGGATCGGGGGGAAGCGAGCGCTGCTTCGGGCCGGACTGAGAGGTTCTTCTCAGGCCGGGGGGAAGCGGCCCGTCGGCGCTTCGGGCCGGCAGCTCAGCGGATGGCGGTGCCGAACGCCAGGATCTCGATCCCGGCGGTTCCTTTGCCGTCCGAGCGGCCCGACGCCAACCGGCTCGTCTCCAGGCGGACATTGATCACGCCCCGGAACCCGCGTCGGATCGCCTCCTCCTTCATGCGCAGGATCGCCTCGCGACGGGCCCGCACCAGGAGCGGCTCGTAGGACCGGACGTTGCCGCCGATCAGCGCGCGCAGGGCCGCCGCGAACCGCTTGAAGTAGTCGAGGCTGATCACCACGCTGCCCGTGACCAGCTCCGCCTGCTCGGGGGAGTGCCCGGGGAGGGGCGTCTTGAGCGTGTACGCCCGCGTCGGCTCGGTGGCGCGCTCGCGCTCGGTCAGCGACTCGAGGTGACTGCGCTCGAGGTACTTGCCCACGAAGAACGCCACCACGAGCAGCGTCAGCGGCACCGCCAGGTTGAGGATGACGGAGAAGAGGGCCTGGAAGAGCTCGCCGTCGGACACGACTACTCCACGCGGACGGCGGTGCCGTAGGCGAACAGCTCCGCGGCTCCCTGGGCGATGCTGGAGGTCGAGAAGCGCACGTTGACGACCGCGTTGGCGCCGAGCCGCTCCGCCTCCCGCTTCATGCGGTCCACCGCCTCGGAGCGGGCGTCGCCGATGAGCTCCGTGTAGCCCTTGAGCTCGCCCCCGACCAGGTTCTTGAGCCCCGCCATGATGTCGCGACCGATGTGCTTCGCGCGGACGGTGCTGCCGCTCACGACGCCGTAGTACTCGACGATGTTCCTGCCGGGGATGGTCTCGGTGTTCACCAGAATCATGGGTTCTCCCGGGCCTCTCGTGGGCCCCGCTTGCTGCTGTGGTCGCCGTCGGGCAGGGGGGATCCCGGGCCGTGGGCGACACCCGCCATACGCGCCAACGATGCTAGCCTTTCACCCAAGGCGTCGAATCGCGAGTCGGCGCCGTGGCACTTGGAGGACGACTCATGACCCGACGCCTGCTCACGCCGACCACCTCCGCCTTCGCGGCGACCCTGCTCCTGCTCTCGTTCGCTGCGTGCCCCGAGGGCGACCAGGAGGGCGAGAACGCGGGCGACTGCACCGACGGCGCCGACAACGACGGCGACGGCGACTTCGACTGCAACGACGCCGGCTGCGAAGGCAGCCCCGACTGCCAGGCGGGCGACGACGACGACGCGGTGGACGACGACGACGCGGTGGACGACGACGACGCGGTGGACGACGACGACGCGGTGGACGACGACGACGCGGTGGACGACGACGACGCCGGCGGCGGCATCACGATCAACGTCACGGACGCGGCCTCCGGCCTCGACGCGGCGACCCAGAACGGGTGGCTGATGGTGGTGGGCTTCTGGCCCGCCGCGACCTGGAACGAACAGACGGGCTGCCCCAACGGTGAGCCCGCGGGCCTGCCGTCCGAGGGTGGCCTGTGGGCCGACGGCTTCCAGGACCAGCTCGCCGTCGACCCGGGCGAGTACTTCCTCATGGCCGCCGCCTACGACACCACCATCGACCTCTTCGCGCCCGGCACGAACCAGGGCTCGATGGCGGTCACCGTGGTGGGCGCGGACGACGTCTTCGACATCGAACTCACGCGCACGCTCGACCAGGAGTGCTCCCGGGGCGAAGGCGGCCCCTGAGCCTCCGGATCCCGAAGACGAAGCGTGAGGGCGGTCCTGCGGGGCCGCCCTCCCTGCTTGGGCCCGGTACGTCCCCGCCCCGGGATGCTAGCTTTGCGGAGCGCGGTGCCCCTGGGAGAGGGCGCGACGCGCAGGAGGAAACCATGACCCGCGGACTGTTCACGCTGATCACCGCCCTCGCGGCGACCCTGCTCACCTTCTCCATCACCGGCTGCCCTCAAGAGGCCACGGACGACGACGACGACGGCGGGACCGAAGGCTCCAACGCCGGCGAGTGCTCCGACGGCGCGGACAACGACGCGGACGGTCTGTTCGACTGCGACGATCCCGACTGCGCGGGCAGCCCCGACTGCGGGGGCGCGGACGACGACGACGCGGTGGACGACGACGACGCCGTGGACGACGACGACGCCACGGACGACGACGACGGCGCGGACGACGACGACTCCAGCTCCACCGAAGGCATCAACGTGACCGTGTTCGACGCCGCGAGCGGCCTCGACGCGCCGACCGCCGACGGCTGGGACGCCATGTTCGGATTCTGGGAGTCCGCGAACTGGAACGCCGAGGCCGGCTGCCCCACCGGGCCCAATGTCGGCGAGGAGGCCGGGCAGGGCGGCGGGACCTGGGCGAACGGCTACTCGGACACCGTGGTGGTCGCCTCCGGCAGCTACGTCCTCATGGCGGCGGCCCACGACTCCAACAACGAGCTGTTCTCGCCCGGCACGAACCAGGGCTTCATGGACGTGGAGATCTCCGGCCCGTCGGACGCGTTCGCCATCGAGCTGACGCGCACCCTCGACGACGAGTGCCAGCGCAGCGGCGGCCCGTAGGCGCGGGGGTCAGTCGAGCGTCGTCACGTGACGGCGCTCACGAATCTCGTCCCGAAGGACCGTGACGAACGCGTCGAGGTCCACCGTCTCCTGCTCGCGGATGCCGTAGCGGCGCACGGTGACCGACGTGTTCTCGAACTCGTCGGCTCCCACGACCAGGACCACCGGCGTCTTGCTCGTGGCGGCGAGACGGATCTTCTTGCCCAGCGTGTTGGACGAGTCGTCCACGGTCGCCCGGACCATGTCCTTGCGGAGGACCCGCTGCACCTTCTTCGCGTAGTCGAGCTGCGCCTCGGAGATGGGCACGATGCGCACCTGCTCCGGCGACAGCCACGTGGGGAACGCGCCGCCGTAGTGCTCGATGAGGAACCCGACGAACCGCTCGTGCGTCGACAAGGGCGCGCGGTGCAGGCACAGCGGCGTCTTCTCCTGGCCGTCGCGATCGGTGTACGTGAGGCCGAACCGCTTCGGGACGGCGAAGTCGAGCTGATTCGTCGACAGTGAGAACTCACGGCCGGTGACCGTGCGGAACTGGTAGTCCACCTTCGGACCGTAGAAGGCGGCCTCGCCCTTCACCTTGCGGTAGTAGTAGCCGGACTCCTCCAGCGCCTGCTCCACGACGGCCTCGGACCACGCCCAGTTCTCGGGGTCGTCCACGTACTTGCCCGCCCGCTTCGGGTCGTCGGGATCCCACTGGGACAGCCGCAGGAAGTAGTCCGTGAGTCCGAACAGCTCGTAGTACCGGGCGTGCAGGTCGAGCACCGCCTTGAACTCGTCGAGCAGCTGCTCGTGCGTCACGTACAAGTGCGCGTCGTTCATGGTCATGCCGCGCACGCGGGTCAGCCCCTGGAGCGCGCCGCCCCGCTCGTAGCGATAGACGGTGCCGTACTCCGCCAGCCGCAGGGGCAGCTCGCGGTAGGAGCGCTTGCGGGCGCCGAAGATCAGGTGGTGGTGGGGGCAGTTCATCGGCCGCAGGTAGTACTCCTCGACCGGCCCGTCGGTGGCCTCCTTGCCCTCTTCGTGCAGGGTCATGGGGGGGTACATGCCCTCCATGTACAGGGGGATGTGCCCCGACGTCTCGTACAGACCCCGCTTCGTGATGTGGGGGGTGCTCACCTGCTCGTAGCCCGCCTCGAACTCGAACTCCGCCACGAGCTTCTCGAGCTCCCGGCGGATGACGGTGCCCTTGGGGAGCCACAGCGGCAGGCCCTTGCCGACCCGCTCGTCGATGACGTAGAGGTCGAGGGCGGCGCCCAGCTTGCGGTGGTCCCGCTTCTGGGCGAGCGCGACGGCCGCGACGTACTCCTTCAGCTTCTCCTTGGTCTCGAAGGCGTACGCATAAATGCGCGTCATCATTACGTTCTTCTCGTCGCCCCTCCAGTACGCGCCGGCCAACGAGTGGAGCTTGAACCCGGTGACCGGGAGCTCCTTCGTATTGGCTACGTGGGGTCCCTCGCACATGTCGACGAACGGCCCGTTCGTATAGAAGCCGAGCGTCTCGAGCCCGCGCTTCTCCGCGAGCTCCTTGGCGTACTCGACCTTGTGCGGCTCGCCCATGCCCTCGAGGCGGGCCACGGCGTCGTCGATCGAAAGCTCCTCCTGCGCGAACTCCTGACCCGACTTGATGATCTTCTGCATCCGCTTCTGGATGTCCTTCAGATCGCCGTCGGAGATCGGCTCGGGGAAGAGGAAGTCGTAGTAGAACCCGTCTTCGATCGGGGGCCCGAAGCCGAGCACGGTGCCCGGATGGAGCTCCTGCACCGCCTGCGCCATCACGTGCGACAGGCTGTGGCGGATGCGATGAAGGGCTTCGTCTTCCTGCTTTTCGGGGAGGAGGGGCATGGGTCGATTCCGGGGCGCGTGTTCGGTTCGCTGTCGGGGCGCGCGAGCATAGTAGAGTCCCCGCCCCGGACGTCGTCCGGACGGAGGTTTCGTGGCTGAAGACAACGATTTCAATGACAACGTGAAGGCGCTCTTCGAGCAGCTGGAAGGGGGCGGCGGAGGCGGTGAGCCCCCCGAAGTGCCGGTCCGGCTCGTCCTGATCGGCATCCTCGTGGTGCTCGGGCTGCTCTTCGCCAACACGATCTACTACACGATCGAGCCCGAAGAGGTCGGCGTGGTCCTGCGGTTCGGCAAGTACGACCGCGTGGCCGAGCCGGGCCTGCGCTTCAAGGCGCCGGCGCCCTTCGAGCGGGTGGTGAAGGTCCCGGTGCAGCGGCAGCTGAAGGCCGAGTTCGGCTTCCGCACCGCCACGGCCGGGGTCAAGACGACCTACAGCCGCGCGGGCGGGCTCGATGAGAGCCTCATGCTCACCGGCGACCTGAACGTCGCCGTGGTGGAGTGGATCGCCCAGTACCGCGTCCGCGACCCCTACAAGTTCCTGTTCAAGGTGCGGAACGTCGAGGACACGTTCCGGGACCTCAACGAGGCCGTGATGCGGCAGGTCGTCGGGGATCGCACCGTCAACGAGGTCCTGACCATCGGCCGACAGGAGATCGCGGCCGAGGTCACGGTGAGCCTCCAGGAGCTGTGCGACGCCTACGAGACCGGCATCAAGGTCGAGCAGATCGTGCTGCAGGACGTGAACCCGCCGGACAAGGTCAAGCCGTCGTTCAACGAGGTCAACCAGGCCCAGCAGGAGAAGGAGCGGCTCATCAACGAGGCGCTCACCGAGTTCAACCAGATCATCCCGCGCTCCCGCGGGGAGGCGCTGAGGACCATCCAGGAAGCCGAGGGCTACGCCGCCGACCGCGTGAACCGCGCCCAGGGCGACGCCTTGGCATTCACGGCCCTGCTCGAGGCCTACCGCCGGGCCCCCGAGGTCACCCGTCGGCGCATCTACTTGGAGACGATGGCGGAGGTCTATCCGAAGGCGAAGCGCAAGATCGTGCTCGACGATGAGCTGAGCGGGGTCCTGCCGCTGCTCGACCTGAACGGGGGCAAGTGATGCGTCAGCTCGCAGCCTCCGCCGGCCTCCTCCTCGCCATGCTCGCCCTCGTCGTGGTCGCCAACGCGTTCTACATCGTGGACGAGACGGAGCAGGTCATCGTCACGCAGTTCGGCAAGCCCATCGGCGTCGCCGTCATGGAGCCGGGCCTCAACTTCAAGTTCCCGTTCGTGCAGCGCGTGAACCGGTTCGAGAAGCGCTTCCTGGAGTGGGACGGCGACCCGAACCAGGTCCCCACGCGCGACAAGCGGTTCATCTGGGTGGATACGTACGCGCGGTGGCGGATCAGCGACCCGCTGCTGTACTTCCAGCGCCTTCGAGACGAGGGCGGCGCCCAGTCGCGGCTCGACGACATCCTCGACGGCGAGACCCGCAACGCGATCGCGAATCACGACCTCATCGAGCTCGTGCGTACGTCGAACCGCACGCCGGCGCGCAACGAGTCCGCCGAGGAGAAGGACACCGACCCGGACGCGCTCGCGCCCATCACGGACGGACGGAACGAGCTGGCGGACGAGGTCCGGCAGAAGGGCAACGCGCGCGTGATCGACCTCGGCATCGAGATCCTCGACTTCCGCTTCAAGCGCATCAACTACGTCGAGGAGGTGCGGACCGAGGTCTACACCCGGATGATCTCCGAGCGGCAGCGCATCGCCGAGGAGTACCGCTCCGAGGGTCAGGGCGAGGCCGCGCGCATCTCCGGCGACAAGGATCGGCAGCACAAGGTGATCACGTCCGAGGCCTACAAGACGGCCCAGGAGGTGAAGGGCAAGGCGGACGCCGCGGCCGCGGACATCTACGCCGAGGCGTACAACCGAGACCCCGAGTTCTATCGCTTCCTCAAGACGATGGAGCTGTACGAGGACACGCTCGGGAGCGACACCGAGCTGATCATGAGCACCCAGGGCGACTACCTGAAGTACCTGTCCTCGGACCGCTGACGCCGTCGGCGTCGACCTGATCGGCCCACGCCGCGCGATTCTCGAAACCGTTACCTCGCTGTAACCGCCCGTTACCGCAGGGCTCCTACCGTCGGATCGTTCCCGTCGCCTCAGGCGGGAGGAGGATCCGATGACGCTTCGACGCCCCGTACTCACCGCCCTTGTCCTCGCCCTGCTGCTCGCGGGCTGCACGGATACCTACTCATCGATCGCCGACCCGGATGAGATGGACGCCCAGCCGTCCGACGACGACGACGCGGTGGACGACGACGACGACGCGGTGGACGACGACGACGCCGCGGACGACGACGACGCGGTGGACGACGACGACGACGCCGCCGACGACGACGCCGCCGACGACGACGACGCCTCCGATCCATGGCCCGAGGGCCCGGACACCGACGGCGACGGCATCCCCGACAGCGTCGAGGGGACCGGCGACTTCGATGGCGACGGCATCCCGAACTTCGAAGACCTCGACAGCGACGGCGACGGCATCCCGGACGCGGCCGAAGGCTGGGGCGACGCGGACAACGACGGGGCCCCGAACTTCCTCGACTACGACTCCGACGACGACGGCACGCCCGACGCGATCGAAGGCACCGGCGACGTGGACGGCGACGGCATTCCGAACTTCGTGGACGCGAACGACGCGGCCGCGGACCCGAACCCGGTCGACACGGACGCCGACGGCATCCCCGACGCGGCCGAGGGGGTGGGCGACGTGGACGGCGACGGCATCCCCAACGCCGAAGACGCCGACTCCGACGGGGACGGAATCGACGACGCGATCGAAGGCGCCGGCGACACCGACGGCGACGGCGTCCCCGACTTCCTGGATCTGGACAGCGACGGCGACGGCATCCTCGACGCGATCGAGGGCGACGTGGACACCGACGGCGACGGCACCCCCGACTACCTCGATCTGGACTCGGACGACGACGGCACCCCCGACTCGCTCGACGTGGACGAGCCCGGCGTGGACACGGACGGCGACGGGCTCCTGGACTCGGTCGAAGGCACGGGCGACGCGGACGGGGACGGCATCCCGAACTTCCTGGACCTGGACAGCGACAACGACGGGATCCCCGACGGCCTGGAAGGCACCGGCGACGTGGACGGCGACATGATCCCCGACTTCCTCGACCCCGACACCGACGGCGACGGCACCCCGGACATCGACGCGCCGCCCGGGGACGCAGATGGCGACGGCATCATCGACGCGATCGAGGGCGACTCGTCCGTGGACACGGACGGCGACGGGACCCCCGACTTCTTGGACCCGGACAGCGACGGCGACGGCATCGGCGACGCCATCGAGGGCGTGGGCGACCCGGACGGCGACGGCCTCCCGAACCATCTGGACCCGGACAGCGACGGCGACGGCATCCCCGACGCGCTCGAGGGCACGGGCGACGCGGACGGCGACGGCATCCCCGACCACCTGGACCTGGACAGCGACGACAACGGAATCCCCGACGCGGTGGAGGGGGCGGGCGACGCCGATGGCGACGGGATCCTCGACGCCGCGGACCCCGACAACGACGACGACGGCATCCCCGACGCGGTGGAGGGCGTGGGCGACAACGACGGCGACGGCCTCCCCGACTACGTCGACCCGGACAGCGACGACGACGGCATCCCCGACGCCACCGAGGGCGCGGGCGACTTCGACGGCGACGGCCTCCCGAACCATCTGGACCCGGACAGTGACGGGGACGGCATCCCCGACGCGAACGACCCGTTCCTCGGCCCCGAGCCCGACGCGGACGGCGACGGCATCCCGGACTCCGTGGAAGGCACCGGCGACACCGACGGTGACGGCACGCCCGACTTCCAGGACCCGGACAGCGACGGCGACGGCATCCCCGACGCGGACGAGGGCGTGGGCGACGCGGACGGCGACGGCATCCCGGACTTCCAGGACCCGGCGAACGGCGACGGCGACGGCGACGGCTTCCCCGCGCCGCAGGACTGCGACGACACGGACGCGACGGTGTACCCGGGCGCCGCCGAGCTTTGCGACGGCGTGGACAACGACTGCGACGGGACCATCGACGGCGGCGGCCCCATCGTGCCCTTCGTGTGTCCCGCGAACCCGACGCCCGCCGAGGCCGAGAGCGACGACGCGAGCATGTTCGGCAACATCATCGTGCACGCCGAGAACCACCTCCCGTCGGTCGATCTGACCGGCATCCCGGTGTGGACCAACGGCCCCGCGGGCGTAAGCTCCTCGTACGGCGTCGTGAACAACGTCCAGTCGATCCTCGTGCGCGCGTTCCACGGCGGCGCCACCCAGGCTCGCTACTTCACGGGCAACATCACCATGCCCCCGGGCGTGACGATCCTCGGCTGGGTCGTCGACACGCCCCCCACCACGGGCTCCCCGAACCTGAGCGCCACGGACTCCATGTTCTCGCCCACGGGCGGCCCCCCTGCCTTCCCGGCGGGCTCGTCGGCGCCCTACAACCGCCGCCTCGAGTCCTGGAACCCGGACTGGGTCTGGTCGAACGGTACGGCGGCGACGGTCAACTACCGGTTCGGCGGGGCCCTGGACGACGCCCGGCTCCTCATCCAGTACGACCCCGCGACGATCGGGCCCGCCTCGTGGACGCTCGATCTGACCAACGGGGTGCTCCAGGACCTGACTCTCTGCGCCACCGATCGGCCCGGGACCGGTGTCTTCACCATCCCCCTCACCGCCCTCGACGGCGACCTGGACGGCGACGGGTTCGGGGCCTGCGGGTCCAACGACTGCGACGACTCCGATCCGCTGGTGAACCCGCCCGCGACGGAGGCCTGCAACGCCGTGGACGACGACTGCGACGCGCTCGTGGACGAGGACTTCGACCTGGACGGCGACGACATCCCGACGTGCGGCAACGATGGCGACTTCACGACGCCCCTCGACAACGACTGCGACGACTCGGATGCGGACATCGCCCCCGGCCTCGCCGACTTCTGCGACGGCCTGGACAACGACTGCAACGGCCTGGTCGACGAGAACTACCCGGACACCGACGGCGACGGCGTCCCGAACTGCGGGGCCCCGGGCAGCGTGTTCCAGCAGATCTGCTCGGGCGACCCCACCTGGCCGGTCGTGGTCCAGCCGCAAGGGGCGCCCGCGGTGCCGGCCTGGACTCACTCCAGTTGGACGAACCAGCTCGGTGCTGCGGGGGCCACGTGGATGGCCGACACCTACACCGAGACCACGCCGGTCGCCGGCGGCTTCGGTTGGTACGAGGTCGAGATCCCGATCCCGGCCACCGCGACGATCGATCAGGCGACTCTGCAGTTCGCCGCGGACAACAACTTCATCGTGCAGGTCTACGACCCCACCAACACCGCCGTGAATCAGGTAGCGAACATCACCGGGTCGACCCCGTCGGGCCTCCCGGCGTACAGCGACCTCACGGTGTTGGACCTGACCGGGAGCCTCGTCGGGGGGACGAACTCCATCCACTTCCTCATCGACAACTTCGGCCAGCCCGGGGGCAACCAGTGGACGAACCCGACCGGGCTCACCTACTGCCTCGACCTCTGGATGACGCTCTGAGGGTCAGCGTCGGCGGCGGACGGCGAGGGGGAGGAGCAGCAGCAGTCCGGGCGCGAGCTGCCCCGGAGCCAGCGACGACACGCAGGCGCCGCCCTCGAGCTCGCCGCCCCCGTCCCCGAAGACCTCGGCGTTGAACCCGTCGTCGTCGTCGTCCCCGAACGCGTCGTCGTCGTCGCCCGCGTCGTCGTCGTCGGCCGCGTCGTCGTCGTCGCCCGCCAGGCTCTCGTCGGCCGGGTAGAGGAGGAGGCGGCCCGCGTTGAGGTGGTCGCCGTTGAAGCCCCGGGCGCCGACGATCAGGTCGCCGAGCCCGTCGCCGTCGATGTCGCCCCCCGCGACCGCGGACCCGAAGAGCATCGAGGCCTTCTCGGGGGTGACGTGCCAGGTGGGGTCCCCGAACCCGTCCGCGCCGCCGGAGTACAGGAACGCGTCGCCGTGCTGGTCGAGGTAGAGGACCTCCCGCCCCACGAGCAGGTCCGGGCGGCCGTCGCCGTCCACGTCGCCGGGGGCCGCGACCGCGATGTGGTGGTGGGGGTAGTCGCTGTACAGGCCGGACCAGGCCTCGTCCCGTGCGAGCCCGTTCGCCGCCCCGAAGTAGAGGAAGACCCGATCGCCCGTGCGGTCGAAGATGTCTTCGGGGGCCGAGCCGATGACGACGTCGTCGTAGCCGTCGCCGTTCACGTCGCCGACGGCGGCCATGGAGTAGCCGAAGGAGGCCTGGGCCCACTCCGGGGCGACCGTCCAGTCGGGGTCCGCGCCGGGGCCGCTCGCGGACCCGTGGAAGAGGTGCACGCGGCCGGAGTTGGCGTACCAGTCGTCGGAGTAGCCCGGGGCGGCGACGAGCAGGTCGTCGAAGCCGTCGTCGTTCACGTCGCCCGCGCCCGCGACCGTGGCGCCGAGGTTCTCGCCGGGGTCGGTACCCTCGAACGTCCAGCTCGCCTCCTCTTCGAGGCCGCCACCCTGGCCGCGGAACACGAACGCGCGGCCCTGGCGGACCTGGACGTCGGTGAATCGGAAGGCGCCCACGGCGACGTCGTCGAGCCCGTCGCCGTCGAGGTCGCCCACCCCCGCGACGGAGGCCCCGAAGCGGTCCAGGTCGGCGCCCCCGGCGCCGGTCCACGCCGGGGTCGACTGCAGCCCCGCGGCCGAGCCGAGGTAGAGGAACGCCCCACCGACGGGTCCCGAGCCCGGATCGTCGCCCTGGGCGCCGACGATCAGGTCGTCGTAGCCGTCGCCGTTCACGTCCCCCGCGCCCGCGACCGAGGTGCCGAAGAGCGCGTCCTCGACTCGGCCCGAAGCGGTCCAGTCCGGCCCCTCCCCCGGGCCCGTCGCCGAGCCGTAGAACACGACGACGCGGCCCATGTCCTGGGCGTCGCCGTCCCACTGGGGCGCGGCCCCCGCGAAGTCGCCGAAGCCGTCGCCGTTCACGTCGCCGATCGACGCCACCGCCATGCCGAGGTTCTCGGTGTCCTGGCTGCCCTCGTACGTCCACGACGCGGACGTCGAGAGCGCGAGGGCGGGCGCGGGGACGAGGAGCAGGGCGACGAACAGGGATCGATGCATGGGGCGGCCTCCGGGAGGACTCCATCCTACGAACGGATCCCGGGAGGATTGCGCACGATTTCGATCCGCGGCCGAGCTCGCAGGCCGTCAGCGCTTCGCGGCCCTCGCGGCGGCGCGCTTGGCCGACCGGGTGAGCCGGGCGTCCAACCGGCGGGCGAGATCGCCGAACAGCTCGGTCGTGGTGGGGTGGGGGAAGATCGTGCGCCCCACCTGATCGAGCGTGAGCCCCGCGGCCACCATGAGGGCGGCGCCGCTCACGAGCGTGTCGGCGTGGTCCGCGAGCAGGTGGACGCCGACGATGCGCCGGGAGTCGTTGTCCGCGACCAACTTCACGAGGCCGTGCTCTTCGCCGTGGATCATCGCCTGGGCGTCGAGCTTCAGGGGCACCTTGATCTCGGAGACCGACAGCCCCGCGTCCTCCGCCTGGGCCTTCGAGAGCCCCGCGAACGCCGCCTGCGGGCGCGTGAAGATCACGCCCGTGTCCTTCGCCTGGTCGTAGGTCCGGTCCTCGCCGAGGATCGTCGCGGCGGCCACGCGGCCCTGCTCGCCCGCGGTGTGCGCGAGCATGAGCCCGCCGATCACGTCGCCCACCGCGAAGATGTGCGGCATCGACGTGCGGCAGCGTGCGTCCGCGACGATCACGCCCCCATCCGACGCCACCCCCGCGTTGCCGAGCCCCAAGCCGTCGAGGACCGGGCGCTTGCCCGTCGCCACGAGGACGAGACCGACGTCCACGGACGCCTCGTCGCCACCGCCGGTCCACGTGACGGTCATCGCTCCCGGCGATCCCGAGACCCCCGAGACGGCCACGGACGTCAGGACCCGCATGCGCTCCTGCGCGTCGAGCACGGCGGCCAGCTCCCGGGCGACCTCCGGCTCGACCTCGGCGAGCAGCCGGTCCTGCATCTCGAGCAGGACGACCTCCGCGCCGAAGTCGTGGAACATCTGGGCCATCTCGCAGCCGATGGCGCCGCCGCCCACGACGGCCACGCGCCTCGGCGCCTCGGGCAGCCACCAGACGGTGTCCGACGTGTGCACCCCGCCCGCGAGGCCGACGCGCTCGCGGGCGCCGGGGATCGGGGGCACGAACGGCGGGGCGCCGGTGGCGATCACGGCGCACCCGAAGGTGATCGTCCGCGGCGCGTCCTCCATCCCGGGGCTCAGGCGACGGTGTCGCTCGTCGCTGTTGCCGCCCGTGTGCACGGCCAGGGTGTGCTCGTCGACGAACGAGCCGAAGCCCTGGATCGCCGTGATCTTCATGCCCTTGTCGGCCTTCGCGGCCATCTCGCCGCGGGCCTCCAGGATCCGACGCCGCTCGTTCTCGAGCGAGGCCCAGTCGAGGGTCCCACCGCTGGTGCCGAACACGCCGAGGCGGGCGTCGTCGGCCCGGTCCTTCAGCTTGTCGGCGGCGCCGCGCCACGCCTTGCTCGGGATGCAGCCGCGCCAGAGGCACTCGCCGCCGGGGAGCGGCGCGTCGTTGACCATCGCGACCCGGAGGCCGTGCTGGGCGAGGTCGCGCGCGCAGTCCTGACCGCCGGGGCCGCCGCCGATCACGACCACGTCGTAGTCCCAGTCGCCCGCCGGGATCGCCGGACCGGCGGGGGCGAGCCACGCGCCGGGCGCCTCGATGAGGCCCTTGAGCGTCTGCAGCCACATCGCCACGTCCGCGCCGTTGTTGACGCGGTGGTCGGCCGTGACCGTGAAGGGCGCCTTGCCGTCGGCGTCCGGCTTGGAGATGGCCACGATCGCCGACGTGCCGGGCGTGGGGATGGCGTCGAAGTAGTCGACGCCGAGCATGCCCATGTTGCTGACCATGAACGTCGGGTTCGCCCACTCGTCGGGCTTCAGCCGACGCTTGCGGGCGCGCCCCACGAGGTCCTTCCACGTCGTCGTGAGGTCCGCCAGGGAGGCCGACTCCGCCTCCCGCAGGACCGGGACCACGAGGCCGCCGTCCGCCGCCACCGCGATGCCGACGTCCACGTTCGGTCGCTCCACGATCCGGTTCCCGGGCTGCCACGCGCCGTTCATCTTCGGGTGCTTGCCCATGGCGAGGGCGCAGGCGCGGGCGATGGCCACCGTGAGGCTGACCTTCGCCGCCTTGGCCGCGCGCTGGAGGGTCGCCAGCTTGATGCCGACCGAGACCCGGAAGGTGGGCATGGTCCAGCCCGCCTGCATCGTCTTCGCCGTCGCCGCCTCGATGCCGGTCATGGCTCGGCCGACGCCGGGGACCGCGACGTCGGACTCCTCGATCCCCAACACCCCGAAGCCGGGGCCGGAGGCCGCGGACACACCGGAGGCCGCCGCCGCGAGGACGTCCGCCGCCATCACCGCGCCGCTCGGGCCGGTGCCGCGCATGCCCCCGAGGTCGAGGCCGTAGCCGCCCGCGAGCGAGCGGGCGTAAGGGGTGGCGCCCTGGGCGGGGCGAGCCGCCGGGGGTCCCCCCGCGGCGCGGGGTGCCGCCGAAGCCGCCGGACGGGGCGCGCCGTGGTCGGTGGGCACGTCGTCGGCCGAGTCGTCGGTCGGCTCGGCCGGGGGCGCGGCCTCCGCGACGAAGTCGCCGCGCACCACGTCGTCCTCGGTCTTCACCACGTGGCCCATCACGGCGCCGACGGCCAAGACCTCACCCTCGGGCGCCAGCGGCCCGGAGAGGAAGCCCTTCGCGAAGACCTCCACGTCCATGATCGCCTTGTCGGTCTCGACGGTGGCGACCACGTCGCCGCGCTTCACCGGGTCGCCGACCTCCTTCTCCCAGGACACGACGATGCCCTCGGTCATGGTCGCCGACAGGGGCGGCATCTTGATCGCGGTGGACATCTAGCCGCGCCCCATCATCTCGAGCGCGGCGGCGATGACGTCCTTCTCGTCCGGGATCGCGGCGGCCTCGAGCTTCGCGTTGTAGGGCACCGGCACGTTCAGGGCCGACACGCGCACGGGGGGCCCGTCCAGGTCCCACCAGCACTCCTCGTTGATGATCGCCATCACCTCGGAGCCGACCCCCACCGGGGCCTCGGCCTCTTCGGCGATGAGGGCGCGGTGCGTCTTTCGGACCGACCGGGCGATCCCCTCGCGGTCCAGGGGCGCCAGGGAGTAGAGATCGATGACCTCGGCGTCGATGCCGTGCCTGGCCAGCTCGGTGGCGGCGCGCAGGCACCAGTGCGTGGAGATGTTGTAGCCGAACAGCGTGATGTCCTTGCCTTCGCGGGCGACCGTCGAGCCCTCGAGGGGGTGGAAGAACTCCTCGTCCGGGACCTCGCCGCGGAGGTTGTACATGCGCTCGTGCTCGTTGATCAGCACGGGGTCGTTGCAGCGCACGGCGGACTTCAGCAGCCCGTACGCCTGGGCCGGGGTCGACGGCGTGACCACCCGCAGGCCCGCGACGCCCATGAACACCTTCTCCATGCGCGCGGAGTGCTGAGCGCCCAGCTGGTGCGCGGTGCCGCCGGCGGTGCGGACGACGATCGGCGCCGTGAGCTGCCCGCCGGACATGTAGCGGACCTTCGCGGCCGAGTTGCAGATCTGGTCCGTCGCCAGCCAGGCGAAGTTGACCGACATGATCTCGATGATGGGCCGCACGCCGACGAACGACGCCCCGACGCCGATCCCCGTGAAGCTGTTCTCGGAGATGGGGGTGTCGATGACGCGCTTGTCGCCGTACTTGTCGTACAGCCCCCACGTCGCCTTGTAGGTGCCGCCCGCGACGCCCACGTCTTCGCCCATGACCAGGACCATCGGGTCGTTCGCCAGCTCTTCGTCGTGGGCCCGCTGCAGGGCCTCCCAGTACGCCATGTCGGCCATCAGAGCGTTCCCTTCACGTAGGGGTCGTCGTCCGCCAGGACGTGCTTCACGACGTCTGCGACCGGCGGCTCGGGGGAGGACTCGGCGAACGCGATGACCTCGTCCTCGATGCTGTCGATGATCTCCTCATCCATGGCCTCGTAGGCCTCCTCCGTGAGGCCGCCGGACGCGACGAGGCGGTCCTTCAGGATGTTGATCGGGTCGCGCTGCTTCCACTCCTCGACCTCGGCCTGGGCGCGGTAGGCGCCCCCGTCGGACATCGAGTGCCCCCGGAACCGGTAGGTCTTGAGCTCCAGGAAGAAGGGCTTGCCGTTGCTGCGCACGTAGTCGACGGCCTCCTGCGCGTGAGCGACGACCGTCTCGATGTCCTGCCCGTCGCAGACGTCGGCCTCGATGTTGTACGACGACACTCGCTTGTGCTGGTCGTGCACCGCCGTCGAGCGGGCCAGCGCGGTCCCGATCCCGTAGAGGTTGTTCTCGCAGACGAAGAGGACCGGCAGCTCCCAGAGGCTGGCCATGTTCATGGTCTCGTGGAACGTGCCCTGGTTGTTGGCCGCGTCGCCCAGGAAGCAGACGGCGATGTCGTCCGTGCCCTGCATCTTGGCGCCCAAGGCCAGCCCCGCCGCGAGGGGGAAGGGACCGCCCACGAGCGCGTACCCGCCCATGAACCGCTTCGCGACGTCGAAGATGTGCATCGACCCGCCGTACCCCCGGCTGCTGCCCGTCGCCTTGCCGTACAGCTCGGCCATGACCTCCTTGGGGTCGGCCCCGGACGAGAGCGCGTGCACGTGGTCCCGGTAGCCGGTGATGACGTAGTCGCGGCCCGGCCGGGCGGCCTCCATCACGCCGATGCAGCAGGCCTCCTGGCCCGGATACAGGTGGAGGAACCCGCCGACCTTGCGTTCCATGTACGCCTGGAAGCACCGCTCTTCGAAGCGGCGTGCGTAGAGCATCGATCGGAGCAGACGCGCGCGTGTGGAGTCATCCATGGTGCGGTGTTCTACACGCTGAGAAACGGATGCGTATCCTCCCGGCCGGAGAACGAGATGCAGATCGGAATCACAGGCTTCCCTCGAAGCGGAAAGACCACTGTCTTCCAGGCCCTGGCGCCCGGGGCGGCGCCCGGCAAGGACGTGACCTTCGGGAGCATCAAGGTCCCGGACCCGCGCGTGCTCGCGCTCGCCGAGCACCATCAGCCCAAGAAGACGGTCCTGACGCAGATCACCTTCGTGGACATCGCGGGCATCCCCGGCGCCTCCGAGAAGGCGCTCGACAACAAGACCATCGCGGCCATGAAGAACGTGGCGGCCCTCGTGCACGTCGTGCGCGTGTTCGACGACCCGGCCGCCGTGAAGCCCGCGGATCCGGCCCGGGACATCGAGGACTTCGACTCCGAGCTGCTCCTCGGCGACATGGCCCTCACCGAGAAGCAGGTCGACCGCTTCCGCCGCGAGAACCGCAAGGGCATCGAGCGGGACACGATCGAGAAGCTGCACGCCGCCCTCGAGGACCTCACGCCCCTGCGCGAGATCGAGCTCACGAAGGACGAGCTCAAGGCCGTGTCCGGCTACCAGTTCCTCTCCATGAAGCCCCTGATCACGCTCTACAACCTCGGCGAGGACAAGTGGACCGATCCCGAGTTCGCGGCGCTGCGGGAGGCGAACGCGCGCGGGGCCAGGCAGATCTCCATGGCGATGTCGGCCGCGGTGGAGATGGACATCGCGGCCATGGAGCCGGACGAGCAGGTGGAGTTCCTGGAGGCGATGGAGCTCGAAGAGCCCGCCCGCGACGTGTTCATCCGTCGGGCCTACACGCTGCTCGACCTCATCTCTTTCCTCACGGCGGGCCCCGACGAGTGCCGCGCCTGGACCGTGCGCAAGGGCAGCCCCGCCCCCGTCGCCGCGGGCAAGATCCACAGCGACCTGGAGCGCGGGTTCATCCGCGCCGAGGTGCTGGCCTACGACGACTTCGTCGCCCACGGGTCCGAGGCGGCCGCGAAGGCCGCGGGCGTCTACCGGGTCGAGGGCAAGACGTACGTCGTCCAGGACGGCGACATCCTGAACATCCGCCACAGCAGCTGACCGTCGGGCCGGTGGGGCCCTCCGCCGGCCCCCTGTCGGCCCGGCTAGAGTGGCCTGGTGAGGTGGAGAACTCGAGCCCTGGGGAGGGGCCCGGGGTGCGCCGTCGCCGTGCTCCTGGCGGCCTGCGTCCCGGCGGGCGACGACGACGACTCGTCCGGCGCCCCTCCGTCCGCGCCCGACGGGATCTCCTTCGGCCCCCTGATCGCCTGCGAGGAGCCGGACGAAGGGCTCGGCGCGTTCACGGAGTCCGCGGCCGCGCGGGGGCTCGACTTCGCGCCCGAGGTCACCCAAGCCGTCTTCTCCTACGCCCTGAGCGGAGTGGTCGCGACGGACCTCGACGCGGACGACGACCCCGACCTGATCTTCGGCTCGCTCATGGACGCCCCGCCGGTGTACCGCAACGACGGGGCAGGGGGGTTCGAGCGCGTGCCCCAGGACTGGGCCGTGGAGGACAAGGGCCGCCTCGTGGTTCGCCAGGCGGCGGTGGACTTGGACGACGACGGTCTCCCGGACCTCGTGCTCTCGGGGGAGGGGCGGATCTGGTCCGCGCGGAACCTCGGCGACCTTCGCTTCGACGCCCCTCGGGAGCTCTATACGACCGGGAGCGTCGACCGCCGCGTCCAGGGCTCCACCTTCGGGTCCATGACGTGGGGCGACGTGGACGGAGACGGCGACCTCGACGCGGTGGCCACGAGCATCTTCCCGCGCGCCGAGACCGACGACGACGATCCGGCCGCCGCCAGCCACGACCTGCTGCTGATCAACGACGGCGACGGCGACCTCACGGGCACCCCGCTCCTGCCGGACGTCCCCAAGGCGATGGCCGTCGTGGCGATGTTCCTGGACGTGGACGCGGACGACGACCTCGATCTGCTCCTCGCGTCGCACCGCGGCCCGGCCGCCTCCCCCACCCGCATGCTCATCCAGCAGGGCGTCGGGGACGACGGGTCGCCCGCCTTCGTCGATCGCGCGGAGGAGCTCGGGCTCGCCACGCTGCTCTCGCCCATGGGCATCGACGCCGTGGACCTCGACGGCGACGGCCTCCTCGACCTGTGCATGACCGACACCGGCCCGGTCGCCTGCTATCTGGCGGTGGGAGGGGGCGTGTTCGCCGACGTGACGACCACCATCGGCCTCTCGACGGATCAAGGCCGGGACTGGTCGGGCTGGGGCATCGACGTCGTCGACCTCGACAACGACGGGACGCTGGACGCGGTGGCCGCGGGGGCGCCCGCGAACCTCGCCCAGGGCGCGGATCCCGATCACCCCGACGCGCTCTGGGAGGGGGTCCCGGGCACCGGGGAGTTCACCCTCCGCGAGGGCGGTCCGTTCGCCGCGGACCTCGCGCCGAACTACGGTGTCGCGGCCGCGGACTTCGACCGGGACGGCCGCCTCGAGGTGGTCATCGCGGGCATCGACGGTCCTCGCCTGTACGCCGCAGGGTGCGCGTCGGGGGCGTGGACGTCGGTCCGACTGGTGGGGGCGTCCCCCAACCGCGGCGCCGTGGGGGCGGTCGTCACCGTGGAGGCGGGGGGCCGCACCTCCGTGCGCTCCGTCCAGACCGTCCGAGGTCCCTCCCAGGGTCCGGCGGAGCTGCACTTCGGCCTCGGCGACGCCGAGACGATCGACCGCTTGAAGATCGACTGGCCCGACGGCGAGACCACCGAGTACGTCGAGATCGACGTGCGTCGCCGCATCACCGCGACCCGCTGACCGTCGCGTCCCCGGGCGCGCGAAGAATCTCGAAGAAAGATCGATCGCTCCGGAGTACGGGCCGCACTGCCTCGATGAGCACGGCGCTCGCTCGTCGTTTTCGCTTCCCCCGGAGGATCCCAGTGCACCGCATCCCGACCGCCCTTCTCTCCCTTCTCATCCTTCTCCCCGCCGCGGGCTGTCGCTTCGACTGGTCCGAACAAGGCGACGGCTGCACCGAAGAGGTCAGCATCGCCCCCGGCCTGATCGTCGTCCGCAGCTGCGAAGACGACGAAGACTGGGACGAGATGCCCGAGTGCGACGCCGAGCCCGGCGAGATCTGCGACTCCGACGGGGACACCATCCCCGACGACGTCGAGGGCATGGTCGACACCGACGGCGACGGCGACGCGGACTGCGAAGACATCGACTCGGACAACGACGGCATCCTCGACGAGGACGAGTGCGGCGAGGATCCGCACAACCCCGTGGACACCGACGGCGACGGCGCCGAGGACTTCCGCGACACCGACTCGGACGACGACGGGATCCTCGACGAGGACGAGTGCGGCGACGACGGCGAGCCGATCGACACCGACGGCGACGGGACCTCCGACCACCAGGACGAGGACTCGGACGACGACGGCATCCCCGACGCCGACGACGAGGAGCCGACGGTGCCCGACGAAGAGGAGCCGCACGACTCCGGCGAGGGCGACGACGACGGCCTCGGCGACGGGTCGGGCGAAGGCACCGGCGACGGCGACTGCGGTGACGACGAAGACGAGGGCTCGTCCGGCGAGTCGACCTGCGCCGACGACTGGGACGCGAGCCCCGAGGCCTGCTCCTGCTCCGGCGGGGTCGAGGCCGAGGGCAGCGCGACCCTGGCGTTCCTCTTCGGGCTCGGCGGACTCGGCCTGCGGCGGAAGACCCGCTTCCTCGAGTAGCCCGCGCAGGGGCGACCGGGGGCGCGGCGGGCGTTCGGGGCGACGGCTCCGGGGCTCGCCGCGCCCGTCGTTCTACTCCTTCGGCTTCCCGTCCCGCTCGCACTCCGTGCCCTCGAGCACGTTCACGATCGGGATGGAGACGGTCTGCACCTCTTCGGTGGCGGTGACCTCGGCGTACCCGTGGTGGTCGCCCGCCGTGCAGATCTCCTCGTCGCCGTCCACGTCGATCAGCGCGACGAGCACGACCGTGGCTCCGAACGGGATCGACACGCCCCCCGAGAAGCCGTCGGCCCACACGCCGTCCACGCGATCGCCGGGCTCGCCGAAGGGGAACCCGTCGTTGGTCTCGGCCGGGTCCATGACGAACACGAAGAGGGCGGTGCCGTTGGGCGTCGTGGCGCCGAGGCCGGGGTCGTCCGCGAGCTCCAGGAGGACGTTGAACCCCACGTCGTCGTCGTCGTCCGGGGCGCCGTCGTCGTCGTCCGGGGCGCCGTCGTCGTCGTCGAACACCGCGTCGTCGTCGTCGACGCCCTCTTCGCACGCCGGGGCCCCCGAGCAGCCGGGATCGTTGCAGTCGAAGTAGCCGTCGCCGTCGTTGTCGGCGCCGTCGATGCAGTCGCCCTCGTTGCGACCTTCGTCCAGCTCGGGGGTGCACGCGAACGCGAAGAGGAGGGCCGTCGGGACCAGGATCAGCAGGCTGCGGAGCGACATGGGGTCATCCTCGCACGGTGCGGACGAAGTTGTGGAGGAGGGCGTCGCCGCCCGGGGTGAGAATCGACTCGGGGTGGAACTGCACCCCGAAGCGCGGGAGCGTCCGGTGCCGCACGGCCATGACCTCCCCGGCCTCGGTGGACGCGGTGATCTCCAGGGAGTGGGGCACGGTGCGCGGATCGATGACGAGGCTGTGGTAGCGCCCCGCGGTCATGGGGGAGGGGACGCCCGCGAAGAGGCCTCGGCCGTCGTGTCGCACGAGCGCGGCCTTGCCGTGGACCGGGACCCGCGCGTGGATCAGGCGCGCGCCGGCCTCGGTGCAGAGGACCTGGTGCCCGAGGCAGACCCCGAGCAGCGGGATCGTCGGGTCGAGCGTCCGCACGATGTCGCGACAGATGCCCGAGTCCTCGGGCGTGCCCGGACCGGGCGACAAGACGACGGCCCGGGGCTCCAGAGCGGCGATGTCGTCGAGGCCGATGCGGTCGTTGCGTACGACGGTCACGCGGTCCAGGAGCGAGGCGAACACCTGCTGCAGGTTCCAGGTGAAGGAGTCGTAGTTGTCGATGATGAGGAGCACGGACCGCGGAGCGTACAACGGTCCGTGCTTGACGACCCGCCCTCCTCCGCTTAGTACTACGGCACCTGCGAGCGTCCCTCCCGGTCTCCCGCGCCCGATCACTCTCATGCCGGTCGGAGGTACTTGTCATCACCCCGGGGCTCCTCCCCCGAGTGGACATGCCCTCCCGCTATTGGAGGCCTGAATGGCCCCGCCCGACCGACGCGACTCCGACTCTGCTCCTTCGGGCTCGGTTCGCTTCATCTCCGAGACCCTCCTCCCCACCGTTCGGGGCGAGTACCGCGTGCGCGCGTACCGAGACCTCATGGACGGCAGCGAGCCCGTCGCCATCCTCGTGGGGGACGTGGACGGCCGCCGCGACGTGCCCGTGCGCGTGCACGACGAGTGCTACACCTCCGAAGTCCTGGGATCGCTCAAGTGCGACTGCCGCGAACAGCTCGAGTTCGCGATGGAGTTCATCAAGCGGCGCAGCCCGGGCGTGGTGATCTACCTCCGTCAGGAGGGGCGCGGCATCGGCCTCGCCAACAAGATCGCCGCCTACGCCTTGCAGGAAGACGGCCACGACACCGTGGACGCGAACCGCATGCTGGGTCTCCCGGACGACAGCCGTCGCTACGACGCGGCGGCCGGGATCCTCGAGGACCTGGGTGTCCGCTCGATCCGTCTGATGACGAACAACCCGCGCAAGGAGGAGAAGCTCCTCGCCCTGGGCGTCGACATCGCCGGACGCATCCCGGTGCTGATCGAGCCGAACACGCACTCGGCCGACTACCTGAGCGCGAAGGCCGACCGCATGGGCCACCTGCTCCCCCGAGAAATCGCGGGCTGAACCGAACGGCCCGGGAGCCTTGACCGAAGACCTCGCGGTCCGCGTCCGCGGGCTGCTCAAGCAATACGGTGAGCACCGCGCCGTCGACCACCTCGACCTCGAGGTGCCTGCGGGCGAGTTCTTCGGCTTCCTGGGGCCCAACGGCGCGGGCAAGACGACGACGATTCGCATGCTCACCGGGCTCCTGCGCCCCACCGCGGGGACGGCCCACGTGGCGGGCATCGACGTCGTGGCCGATCCGATCGGCGTCAAGGCGACCATCGGCGTCCTGCCCGAGGAGCCGGTCCTCTACGAGCGGCTCACCGGACGCGAGATGCTCTGGTTCGCGGGACGCCTGCACGGGTTGGCGGCGGGCGTCGTGGAGGCGCGGACCGACGACCTCTTGCGGCTCATGTCGCTGTCGGCGGCGGACGCGGACAAGCTCGTGGTCGACTGCTCCTTGGGGATGCGCAAGAAGATCGGCCTCGCCGCCGCGCTGCTGCATCGGCCCCGGGTCCTCTTCCTGGACGAGCCGTTCAACGGCATCGACGCGGTCACGTCGCGAGCCATCTACGAGGTGCTGCGCGAGGCCGTTCGGGGCGGCATGACCGTGTTCTTCACGTCTCACGTCCTCGAGGTCGCCGAGACCCTGTGCACCCGGCTGGCGATCATCCACGACGGTCGCATCCGCGCCGAGGGGACCCTCGACGACGTGCGTCGCCAGGTGGGGGCGCCCGCGGATCGACCCCTGGGCGACGTGTTCGTGGACCTCGTCGACCCGGGGACGAAGGAGCGTGCCGCCGGCCTCGTGGAGTGGCTGGTGTGACGGGTCGCCTCGGCGTCTTCGCCACGGTCCTTCGCCTCCGCCTCCTGCTCTGGAGCCGCACCCTCGAGAAGCGGCCCGGCATCGAGCGCCTGCTCGGGTGGGTCGCGGGCCCCTTCCTGGCGGTCGCCATGGTCGCCATCTTCTTCCAGGCCCGGCGCGCCGCGACCCTCGTGGCGCCCGATCTGCTGGTCACGGGCTGCGCCGTCGCGCTCGTGGTGCTGCACCTGCCGATGCTGATCGCGGTGGTGCGTCGGGCCGCCGAGGGCGAGGGGGGAGCCGCCGCGCTGCTGCTGTTCCCGATCCCGGCGAGCGTGCTGCACGGCGTCGAGACGATGGCTGGGATGACGTCGCTGATCGTGCTCGTCCCCGGGGTGGTGCTCGGGGGGGCGCTGGCCGGGGCCTCGAGCGTGCCCCTGGGGCTGCTCTCGGGGGCGGCGATCGTCCTCTACCTCGCGGGGGTGCGTCAGCTCACGCGGCTGCTGCTCGCCGGGGTGCTGCGCCGTCGCGGGGTGCGGGAGGTCGTCCTCGCGTCGGCGTCCCTCGT
>Ga0114933_10001738_pt1 | contig 23799 bp, 19 predicted proteins | sample 4SBtaG_FD_89691 | JGI IMG/M metagenome (GOLD analysis project Ga0114933, IMG submission 89691) | Deep subsurface microbial communities from Kolumbo volcano to uncover new lineages of life (NeLLi) - 4SBTROV12_W25 metaG | ecosystem: Environmental > Aquatic > Marine > Volcanic | place: Kolumbo... | reverse complement strand
TCAACTGAACCGGGCGCCGGCTCGGGCGATGGTGACGTGCGTCTTACGGTCGGCTGAATCGCGAAACGCATTGCCGATGAGTGCGGCGACGCTCACGTCCGAACAACTCCGATCCGATCTGCGCCACAGACCCTGCGCCTTGCCGCACAGAACGGCTCTGTTATGGTGCCGCGCCCGCGCGAAGGGCCCGCTTTTTTGCGGGGCTCCGGAGCGGGCTGCCAAGACGCTGACAAAGGGCGACCAAACGTATGACCAAGACGCCTTCCAAGACGCCGCCGACGTTCCAGGACGTGATCCGTCGCCTGGGCAACTACTGGGCGGACTACGGCTGCATCCTCGCGCAGCCCTACGACATCGAGACGGGCGCGGGCACGTTCAACCCTGCGACGTTTCTGCGGTCGCTGGGTCCCGAGCCGTGGTCGGTCGCGTACGTCGAGCCGTGCCGACGCCCCACCGACGGGCGCTACGGCGATAACCCCAATCGCCTGCAGCACTACTTCCAGTACCAGGTGGTGCTCAAGCCGATCCCCGAAGACATCCAGGCGCTCTACCTCGGGTCGCTCGAGGCGATCGGGATCGACATCAACGGCCATGACATCCGCTTTGTCGAAGACGACTGGGAGTCGCCGACCCTGGGCGCATGGGGGCTGGGCTGGGAGGTCTGGTGCGACGGGATGGAGGTCACACAGTACACGTACTTCCAGCAGTGCGGGGGCATCGAGTTGGATGTGCCCTGCGTCGAGCTGACCTACGGCCTCGAGCGGCTGTGCATGTACCTGCAGCGCAAGGCGAGCGTTTACGACCTGGTATGGACGCGTGGACCGGACGGGCGCGATATCACCTACGGCGAGATCAAGCATCGCGACGAGGTCGAGTTTTCGCACTACAACTTCAGCGTCGCCAATGTGCAGCGCTTCCTCGACGAGTTCGCGGCGTGTGAAGACGCCGTGGCGCGTTTGCTGGCCCATGACCCGCCGCTGGTGCTGCCGGCCTATGACCAGGTGATGAAGGGCAGTCACGCGTTCAACTTGCTGGATGCGCGCGGCGCGATCTCGGTCAGCGAGCGGCAGAAATACATCGGTCGGGTGCGCGGCATGGCTCGCAAGTGCGCCGAGCGTTACGTCGAGCTGCGCTACGAGCTCGGTTTGCCAATGTGCAGCGAGAAGGAGCGCGACGCGGCGCTCAAGGCGCGGGCGGCGAAGCTGGCGGCCGAAGAGAAGCGGCGGCTGAAGAAGCAGAAGGCCGAGGAGAAGCGGCGCAAGAAAGAGGCGGCGAAGAAGGCAGCGGCTGACAAGGCTGCGGCTGACAAGGCTGCGGCTGAAAGAGCCGCTGGCAGCGCGCAGGCGGGAGCGGCTTCATGAGCGCGAAGAGTGACACAGCGAACCTGCTGATCGAGCTGGGCACCGAAGAGCTGCCCGCTGGACCGGCACCCAGGATGATGGCGGCGCTCGGCGAGGCGGTCGCCGGATTGTTGGACGAAGAAGGGCTCGCCCACGGTGCCGTAACAGGACTCGGAACCCCGCGGCGCATCACCGTGCACGTGGCCGATGTCCAAAGCCGGCAGCCAGACCGCGTCGATGAGATTACGGGCCCGCCCGCCAAGGTTGCGTTTCAGTCCGGTGGCGCCGCGACACGCGCCGGCGAGGGGTTTGCCCGCGGGCAGGGCATGAAGGCTGAGGACCTCTACACGGTCACGACAGCCAAGGGCGACTACGCGGCGCTGAAGAAGACGGTCATCGGGCGCACCGCGGCGGCGATTATCGGTGATGCGCTGCCCGGGATCCTGCGCGGGTTGCCCCAGCCCAAGCGCATGAGGTGGCTGCAAGGCGTTGACGGGTTCATCCGCCCGGTTCGGTGGCTGGTTGCCCTGCTTGGCGACGATGTCCTCGATGTGTCGTTTGTCGGCAAGAAAGCGAGCAAAGCCAGCCGTGGCCACCGGTTCTTCGCCGACCGCGCGATCGACGTGACGAGTGAATTGGACGGTTACGTGGCGGCCCTCGCCGATGCGAAGGTGATGGTTCGACCCGAACAGCGCCGTGACGCCATCCTCGAAGGCGCGCGCCAAATCGCGGCTGATGCTGGCGGTGAGCTCGTCGCCGATGAAGAGACGCTCGCGACCGTCTCGTGGCTGGTCGAGTGGCCGTTGCCGTTGCTCGGGCGCTTCGACGACGCGTTCCTGCAGATTCCGGCCGAGGTTGTGCTGACCACGCTCAAGTCGCACCAGAAGCTGTTTTGCGTGCGTGCAGTCGCACAAGACGGTGCGGATGCGCAATCCGCCGCGCTGTTGCCGTGCTTTGTCGCTGTGGCCAACACGCTCACCGACGCCAGCACAGAGACCGTCGCGGAAGGTAACGCCAAGGTCGTCGCTGCGCGCCTTGCCGACGCTCGGTTCTTCTATACCGAGGACCTGAAGGCGGAGCTCGGCAGCTATGTCGCCAAGCTCGACCGAAGGATCTGGCTGCAGGGGCTGGGAACGGTCGCCGACAAGGTCGCCCGCATCCAACGGCTCGCCATCGCGATCGCAAAACGCATCCAGACGGCCGATATGACCGCGGTTGAGCGGGGCGCCTGGCTGTGCAAAGCGGACCTCGAGACGCGCATGGTCGGCGAGTTTCCGTCCCTCCAGGGCATCATCGGCGAACACTACGCGGGCAAGAACGGTGAACCCGCGTCCGTTCGGGCCACGATCGCCGAGCACTACCTGCCGCGCTTCGCCGGTGACAAGCTGCCTCAAAGCGAAGCAGGCGCAATCGTCGCGATCGCCGACCGGCTGGACTCCATCGTCGGCTGCTTTGGAATCGGTCTCGTCCCGACCGGCGCCCAGGACCCCTACGCACTGCGCAGAGCTGCTCTCGGCGTGCTGCACATCCTGGCGGATCGTCGCTGGTCCATCGGCCTGGCAGAGCTGGTCAAGATCGCGCGCCAGGGTTTGCCGTCCGCGGCGTTCAAGGCCGAACCCGCTGAGCTCGACGCGCAGCTCGCGACGTTCTTCCGAGGTCGTCTCAAGGCGTCTCACCAGGGCGATTACGCGACCGACCTGGTCGATGCGGTGCTCGACGCCGGGTTTGACGACGTCGCTTCGGTGCTGGCGCGCTTGGACGCCCTCGCGACGATGCAGTCCACTGACGCCTTTGAGCCGCTCGCCGTGACGTTCAAGCGCGTCGGCAATATCGTCGCCAAGTCGGGCCAAAGCGATGACAGCGCGGCAAGTTCACCCGTGGCCGAGCTCTTCGAAAGCGACGCTGAACGCGATCTCTTCGCCAAACTCAACGACGTCGCCAACGCTGTCGCGGGCTCGCTCGAAGACGGCAGCTACGACGCCGCACTCGGTCACTTGTCGAGCCTTCGCCCAACGGTCGATCGCTTCTTCGACGACGTGATGGTGATGGCCGAAGACCCCGAGGTACGCCGCAACAGGCTCGCGCTCATGCAGCAAACCGGGTCGATGTTCGCGTCGATCGCCGACTTCACCCGCATCCAGTCGCGGCGGGGCTGAACCGTGAAAGGAATCGTGGTCCGCCTCGCGCTGATCGGCCTCGCTGGCCTGGTCGTTGCCGCGTGCACCGATGAGCCGCCGCTGCCCGCCTACCAGGGCGAAGGCGTCTGTTATCCCGTCGGCCTGACCCCCGATCCGGCCGGACGCTACCTGTACGTCGCGGGCGCCAACTTCAACCGCGCCTTTCGCGGGGGCGTCGTCCGGGTCTACGACACCAAGACCGACTCGTTCACCGACGCGTCAACCGTGCAGATCCCAAGCTTCGCGTCGACCCTGACCCCGCAGGTGCTACCCGACGACGGCAAGACCCAGCGCCTCCGCATGTACGTCGCCGCGCGGGACGACGATTCGGTCACCGCGGTCCAGGCGCGCCGCACCGGCACAGCGGCCCCCACCATCGGCTGCAACGGCAAGAAGCAGGCCGGGTGCCCTGAAAAGTGCGACAAGAAAGCGACTTTCGGCGGTGAAAAAGAGTCGGACCTCAACATCGGTGTCGACCCGATCGAGCTGTCCCTGGCCAAACATCCCAACGGCGCCGACAAGCTGCTGCATGTGGCGGCGACCGGCGACGGGCGCATGACCGTGCTGCAGGTCGCTGAAGGGGCCAACGGGGAAGCCGATATCACCGGGATCGGGCACATCACGCTGCCATTTGGGCTCGCCGATACCGTGACCTCGCCGCTGACCGGCCGCACGTACGTCAGCAACTCCCGGGCGCCTCGGCTGTACACCTATTCGGTCGATTACAGCAGCGCGGGACCGGCGTCTTCGAGCGACGACGAAAAGTCCGCTCGCGGCGTGCGCAGCCACAGGTCGGTTGTGTTGCCGTCCGCTGGCGCCGGCGAATATGGGCGCGGAATGGCGCTCTCGGCCGACGGATCACGGCTGTACCTGGCGTACCGAAATCCCAACGCGTTGGTCGTCGTCGACATCGCCCCTGACATCACCGGCGAGCCCGCTGACCGCGTGCTTGGCGTGATCGGCCTCGGCGGCAGTCCGGCCCGTGTGCTCGTTGCCCCGACCGGACCCAAAGGGCGCGAGCTCGTGTACGTCAGCTGCTATGGCAGCGACGACATCTGGGTGGTCGACCCATCCGTGCGTTCGGTGCTCGGCGTCGCGCGCTTGCCGCATTCGCCTTACGCGATGGCCGCCGTGCTCCAGGACGGAGGCGGCTGGGCCCTCTACGCCGCGCTTTTCACTCGCCACAGCATCGCTCGAATACCCCTCACCGACGGCTTGCCACCAAGCGGCGACTACGCGACCTGGCTCAAGGAACTCAAGACCTCCGACTGCGAGAACCTCGCCACGCCCGAGGAGGTCAAAGCATGCGAGTGACCCTGCAAGCACCAAGTCCGGCGCGCAGTTGGGTCGGGACTCTCATCGCCGTTGTCCTCCTGGTGCTGACCGGCTGCGACCAGACGGTGCCGCTGCTGACCAACGCCCTGCGCAACCCGCGTGACGTGGCCCTGGCCTGCGTCGCCGATGGCAAGGTAGCGGACCTCAATGGATGCGACCTCAACGACGTCCGCGCTTACGTAACCGCTGGCAGCACCGGCACCATCGCGGTCGGCAAGCCGCACGTCCCCGACTGGATCGACAACGACGGGTCCATTCCCGGTTTCACGCCGCTGCTTGTCGACGGGTTGCCGCAGAAGGTGCTCACGACATCGCTCGACCCGAGCCACCTGTTCACGACGCTGCCGGTCCGGCGCGAGATCGCGCGCATCGACCTGCTGACCGGCAAGCGCGATGCAGGGGTGACGCTGCCGTTTTCGCCCGGCGCGGTCGCGGTCGTCGAAAAACGCAAGGCGATGTACGTCGTGGACACGGTTGGCGGCGGCCTGTGGAAAGTCCCGATGACCGCGTTCGAAGGCAAAGGCGCCCCCCAGCAGCTGCTGTTTTCCGGCAAGCCGCTCGGTGGTTCGCCGCACAGCCTCGCGTGGGTGGACTACGACTTCATCGACGGGCTCGGAGCTAGCAAGACGCGTAACGACCTGTTCGTCGGCCACCTTGAGCACGGTCACATCAGCATCGTCGACCTGGCCACGGAAAAGCTCGTCAAGCGCGCGCCGATCGACGCGCAATGTCGCGATGGGGTCGACAACGATGGCGATGGGACGACCGACAGCGCCGATAGCGGGTGCGACGACGCGGACGACCCATTCGAAGGCGATCCGGAAGTGGGCGCGGCGGCCTGTGGCGACACGATCGACAACGACGGTGACGGCAAGATCGATAGCGCCGACCTCGGATGCACCGCGACCCCGACCCACGATTCATGTCGCGACGGGATCGACAACGACGGCGACGGCAAGACCGATTACCCGGCAGATCCTGGATGCAGCGGTTTTGCTGGCAACAACGAGGCACGCGACGGGGCCAGCTGCGGCGATGGGGTCGACAACGACGGTGATGGCAAGACCGACACCGATGACAGCAAATGCAGCGCTGTGACCGACGACAAGGAAGCCGCCGCTGTCGCCAAAGACGTCAATTCCGCCTGCAACGACAAGATCGACAACGATGGCGATGGCAAGACGGACACCGACGACAGCGACTGTTCCGATGCCGGCAGTGGCGGCGAGATCCGAGCGCCGTGCGACGACGGGATCGACAACGATGGCGACGGGCTGACCGATACCGCCGACGGCGATTGCTACAACCGCGCGAGCCCGGCCGAGGTGTCCATCGCGCTGGCGCCTTCCACCACGCTGGCGGCGAGTTTCTCGGGCCGGTACCTGCTCGTCGGGCACCATCGTCGCGGGCAATTGCTCGTGTTCGATACGCAAGCGCGGCTGTTCCTCGTGCCCAAGCCCGGCGAAACGACGCCGTTCAAGCGAGCCAGTGCAGTCGGGTCCAAGCTGAGTCCGGCAGGCATCGACGTCGGCAACGCACCGCTCGCCATCGCGCCGATTCTCGATGAAGGCAAAGAGGCTTTCGCGGTGACGTTGCAGCTACGCGGCCTCATCGCTGTGCGGCTGTTCGACACCGAAGGCAAACTGAGCATCGGCGTCGTGACCACCGATACCGAGACAAAGACCGCCGCAGCAAGGCCCAGGCTGTCGGTGGGCGGCAATCTCATCGACCTCGCGACAACCGCGCCGCCGCGATTTGCGTCGTTTGGCCCCGTCGTGCCGCAGCCGACCGAAGGCGACAAGACGAACTGGTACGGGCTCACGATGACGGACACCGAACCCGAGCATCGCACCGAGACCTGGCGGTTCGCGTACGAAGGCCTGCTGCCCGGCGGTGAACGCAAGACTGGACGATTCGTGGCGAGTGATACGTTCGTCGATCATCACGCGGATTTTTGCCAGCTTGGAGTCGTGCCGGGCGATTCGCTGATCGTCCGCCGCGGCGCCGACGCGAAGGATTGCGAGGGCCTCAAGGGCGACGCGGTCCGGTACCGAATCGTCGATGTGGGGAGCGACCAACTCAAGCTCGACAAGGACGGCGTTACCGATGTGCCCGTGACCGCGAGCAACCAATTGAACGTCACGGCGGCGGACGCGGTTTCCGTCCCGCTGCCCAAGCTGTCTTGCGTGCCAAGGGGCGGCATTCACTACGAAGTGCGCGCGTCTGATTGGTTGGTTACGGGGTCGGTCACCGGGATGACGACGTCGCGCCGCCGCGCTGATGTCGGATGTGTGGCGTGGGACAAGGCTTCGGTTGCCCAGGCCGCCCGGCTCGTGATGCCACGCCTGAAATCGGGCGAGGAGTTGGCCGCTTGTCCGATATCGGCCGAATCGTTGGCGGCGTCGTTCGAGAACCGCGACTACGCGACGGGCGCCTCCAAACCGTTTGCGGCGTTTGCCAACGCAGTGTTCACCGCGACGCTCACGCCCGGCTGCACCGGGGGCGATGACGCTGCCGACGCTGCCCGCCTGTTGCCGGGTGTGCGGGACATGACGTGGTCGTTTGGTGTTGCTATCGGATTCAGTCCGCGTGTCTCCGCCGTCGGCGCGCTCGCCGTCGCATTGGCCAGCCATCCAGCGCTGCCGTCGGTATACGTCGTCGACCAGGGCAAGGGCACACTGCACGCGGTGACCATCGCCGACGGTGATCCGTCGAAATCGCTCGAATAGCGCCGTTTTTCGAGACGTAGATCGACGCAGGGGTGCCAAGCGGGCCGCTGGGTGCGGTTTGATGCCTCGGTGCTACTAACCATGCTTCGCGAGTCGATCGCCTGTCCTGGAGCCCTACAACGCCCAGGGGCGCCAGGGGCGTCAGGTGGTTTGGGCGGAGATCTCGGGGCCCGGCGGGGTCACGGTGCGATCGATTGGGCCGGTTGAAGCCAGGTTGATGACGAAATGCGCGCCTCGGTCGCTGGGGATGACGCGGATCGAACCGCCATGTGCTCGGAGAAGGGCGCGTGTGGTCGCGAGGCCAAGTCCGTGGCCGCCGCTGCTCGATGCCGTCGTCGCGAACGGTTGGAAGAGCCTGTCGCTGACTTCTGCGTCGATGCCGGGCCCGTCGTCGCGCACGTCGATTCGCACGCCGTGGCTGCTGCCGGACACGCCAATGCCGACGTGTGCATCGACGCCCGCGTGCTGTCTTGCGTTCTCGAGCAGGTTGTCGAGCGCCGCGGTCAGGGCGTCGGGGGCGATGTTGGCGATGGCGGGACCCTCCGCGTGTACCTCGACGGCCAGCCCTGTCTGACGCGCTGACGTGGCGCAGCGCTGTGCGATTGTGGCGGCATCTGCGGTGACGTGGTCAGCGGTCAGGGTGTCGGCGCGGGCGAGGACGAGAAGTCGCTGAACGAGCGATTGGAGGCGATCCGCGTCGGCGGCGAGGTTGGCGAGAAAACGGTCGCGCACCGCCGGTCGCATGGCGTCGAGGTGGTCCTGGAGCAGTTCGACCGTGCCGCGGATGGAGGTCAGTGGCGTCTTGAACGCATGGGAGACGTGCGCCGCGAACGCCTCGAGATAGTCGGCGCGGGCTTGCAGGGCGCTTGCCATGGCGTCGAGCGCGGCTGCGAGTTCGGCCATCTCGCGCGTCCCCGGAGAGGAGAGTGCGACGTCGGAGGTCTTGCGGCCCGATGCGACCTCGTTGGCGATCGCGACCAGCTCGCCCAGCGGCCGGCTGATGCGGCGCGTGGTGATCATGCCAACTGCAAAGACCACGAAGACAAGGACTACCGCGCCGCCTGCGAGGTGCCATCGGTTGATGTACAGCGCCTTGGCAACGTCGAGCGGTGTGCGGGAAAGGACGACGGCGCCCCAGACCTTGCCGTCTTGGACCACTGGGAGGGCGACGAACACGCGGACCCGGTTGCCGCGGCTCAGAGACTGCAGCGGTGGCTGGGTGTTGGACGTGGCACGTTCCCGCAGCAGGCTGATGGATTCGCCGCGAAGGGCGCGTTTGACCTCGGGACGGTGGCCGATCCAGTCGCCGAGGCCCGCGCGGCTCGTGGCTACGACATATCCGTTCGGGCCGATTACGCGCACGCCCGAGAGGGTCACCTTGGTGGCGGCTTGGAGTTGGCGGCCGAAGGTGCTGCCAGCGGCGACGGCGAGGGCGTTTGGCGGCACGTCATGGGCACGCGCGGGGGCTGCGCGCGGGAGGATCGGGCTGAGCGCCCGGTCGAGGATCGGCACGCGCGGCTGGCCTTGGCGGACGGATACGCCCATGCCGTCGGTCGTTTGGCCGGAGGCGGCGGTTTCGGCGGTTTCGTGAAACGCCCGGTACTTCACATCGGGTCCGCTGTTTCGCTCGGCGATTTGCGCCGACTCGAGCTGGGCACGCAGGAACGCGCGGTACGCCTCGGCGACGAACGCACCCTGGCCAATGAGCTCCGCTTCGGTCCGCCGGATGAGCTCGGTGTCGTACAAGCGCAGGGCGCCGATGCCTCCCAATGGAAGCAACAGGATCGCCACGAGAACCGCGAACAGGACGGTGCGCAGCCGAGGCAGACGGTGGTTCGACGACTTGAGGTGAGGTGCCGGGCATTTCACGGTGGGCGTTTCACGGCGGGTGGCTATTTCATTGTTGGGGGCACAACAGGCGACCACCCTACTGGCAGTCGGCGAGCCGATACCCGACACCACGGACTGTTTCAATTGGATCCACACCGCAACACGCAAACGATTTGCGCACGCTTCGGATGTGGCTGTCGACCGTGCGGTCTGAAACGATGCGGCTCTCGATGTGTCGGCCTTGGCGGTACATCCGGTCCATGAGCTCGTCGCGCGTGAACACCCGGCCCGGTCGCGCAGCGAGGACAAGGAGAACCCCGAACTCGGTCGCGGTCATTGCCACCGGTTCGCCGGCCCAGGTTGCCTCGTGCCGTTCAACATTGATGCGCAGTTGACCGACCACGAGGGTGGAATTGTCGCTGGAAATGGCCGAAGTCGTGTCGGCCGGTTCAGCACGTATTGGACGATACCGACGGAGGACGGCCCGGATGCGTGACACCAGCTCGCGTGGGGAAAATGGCTTCGTCACATAGTCGTCTGCCCCCAATTCGAGGCCAACGACCAAGTCGATCTCCGTGTCGTTGCTGGACAAGAAAATGATCGGCACGTCCGAGGTCCGACGAATCTCGCGGCAAACGTCCGTGCCGAGCACATGCGGCATTTTCACGTCGAGAATGACAAGATCCGCTCCGTCTTCGGCGAACAGCTGTAGCGCCTCCTGGCCGTCGGAAGCCTCGATGCAGACGAATCCGGCGTTCTCGACGGCGAAGCGAACGACGTCGCGAATATGAGATTCATCGTCGGCGACGAGGATTTTCCGGATCACGGCGGTCAAAGCGCTGCGACCGCGTCAACTCGTCGACCAAACGGCCAGACGATTACCTGATGGATCCGTGAACTCAAATCGCCTGCCACCCGGGAACTCGAACGCAGCCTTGACGATCGTCCCGCCGTTGTCAGCGATGGATTTCTCGGTCGCGTCGAGATTGTCGGAAAACAGGACGATGAGTGGGCCGCCAGGGGTCACTTCGCCCAGCGCGAAGCCGCCAAGTTCCCCGTCTCCATCACGGATACCGACATAGCCGGGCCCGTAGTCATTGAAAGTCCAACCGAACACCGATCCGTAAAACGCCTTGGTCGCCGCCATGTCGGATACAGTGAACTCGATGTAGTCGATGCGATGGTGGGTCAACTTCATGTCGCACACTCTAACCGCGACTCCAGCGGTCCGCCACTCGCACCAGGTTCGATCGGAGTTCGCGGGGCGCGAGGGTCCGCGGGTGCTGGGCGTTCGGGTTCGGGTTCGGGTGGCCCGGACCCGGCCTATCGCTCAGTCAGCGACTTCAATCGGGCCTGCCACTCGCACTCGCACTCGAACTCGCACTCCCACCCAGCGAAAAGCGTTGCGACGAGTCTGCGCGGCTCCTTGTCAAGTCAGGGACACGCCCTGGGTCGCGGGCGCGCCGATTGGCGGGCCCATCGCCGGTTGGGCTTTGCGACGGCCGAGGACCTCGGACCATTTCACGCGCCCGGTCATCTGCATCAGGAGAAACAGCGTTGCGATCGACAACACAGTGACGGTGAGCCCCGTGAATCCATCCCAGAAGTGGGCGACAGAGAACCCGACGAGGTAGACCAGCTGCCCGAGCGCGGCTTCGACAAGGGCAAACCGCGCGCTGACCACCAGTCGCAGGTAGGACACCACGAGTACCATCGACGTCACCGCCGCGACTGCGAACGCTGTTTTCACGTCGAGGTGGTCCGCGCTGTAGGCGAACAACAGGTGGAACGCGAAGAATGCCGCCGCGATAAAAACGTAGTTGATCGGATGGATGTCGATGCCACGCAGCGTGGCGAGGACGAAGACCAGAAGGAAGAAGAACAGCAGTGACACCGGCGCCGACCAGGACAGGGCAGCGGCTAGTTCTCCCGGTTGAATCAACGCCGGCATCGCCATTCCGATGTCATGCCCGGTGACGACTTGCGCGAACGCCCAGGTGAGTTCCCAACCCTCGCCATTTCGCTGCCGCGCCGACGGCGACAGTGAGCGCGAGGGAAAATCAATCTCGCTGAAGTCCGTTCGCATCTTGAGCGTGAATTTCTCGATATTGCCGAGGCCCTGCGCGGGGTCGTAGCGCCAAGTCTCCATTCCGCGTGACTTGTAGGCGATGGCGATGGTCACCTCGTCGCCGGGTTTGACCTCCACGGTGGCCTGGACTTTGCCGTTCTCAGGCTTGAGCTCGCGCGCCAGGTCACGCTTGTTGACCCGAAACACAAAGCCGTCATAGAGCGCCTCGGAGTCGGGGAATGCGAAGCCGATGCGCAAGGTGCCGACGTGGTCGAGGTCGTGTTTGTACCGCCAGGCTCCGTCGAACATGACGTCGTAGAGCGGGTACCACATCAGCCCCTTGCGCCGCTGGTCGAGCCGCAGGTCGACTTCGATGTTGGTGCTCGCCGCCATGCGCGGCGTCGTCTCGGTCTCCCAGACTCGTTGGGTTACCTCGCGCGTCTTGTCGCCGTCTTTCTCCGTGCGCTTGATGGTTTTTTCGATCGGCCTTTCGAACGTGAAGGACGGCGCGCTCTGGTTGTGCGGCCGACCCCAAAGCTCGACGACCTGGCCGCGAAGGCCGTGCTTTTGATCGGTTGTCCGTCCGTGTGTAACGCCGCCAAGGATGGCCCATGCGATGGATGATGCGATGAAGACGCAGGCGATGGCGAAGATGCGTGCCATGGTGTGCTCCCCGTGAAGTAGCGTGGTGTGGTGACCCGGCGACGAGACGTTCGTGCCGTGCAAGATCACCATGACCAGCCCGTATGCAGACCGAATCCAAGGAACGTGGAGATTCGGCGGAGATCGTGTGCAGACTCTGTGCAGACGCCGCGATCTCTGCGCTGATGTGAAGTGCCGGGCGTTTCACGTATCCGTATCAGCGATACGCCGTTAGCCAGGCTGCTCGCTCACCGCGGACCTTCCAGATAAAACCGTCGAGCACGTAGTGCGTCAGCTGCGGGACGGCGAGCAGCGGAACGATCCACGCTTTCTCCTCGGCCCGCACCAAGCGCGGAATGAACGCGAGCCAACCAAAGAACTCGTCGTACTTCTGCCAGGCAAGTCGATCCCATAGCGCCTCTTCCACGAAGGCCAGCGCGACCAGCAGCGCGACGAACATAGCGACGGACTTGCGCGTAACCCTCAGCAACGGCCCCTCGGCGCTCGACTTGCGGTGATCGATCCACACCAGCGCGATGTAGGGGATGCCGTGCGCGACGACGTTGGTGATCGTGAACACGAGGTCGCCGTCGAAAACCACAATCCCCAGCCACCACGAAAGCGCGGTCCCAGCGAGCACCAGGTTGGCGGGAACGTTGAACGTCCGCTCGCGCCGCCATTTGCCCCATTCCTGCCACGCGTGACCCGCAAGTGCTGCGAGGTAGACGACCAGCACAGCATCGGACAGCCACGGCGCGTCGAGCATCACGAAATCGCCGGCCATGAACCATGCGAAGTCGCGTGGATGCGTGTGCCAGTAGACGAGCGGCCAGAGCGTCGCGAGGTAGATGGCGATCGCACGCACACGCCGCTGCCGAGGCGTTTCTGCGTCGTGTCGGTAGTAGAGGCGGAAGAATCCATATTGCTGCCGCACGAAATGAAACACCGCCACGTAGGCAAGCGTCCGCCAAAATGCGGCGGCGGACATGCTGTGGACGACCGACCCGGCGACCCATCCGAGCAGCGGAATGGCCAGCAGCAGGCGGCGGTTCGCGCGGCGTTCTCGGTCGCGCAAGTACGTGCGATAGAGCGTTGAATACACATGCGCGACGTCGATACCGACGACCAGCAGCAGCCAAAGGATCGGCGTGACGACGAGGTTGTCCGGGTCAAGGCTCGCCCAAACAACGGCGACCGCGGTGGCGAGAAGCGGCGGGCCGAGCACGAATGGACCTTCGACCCGCGGATCGTGCAGCCACGGTGATCGTCCGGTCGCGCAAGCAGATGTCGTCATGCCGCAAGCACCTCACGGGCTGCGCGGTCGCCGTGAAACTGCGCCTCTTCAAACGTGCTGATACCGGTCAGGTCCGCGTGGGCGAAGTGCACCCGGCCCAGCGGCCTGGCGCGTGCGGGTCCATCCGTCCACAGGTAGCCGGGCCGCGCAACCGCCATGCCATGTCCCCAGCGCCAGACGTCGATGCGTTCGATCTGTCGGCGCACGCCCGGGTGTGCAAGCTCCAGCTCTGCGATGATGGCATCCACCCACTCCGCGTGCGTTCGTTGCATCAGCAATCGGCGGCCCGTCGCCGGATCCGGGCGATCCATCGGCCAGTAGAGGGTCAGGTTGTGGTCGGTCCGCGCGACCCCCAGGCGCTGGTGGTTACCGTTGACGTATCCGAGCGATTCGCCGGCCTGGATCACGTTGTCCCACGCAAGCGGCGCGTGCTTGCGGGGCTGATTCGGGCTGCCGATGGGCGAGCGGAGATCCACCTTGACCCGCACATTGGCGACCATCCATGCCGCATAGTCTGGCAACTTGTGGGTCGCCGCCCGCGCCGCAAGTCCGCTGACGACGCGTTGACCGACGAACTGCGGGGCGGCCCAGATGACGCGCGCGGCCTCGATCCGAAGCGGCTGGTTGACCGAAAAATCGAAAGCATCGACCTCGACATGTCCGCCGCGATCCGAGACGCGATGCGCCATGACGCCCGTACGGATGGTCCTGCTGACCTTGTCTCGCAGCTTCTCAGCCAGCCAGGTGTTGCCTTCGGGCCAGGTCAGCACGTGGTCTTCATCGCCCTCTGACGTCACGCCGTCGCGACTGGCGAAGTAGTGCAAACCCGCCCACGCCGAAACGCGCGTTGTGTCCGCGCCGTAGTCGTCCCGGCAGCAGTAGTCGAGGTACCAGCGCAGGTCGTGGTGCACGAAGCCCTGCTTGTCGAGCCACGTCGCGAAAGTGATGTCGTCCAAGGCGCGTTGAACGCTCGTCGACGACAGCGCGACGGGGATCGCGAAGACCCGGCGTCCATCTGGCCCGCGTTTTCGGGCCAAATCGGCGGTCATTTTGCGAAAACGTCGGATCTGCGCCATGCCAGCCTGGTCGACGCCTGCGGAAGGGACGAGTCCAAGCTGCCATCGGCCGTTGCGAAACAGCCGCTCGTGAGGCGCGTGGCATAGGATCGCCGGATCGAACCGCGGTCGGCCGTCTTCGTATCCCTGGATGACACCAAGCTCGTCGAGCAGCCCGCGCACCAGGTGCGATTCGGTCGACGGAACCGGCAGGTAGTGGGCGCCCCAGGGCCAGCGCCCCGCGTCGTTTTCGCCGCCGACCGACTTGCCGCCCACGCGATCTTCCAGCTCGATGAGCAACACATCCTTGCGGCCCGATGCCAGCAACTTGCGCGCTGCGGACAACCCGGCGATGCCACCACCGATAATCAACACACCCGTCGTGATTCGCTGCGGTTTGCCCCCCGTCGCGATGGTGCCGTCCCGCAGCGCATGACCCCGCCGATGTGAAGTGCCAAGCGTTTCACCAGGGATGCCCCCACCGACCGCGTCGCCGATCGCCGTCGCTCCTTCTCGCAGGTACTTGGACCCCAACAACGCGCCGGCCCCAACAGCGCCCAGTGTCAACAGGAGCGAGCGTCGCGAAATGGCGTCGCCGCTGGTGGTTTCGTCGTTCTCACTTTTGGCAACCTGCCGCGCGGACTCATCGCCATCGGTCGCCCCTGCGCGTCCGGACGGCTCATGGACGAAGCTGTCGCCGTTATTCGTTGGCGGCATACCGGCCCCATTCGGCCTCGTACAGCTGCACGAGCGCCTGGTTGTCGAGCCGATTGACCGCGGTGTCGACCGGTCCCATATCGGCGGGGAATCGATACAGCTCGGCGATCATCGCCGGGTCGAGATAGCGCAGCCCAGGGACCGTGCGCGTGGGCCGTTGCCAGTCGCCATGATGGCCCACCACGAATCCCCATTCGCCAAAGGACGGCACGTTGACGTGGAACGCGTCGGCCGAAAACCCGGCGGCGCGCATGGTCCGATGCACGCACCAAAACGCCTTGCGGGCGATGAACGGGCTTGTCGACTGGATGACGGCCGCGCCACCGGGGGCCACGACGCGATGCAGACGCTTGTAGAAGCGCTCCGTAAACAGCTTGCCGACCGAGTAGTTCGACGGGTCTGGAAAGTCTACAACCACGTAATCAAAACGTTTTTGAACGTCTTTGAGGTGTTCGAAGGCGTCGGCGTTGATCACCTTCACGCGCCGATCCAACAGCGCCCCGCCGTTGAGTTGCACGAGCTCATCGCGTTTGGTGAACAGCCTTGTGACCGCCGGATCGAGGTCGACGAGCGTGACCGACTCGATGCCCTTGTGTTTGAGCAATTCCCGCACCGCCATGCCGTCGCCGCCGCCCAGGACGAGCGCGTGTTTGACATGGTCGCCGGGCCACGCCGCGTGCACGAGCGCCTCGTGATACCGGTATTCGTCGCGGGTATCGAACTGCAGGTTGCCGTTGAGGAAGAGGCGCAGCGAGTCGCTTGACCGGGTCAGGACGATGCGTTGATAGGGCGTCGATTCGGCGTACACGATGGCGCCGGGGTAGTGCCAATCCTCTGCGTAGTGGACGAGCTTGTCGCTGTACACAAACCCAAAGGTCAGCCCGGCGAGCACGATGGCGGCGGTGAGTTGGCGCGCCCGAACCCAGCGCATCCGGTCGTTGAGCAGCTGCAATGTTGCCAGCGCGACGGCGGCGTTGAGGATGCCAAAAAGGAAGCTGCTACGGACCAGTCCGAGGCGTGGAACCAGCACCAGTGGAAAGGCCAGCGAGGCGGCAAGTGCGCCGATGTAGTCGAAGGTGAAGACCTTGCTGACCAGGTCGCGCAGGTCGAGGTCGTCGCCGAGGATGCGCATCAAGATGGGGATCTCCAGGCCGACGAGGGTTCCGATGATGAACACGTCGCCGTAGAGCAGCGAGCGGAACGAGCTGACGCGGTCAAACAATATGAACAACACCGCCGCCGAACAGCCCCCGATTACGGCGATCAGCAACTCGACCGTGACGAACAGCGATACGAGGTTGCGCTCGAAATAGCGCGACAGCCACGAGCCCACGCCCATGGCGAACAGGTAGGTGCCAATGACAGTCGAGAACTGGGTGACCGAGTCGCCCAGGAGGTAGCTGGCGAGCGTGCCGGCGATCAGCTCGTAGACAAGCCCGCACGTCGCGATCACGAAGACCGAGAGCAGCAGGACGACGCGCATCGCGTCCATGTTTTATCCGCGGATGGCGGCGGCGATGATCAGCGAGATGCCGATAACGACCGAGCCGATGACGATGGCCAGCGCCGTATTGTGCTCCTCGAGCAGCTCCTTGGTCATCTTGGCGGGGGTCAGCTTCTCCATCAGGAAGTAGCTGACCGCCAGGATCAAGATGCCGATGAGCGAGAAAACCACCGAAGCGAGCAGGTGATCGACGCTGAGTACGGGTTCCATGTGAGTCTCCGGTCGGCGGAAGATCCCGCCGCTTCCGCCAGCTATTTGCCGCTGAACAGCGCGAACGTGATCGCGCCGTCCAAGTAGCCGAAATCAAGATATAAGTACAGGATGAAGCCGCCGATAAGAAGCGCGCTGTGCCACCAGGGCGACGAGTCGGGTTGGAGCGAGCGCATCAGGCACCGGACCGTCGGCTACCACCCCTGCACCTCGCGCATGTTCTTGAGCTTGAGCTTCTTGAACGGCAGGTAGTTGCCCTCGTACAGCCAGGCGCGGTTATCGGACCACTCCAGCGTGCCGAAGCCATGGTTCTTGGACACGAGGTCGACGGTGATGGCCTCGCGACCCAACGGCGCGGGGAACGGCAGCTCGCCTTCCGCGACGGCGCACGATACCCGCTTGACGTCGTTGACCACGTACTTGCGGCCGCTCAGCGTCAACGCGTCACCAGCAGCGACCTTCTCTTCGAAGAACGCGCGGTCGGGCAGGTTGTTGTGGGGAGTCTCGGTCGAGAACGCGTACATGCCCTGCGCGTCGGTGAGCCAGCCGCTGCTGCCGTCCGCAAACCAGGCGTGCCATTCGTTCCACCAGCCGCGATCCCAGCGCTGCTGAATGCGCCCGATAAGCTCAAAATCTGCGCCGTGATAGTCGCCATGCGTGCCGATTTGAAGCGGCGACGGGTCGTCCATCAGCCGCGCCATCTTCCCGCTGGCCACCGCGCTGTCGTCGGTCAAGACGAGCGTCGAATCGCAGTACGAGCAGACCGCCCACACCGACCCGGGGTTGTTGACCTGCACCGGTGCGCCGCAGCTGGGGCACTCGAAGTTGCGCATGGTGTCTCTTTCCGGCGGCCCGAAGGCGGCGATGGTGACGCCTTGAGGTCTAGATGTCCGCGAGGAGTTCGGCCTTTTTTCGGTCGAAGTCTTCCTGCGTGATGATGCCCTTCTCAACGAGGCTGTGCAGCTTCTCAAGCTTCGCGAACGCGTCCTCGGACGAGTCGCCGCCGCCGCCACCGCCACCGATACCGCCGAGCGCCTGGCCCATCACGTTGCCCATCGCCATTCCGGCCCCGAGCCCAGCGCCGGCTCCAGCGAGTCCACCGTCGGCCTTGGCGGCTTCAGGGAGGGCCTCAGCGGCCTGGTATTTCGCGTACTTGTTGAGGTTGCCGACCATGCGCATCTTGGACGCCTTGTCGAGCGCCTCTTCGAGCTCCTTGGGCAGCGAGACGTTTTGCACGAGGAAGCTCTCGAGCTTCAGGCCGTAACCGGCGAACACCGGCTGGATGGCTTGCTGGAGGTTGGCGGAAAACGCCCCGAGGTTGGCGGCCATGTCGAGGAAGGGCACACCCGAAGACGCCAGGAAGCTGGTCATGGTGGTGATGATGTTGGCGCGAATCTGGCCTTCGAGGTCGCCGACACGGTAGGGCGAGCGGGTGCCGCTGACTTTGACGTGGAAGGTGCGCGGATCTTCGATGCGGAAGCTGTAGGTGCCGAACGCGCGCATCCGAATCGGGCCGTATTCCTTGTCGCGGAACGTGATGGGTTGGGGAGTGCCCCAGCGCAGGTCGAGCTGGTCGCGTGTCGAGAAGAAGTAGACGTCCGACTTGAACGGCGCCTCGAAGCCCTTGTCCCAGTGCTTGAGGTTGGTCAGGATCGGCAGAATCGACGTGTCGAGCGTGTACCGGCCGGGCGCGAACGTGTCGGCGACCTGGCCTTCGTCGACGAAGAGCGCCAGCTGGCTCTCTCGCACGGTCAACGACGCACCGGTCTGGATCTCGTTGTCCTGCATCGGGTAGCGCCACGCGAGCACCCCGTCGTCTTGTTCAAGCCACTCGAGGACGTCGATGAATTGCTTGCGGATAGCGTCGAAAAGGCCCATGGCACGGCTCCCGGATGCGTCAGTGAGACGACGTTACCCCGCCGGGAAGGCGGGAACAACAGGGCGGTTGTCGGGGTGCTCTCGCCGCGCCTTCTCGACGTAGAAGGGGCCTACTTGCCGTAGTAGCTGCGGCCGGACGAATAGCCCGAGCTGCTTGAATCGTAGCTTTGGGGCGCGACTGCCAAGACGCTGTACAGCCCGAAATAGACTGCGCAAAACGCGCCCATTGCCACGGTCGCGATGGTGCGAATCGCCCTGTATCCGGCGCTTGGCTCGTCCTCGTCGCCGTTGGCCGTCGCTCCAATCACGACGCCGAAGATGGCCGTGCCGATCGCATACAGGAGCATGAAGAGGAGCGCGCCGCCGATGATGCCAAATAGCGTCGAGTAGTCGGCGGTCACGTAGACCAGGACCATCAACAACAGCGTGAGATTGCGCATCAAGGACGCCGCGTAGTGCTTCGTCGAGCCGTCATCGTCGTCGCTTTCGCCCGAAGCGCCGCCGCTCCCCTCGACCGCCGATTCGTCCAAGCCAGCGAAGGCCGCCTTCATCCGTCCGGCCGAGATACGGGTGCCGACCGACCAGTTGATTTCGTCTTCGGTGCCTTCGAAGTACAGCGTGCTCGACCCGAACGACTCGTAGTCAGCGGTCTGCACCGTGTCACCGGCTTTGACGCGCCAATAGAATTCGCCGCGAACGTGGTCGACGCGCGCGTATCCGGTTGCCGTTCTTCGGTATTCGGTCCCGTCGACCTGGACGTGCTTGTCCGGCGCTCTTTGCGGCAGGCGCGCCGGCTCAACGAAGGTCCAGTCGCCCTCGCTCAGTACCAGCCACACGAATCCGCGCCACGGGTTGAACAGCAGGTACTCCTGCCACGACCACCGGTCTTCGGAGTCGCTGCGAACCAGCATCCCGACGACTTCCCATTGCGCGCCGCTGAGCTCGCCGCGGGTGCCAAGTTCGATCGCCGGTCGGATCTCCCGATGCTCGTCTGCGAGGTCGAGAATGCGGGCGCGGTCGTCGGTCGGATCGATCAGCGCGCCGCAATGGCTGCAGGCGACTTCCAGCGTGTTGGCGCCGGCACGCACCTGCACCGTGCCGCCACAGTTGGGGCAATCAAGGCTTCGCGCGAGACGGACGGGCCCCTGGGTCACAGCCTGAGCCTCTCAGTTCACCGACATGGGTTCGGCGAGCGAAAAGATGCCGATCTCCGCGTCGAACTCATCGCCGCCCGCGGTCACCATCTGGTAGCTGCCCTGCATCGTCCCGACCGGGGTATCGAGCGGGCATGCGGACACGTACTGAAAGCTCTCACCGGGCCGCATCGTCGGTTGTTCGCCGACCACGCCGGGGCCGCGGACCACCTGTTCGCTGCCATTGGCGTTGGTGATGATCCACTCGCGGCTGATCAGCGTTACGGTCGCGGTCGAATCGTTGTGGATGGTCACCTGGTAGGCGAAGAACCAGCGCATCGGCGGGCGGCTACGTTCGGGCACGTATTGGGAGCGCACGTCGATGCGGATGCCACGGGTCGTCGCGGTGGACATGGCTTCATCCCGGCCTGAGAGTCGACGCGAGGGTCGCCCGGCCGGCCCTTTTCGCGCAAGGGTCGCGCGTCGTTGAGGCGTTGGCGCGATGGTTGTTGTCGTTCAGCCCGCGTTGGGTCCGTCGTCGATGAAGCCCTTGGACGCTCGCAAGATGCCGGCGAGGTGGGTCAGGATGCCGAGGTGGCCTGCCTCGAACCAATGGATTGAGGGTTGTCCCCAGCGCTCCCAGAGGTCGACCGTTCGCTCGGTTGTCATGATCCGGTCGTAGCGGCCGACCACGAACAGCATCCGGTCGCGATCGATGGATGGCGGCAGCTCGTTGAGGCCCAGCGACCGCGTGTAGGCGTCCACTTCCGCGGGTCCCCAGCCGTGACGGGCCAGCTCTTTGCGCATCGGTACGAGGAGCGCGGCGTCGGCGAGCACACCGGCCAGGTCGAGGTGAGCGGCCACGGGGATGGCGAAATCGAGCGTCGGTTCAAAGCTCGCGAGGCCCAACGCGACCATGCCGCCCAAGCTGACGCCCATGACGCCGACCGGTCCCGGATGTGGATGTTGGCCGCGGATCCACGCGATGAGCGCGCGGGCGTCGCTGATCGATTGGCGCAGGGCCTCGAACGTGCGGACCAGGTCTGCGGTCCAGTAATATTCGCCGTGAAACGCGGACTCGTCGGGTTTTCGACGGCCGTGGTAGGGCAGGTGCAAGCCGACTACGTTCGCGTCGAGCTTGCGGGCGATCCATGGCAGCAAGAAGGCATCTTCGGCGCGCGAAACCGGCGCCATCCAGCTGTGCAAAAAGAGGACCGTGCAACGCTGTCGACCATCTTTGCGCGGCCAACGGTGACGGACCCATCGCGCATGAGCGACGCCGTTACACGCGTGAGCGCCTTTTCGGAGGTTTTGGCCGCGTGGCGTGAGCGGTTCGTGGCTGGAATCGAACGCGACATCGGCCAGCATGAAGCGCCGCGTGGTCCGCTGCTGGGTGAGGCGCACGTCGGGCATCGGCGGATCGACCCCAAGCAGGCCCGTGATGCCGCGTTCCTGGTACAGCGCCAACTCGGCGAGGGTGTTGGACGACGGCAGGCTGCGGCTGAACATCAGCGAACGGGCCAGCGCCGTGGCTGTGCCGTCGATCGCGCGCGCCATGGATCGGTTCAATACCCGCATGGAGCGCCGAGAATCCGGCCCCCCCCGCCCGGGGTCAAGTGCAGCAAGATGTGGCACCCTCCCGGCCATGAAACGCCACGCTGCTCTCGCCCACCTGTCAGATGACCATCACCGTGCGCTGCGCCTCGCCCGCGACCTGGAAGAGGCCGGCCGCGATGGAGAAAGCGCCGCTCGCCGCGCCATCGCCAAGCTGGAAGAAGCGTGGCGAATCGAACTCCGCGGTCACTTCGCGTGGGAAGAGCGCTGGTTTGAGCGGCTGCTCGCCGATACGCCTGAACTTGCCCAATTGCTCGCCGAACACTGGTCGCTGAAGCAACACGTCGAGCCGCTGGTGAACGGCGCCGCGGCCACGGAACTTGCTCCCCGCGTGGGCCACATCGGCTCGCTGCTTCGGGCTCACGTGCGCTGGGAAGAGCGGGTTTTGCTCCCGCTGGTTGAACGGGTCGCCGACGAAGCAGACCTCAGCCAGATGAAAGAAAGCGCCGACCACCCGCCTTCCGGCTTCTGAACGAACGACCCCAAGAGCTCCGCTGTATTCGAGCTACTTGGCCGGGTAGACGCAGCGGAAGCCGATGTCGAGCTCGGCAGCCGCGGGGTTTTCCTTGGACCGGTACGACGTCCGCAGGTACGTGTCGCTCCAAAATGCGCTGCCACCTCGCAGAACGCGTTTGTCGCCAACTTCGGGGCCCGGCGGATCGTTGGTCTTGGCTTTGGCGTAGTGGTCGGCCTTGTACCAATCGGCGACCCATTCCCACACGTTGCCCGCCATGTCGTGAGCGCCGTACGGGCTCTTGCCGAGCGGCTTGGAGCCCACAGCCCATGTCGTCTTCTTGCCGCAACCGTCGCCACCGTCTGCGAGGACCGCGCGCTGGCAGCTGGCCGCGTCATCGCCCCACGGATAGATGAACGCGCTTCCGTTGCACGACTTCGGCGCGATGGTCTTGCAGCTTCCGCGCGCCGCTTTTTCCCACTCCGCTTCGGTGGGCAACCTGCCCCCTGCCCACTTGCAGAACGCCACCGCATCCGCCCACGAGACGCCGCTGACCGGGTGCTGCTCGCGTCCCTTTTCGCCATAGGTGAAGCCAGCGCCGCTGGTCTTGAACGTCTTGGTCGGTTGCTTGCAGCCACCGCCGCCGATGCACGCCTTCCAGCGCGCGACTGTGACCTCGAACGTGTCGATGCGAAACGGCTTGAGGTAGAGGATGCGCTGCGGTTTCTCGTCCGCCTTGCAGTCGGTGTCGGTGAACTCGTTACAGCCGCGCGCGAACGAGCCGTCGGCGACCAGCACCGTCGCATTCTTGCCGCCGCTTGATGACGACGCGCCCGACGATGATGCGTCCGCCGATCCGCCGGATGACGATGCCCCGGATGACGATGCCCCGGATGACGGGGCGCCCGACGATGATGCGTCCGCCGATCCCCCGGATGACGATGCCCCGGATGACGATGCCCCGGACGACGATGCTCCGGACGACGATGCTCCGGACGACGATGCTCCGGACGACGATGCTCCGGACGACGATGCTCCGGACGACGATGCTCCGGACGACGATGCTCCGGACGACGATGCGCCCGATGACGACGAGCCAGCGTCCCCGCCCGAGCTCGCCCCGGTGTCGCCGCCAAATTCGGTGGAATCCGCCGCCTGTTGCCAGCAGCCGGACACTGCGACGGCCGCGAAAACGGCGACCGTCCATCTCGCTGCGGACAGCCCAGGAGTTTCGTTGTGCATGGAGTTTGTCGCAGCGGTCATGGCCACATTCTGCCTGATTCTCGCGCCGGCGGCACCACACCTGGACGACTCGCCGACCTGCCCACGTGCTTGGCGATTCGGCCCCTCTCCGGCAAAAAGCAGCGTGATTTCGTAATGTAAGCGTTGATAACATTTCCGCTTGCGTTCGTACATTGGATCCCGCAGGATGCGCCCGCGCCGCCGGATGCCGCCACTTGCCCAACTGTGCCCGAGCGGGAGCCTGCAAGCGCGTCGATGGAATCTGTGTGCCGGGCTCGAACGCCGACTGCGCCAAGACCGCGGACTGCACGTCGATGGGGCGCTGTGGGTTCGACACCGATGCATGCGTTGCCGTTTCCGATGCCGCTTGCGCTTGCAGCGACCGACCCAGCGCACTGCCAAGCGTCGACAAACTGCAAAGACGCCGATCGCTGTGTTCGGCTTGGCCCAACGTCGAGGGCAAGCCGTTCGTGTGGACCAAGACCGCCGACGAGATCCTCAACACGGTCAAGCGTTTCGGCCAGCGAACCCTGCAAGTGCATGGGTCAAACGGAAACGAACTCATGCCGGAATCCAC
>Ga0114933_10001737_pt1 | contig 23807 bp, 40 predicted proteins | sample 4SBtaG_FD_89691 | JGI IMG/M metagenome (GOLD analysis project Ga0114933, IMG submission 89691) | Deep subsurface microbial communities from Kolumbo volcano to uncover new lineages of life (NeLLi) - 4SBTROV12_W25 metaG | ecosystem: Environmental > Aquatic > Marine > Volcanic | place: Kolumbo... | reverse complement strand
TCATTTAGGGTCTTGACAATTGGCCAAAATGTGTTATAGTTAATTAATAATAAGGAAGGAACAAAATGAAAAAAGAATATAGCAAAGATAATCCACACAAGGATATAGGTAAATCAAAATACAGAGTTAGAATGGCTTACACAGCATGGGTTGAATATGATGTTGTAGCTGATAGTAGAGATGAAGCCGTTGATGCTGTTATTGAAGAAGGTGGAATTGATAAAATTGAATGGCAAGAAGGTTACCATAAAGATGAACCTGTAGAAGTTTATGCAAGTGATTGGAATGGTGATCATAATTATAGCTTCGATGCAAAAAAGGTTGCTGAATGTATTCCATACGAAGACAGCGATAGTATTGCGTATGATGACTATGAATGGTCTACAGACGAATATGAATGGAAGAAAGAAGACATAGCATAATGGATAAGTTCATTACAAAGGTTGCTTACTTCTTAATGGCGTTGATGGTAGTGCTTTGGTTCTTTGATCAGAAGGCACAAGCCGCAACACTTACAACTCATGCTAAAACAATTTTAAAGATTGAATTAGAAGAAAACAATATTCATGATAAAGAAAAAGTAAAACAAATTATGTGTCTAGCAGAGAACATCTACTTTGAAGCCAGAGCTGAAAGCGAAGCAGGTAAGGCGGCTGTTGGTAATGTTGTTAAGAATCGAATTGCAGATTCAAGATGGCCGTCTACCTATTGTGAAGTAGTGTACCAAGGACCTGAAAGAGAGTCTTGGAAGACTAGAGGTAAAGACGTTGCTGAAGAAGATAGAGTGTTCTGGCCAATAAAACACAAATGTCAATTTAGTTGGTATTGTGATGGTAAGAAAGATGTTGTGTGGGCCAACTATGAAAAGACAGGCCAAGTTATCGAAGGTAATGCCAGAGCTTGGAAAGATTCTATTCAACTTGCAATTTATATTACAGGTTGGGGAAAACTAATTATAGAGGACAATACGCATAATGCGGTGTTCTATTATAATCACAATTTAGTATCACCTTATTGGGCCGGTTCTAAAGAGTATATAGGTGTGTTGGGCAACCACACATTTATGAAATAGGCCTATGTTAGGCCAAAACATTTTGGTTGACAAATGGCCAAAGTGTGTTATACTAAAACAAATAGTCAATTAAATCTACAGGAGGTTATAATGGCTGACTCAAATACAAAGTACACATTCGTACTTGAAGCAAAAAGAGCCGATGGTAAGTTGGTAAAAAGATTCACTAACAAACCGGATAACAGAGCTCAGGTGTTAATCAACAATGGTTATACACCAAAAGATGAACACTCAAAAGTAGAGTTCATTGCATTATCTGAACCGATGACAAAATCAGAGTACATCGAATCAGTAAAAGCTACTGCCGTAGCTGGTGCTTAAACAAATTTAAAAGCCCCTGAAATATGGGGCTTTTTTGTGGTTGACAGATCTATACATTGTGCTATAGTTATTATATGAAAGAGACAACAGAAAACATTTTAAAAGTAATATTGGGAATAATCTGTGCAATATATCTTTTGTGGACAACAGAAACCCTATGTATTATGGGCATTACTTGTTGGGGATTTTAGGGGTTGACAGAATCCTATAATATGCTATTATAATAGTATAACAAAAGGAACAGAACAGATGGAAAACAATAAACCAAACTTTAAAACATTAGCAATCATATTCTTTGCCGTGTATTTCTTTGCATGGGGATTAGGTGGTTGTAATAAAGCAGAAGCAAACACTTTAAAAATTAAGAATCAAGTAATTAAAACTGATGGTGATGTTTTCCATAAGTGGCCTCATAAATGGCAATACAATTACGATATGTCTTTTTGGAAACCTTGGATGATACAAGAAGTATCTAGCAACACTAGATATGGAGATAGTGCTTTAAGGTTTGAACTTAGAAAAGGCAGTTGTGGTGCTACAAAAAGTGATGTAGCAAATAATACATCATGGGACTGCGGACAAGATTCAGAAAGAAATGAATTAACTCCTGCAAACAATAATTCACAAATTGGTTTCAGAGGTAATGTTTGGCAAACACTATCGTTTTATGTAGAAGAGATTCCATATGAAGAAGGACACAATTCTATTTGGCAGATACACAACGATGGTGATTGGGCACCAATGTTTAACTGGTCAATTGAAAGTGATGGATTGTACACGCAGAGAAGAACTGCTTGTAATGAACCTAAGATTTATAAAAAGTATGGTGCTAAAGGTAATGAAGGCTGTTCAGCTAATTGGAAAGAGAATACAAACGAAAAAGTATTAGACATATCAGAATTGTTTAACCAATGGAATGATGTAGTAATGAATATCAACTACACAACAAAGGATAGTGGATTTTTAAAATTATGGATTAATGGTAAGTTAGTTTATCATTACCAAGGTTCAATTATTCCTCCAGCAGGTAAGAAGAAAGGTACTTGGAGTAATTACTCTACAATGCAATTTGGAATATACAGAACAGACTATCATAATACTAGAGGTACACAGGTTAGTTATTATGATGAAATAAGATTTGCAAAAAAGAAATGTTCTAAATTAAAATTAGAAGAACTAGGATATAGTTGTTCAGAGTTAGAAAGTCAATCTATAAAGGTAGACACATATGAGAATTAGTAGCAAGAGACTAATAGTCGGCAGACTTAAAAGTGCTCTTAGTGGTTTCGGCGATGCGCCTGGTTCACACTATAAACTTAACCAATTGATGCGAAGTAGCGATAACCATGAACCACCGACTGTCTTGCTTGGGTGTATAAGAGCTGGGAAGCCAGGACACTTCGCAAACTTAGGTTATCCTTTTATTAACTTAAAGAGAGAGGGTCAATATGTACTATAAGAAAACATTAGTATCACTTGTATTATTATTAACGGCTATGATAATGTTATCAGGTTGTTATGCAACTACAGGAACTATATCTAAAAAGGATGTATCAACTGTGGGTGGATGTGTAGCAGGTGGAGTAGTAGGATCTAAAGTAGGTAGCGGGTCAGGTAAAACTGCGGCAACTATTTTAGGAACATTAGCTGGATGTAAAGCTGGTAATGTTTTGGGTGAAAAGATCGAGAACAATAATTAATGGTTGACAGATCTTAGATCCATGCTATTATAATATTATAAATTAACATTGCAAAGAAAGGAACACTATGCAAACATTTGTAAAGATCGTAGAAGGAAGCTACGGTAAGAAAGCGGGCAAACCTATTTCAGTTGCTGGCACAATATTTCCTATGACAAAAGCATTTGCTACTGATAAGCAAGGTGGCTTTGTCACAGTCGATGCCAACGACGTGCCTAACTTTCCAGCTCGTACAATTAAGGTAAGATGTGAATCACCTAAGAGCTATGAGTTTGTTAACGAGTCTGATTTTGAAAAACAAAACAAACACGTCGACAGCAATATACCTGGCGAAACAGAAGAACAAGCAATTGAAAGAATCAGAGAAAGATTTGATATCCTAGATACTATGACGGAAGCAACTATGGAAGGGACTGTTAGAGCTATGATAGTTAGTGGCCCTCCAGGAGTTGGTAAATCATATGGTGTTGAAGAGAAACTAAACGAGGCCAACATCTTCGATAAGATTAGTGAAGCTCAACCCAAATGGGAAATAGTTAGAGGTGCTATGAGTGCCATAGGATTGTATCAGAAGTTGTTTAAGTTTTCTAATAGAGGACACATCCTAGTATTAGATGACTGCGACAGTATCCTATTTGATGATGTTGCACTTAACATACTTAAGGCGGCATTAGATTCAAGCAAGAAGAGATACATCAGTTGGAATACTGAATCCAGAGTATTAGCCAATGAGGGTGTGCCAGATAGATTTGAATTCCAAGGATCTGTTATCATGATAACAAACATCAAGTTTGATTATGTTAAATCTAAAAAGCTACAGGACCACTTACAAGCGGTAATGTCCAGATGTCACTATTTGGATTTAACAATGGATAGTATTCGTGATAGAATGCTTAGATGTAAACAGATCATAGCAGATGGAGAAATGCTTACTCCATACAAGTTCTCCCCGGAACAAGAGCAAGAGCTTATTGACTTCCTATGGGATAACAGAGATAGCTTAAACGAAATAAGTTTGAGAATGGTCACCAAAATAGCTGATCTAATGAGAATGAGCACAGATTGGAAGAAGCTGGCTAGTGCTACTTGTATGAAGCGAAGCATGGCGGCCAACAGAATTGCGTCATAATATTCTGTTCCTTTCGTAATATGACGCATATTGTGGCGTAGATCTACCAAGGTTTACGCCACTTTTTTATGGCAAATAAACACTTGACAGAATCCTATATTATGTTATTATTATTAATATAATGCAAAACAAAGGAGCAGAAATGAATATCACTGATATACACACAGAAGCTACTCAAGCCGCTAAAAAGGCTGTTGTTGATTTCCTAGAAAGATGGAACATCAACACAGGTGGTAATGAGTATGGTGAACCTATGTATTGTGGGTTTGCTTGGGTTGAAGTCCCAGTAACAAGAACTAACAGTAAGCAGGCTAAAGAGCTACAGTCAATTGGCTTTAAAGCAAGTTGGAGACCTAAGATTATGCAACTATGGGATCCTGCTAAACATCACGGACAATCAATGGATTGCAAAGAAGTGGGTGCTGAAGCTTATGCAGATATATTAAACAAATATGGGTTCAAAGCATATATGAGCTCAAGAGCAGACTAAGGAGGTCTAATGGCTAAACTGGGTATAGGTACTATAATAGATGCTATCATGAACTTGGATAACACATATGAAGTTGGACAGGTTATTGATGCTATTAAACTGAAGCAGAACTATTTGGCTTCAGAAGCTAGAAGGAACTTTGTAGCTGGAGATAAGGTACAGTTCACTAGCAGAAACGGACAGACATACAAGGGTACTATTGATAAGATCAAACAGAAGTACATACTTGTTAATGTTCAGAGCAAGGGTGGATTCCCTATGCGATACAATGTACCAGCTACTATGTTAAGCAAGGTAGCATAGAGTACATACAGGTTACTCCTACACTAAAGGCCCTACGGGGCCTTTTTTTATGAAATTTATTTCGTAAAAGAAAAAAGAAAAATAAAATAATTTTCCCCTGGCCGACCATGTAAATATTCGCTAGGACAAATCCTAGGGACCATGGTTATGGCGGACGTTATATTTTTTGGGCAAAAAAGGTGAGGTGTAATGTATAGGGCGGTGCTAAAAAAATTGCAGTAAAAAAATTTTAGCTAAATGTATAGAATTCTGTAATGTACTATTTTAAATATAAAACAACTAATATAACAGGTATACCCCGCGGTAAGAACCATGAACTCAACAGAAACGACAGTTATTCAACTGTGAGCTACTATGAGCCTACACGCAGTACTGTGATGTGATCAACAGTAAAGAACTGTGAACATGATGAAGCACTATGAACCATTGTGAATGATGCTACAAATTAAAATGCTATAAAAAATAGCATTTATAACAATACCTCGCGGCGAGAGGTATAACTTAATGGATCACTTTGGCACTATCTTGGAAAACTGTAATAACTGTGTTGGCTTCAACTATATAGGTTTCTAACCCACAAATATCATATACACAAATATAAACCACCATAAAGCGGCAAGTACATACAACACTATTTCAACTATATTATCGTTCATAGCACTATTTAAGCAGAACTGTCAGGATATAGGATACACGGGCTTTAAAACAGGATTAAAGGCTATGATATACGTAGTACTAGCAATGCTCTGTACTTGTTAGTGTTAGCACATATAACAGCATACACACACGGTGAACTGTTAGTCTAAGGCGTGTAACATACTGTAATGAAATCTTACGAGCTATTAAGCATGGTGGGGCATGGTGGTTGCTGTAATTAGAGTCTTCTGCGAGAGCTGGAAAAGGAACATAAGTTCCGTTCCACTAGCGAGCAGATATATCCGTATAGACGAGCTATGTTATATCCTTTTATAAAGTTAGTTAGATTTTGTAACTTTGGCCGCAAATACAAGCAAATACAATTATAACCGCCGCACATACAAACTATACAATATAACCGCCACATACATAAAAATACAATATAATACAATATACCCCGCACATACAAAAAATCGCTAATACAAACTATGCAATATAAACACCCCTGCAAAAAAATTTTTCGCATACACAAAATACAATATATGAGCCCCTGCCCACTAAATACTGATAAGAGGTTACTAACATGAAATGGGCATTAATCATATTATTTTTTATCGCAGGTCCCGAAGGTGGATGGTACGAAAGCGAACGTAAGTTTTTCAAAACTGAAGAAGAATGTATTGAACATATGGAGTTCTTTAATACTATGCCTAAGCCAGGAGTTATGATGTCTAGATGCCATAACGTTGATGAAAAAGAATGGTGGAACATAACAGGCAATACAATATAAAATGGAACTATTACTTAAAGCAATCATCGGCGGTATTATTATTGCAACAGTTAGTACTATAGGAGGACGTTATCCTACTATAGGAGCCTTTGTGTTAGGCATACCTTTAGCAACATTTGTTTCATTTATCTTTATGCATTATGCAGGAGTTGACGTACAGACGTTTAAAATGATTAGTATTCAAACTGTATATTTTGTTTTAGTAAGTTTATTATTCTTTCCTATATTTGTTTATATGATACCTAACTATGGATTTTGGTTATCTATGATTACTTCAGTTATGATTACAGGATTCTTAATGGTAGGCCTATTTAAGTATTTCCAATAAATATTATTATGAACTCGTATGTAGTACAAGGTTTATTGATTGTAGCGATGGTTGTATTAGCTTTCTACCTAGGAGTATATGTCTGGTAGATGTATGGAGTTGATGAAACTATTACTAGGATTTTTTGCATTAGCAATCTTAATAGCACTCTGGCTAGGTTATATTCACAGCACATTAATTTGGATGTAATTATGTATTATCACAAAGTGTATATGCACAATAATAAAATAACAAAAACAATATTTTGGAAATGCAAAACTAAAAATGAAGCTCATAAAAAATTTGTAAAATTACGAGATTCTGATAAATGGGATTGTATAGTAGTTGACGATATAACAGAAAAAGAGTTTAACAAACAACAATGAAATGGACATTAAACAAACGCAGGATGTGGTATAAACTAACAGGCATACCTGTTTGGCTACATACTCATTGCATTAATAAAGAAACTGAACTACCAATATTTAAAGATAAGTTTTGGGTAGAAGGTTGGAAGTGTAAAAAATGCCATATGTCAATTACTGAACAAGATAATAAAAATGGTAAGATACTTGGGGAGTACACTATATCAACTTTAGACCCAAATGCTTTTAAAGTTTACAATGAGTAGATTGACATATAACCCCAATTATAATACAATATTAATATAAGTAATTAAAACAACAGTTATAATATAAAAGGATTTATGACAGAAACAAACAAATTAGATATACTAGTAGAACAATTAGGACAACTAACAGTAGTAGAAGCAGGTCAACTTGCAAAACAATTAGAAAAAGAATGGGATTTAGATTTAGCCAATTTAACAGCAGGAGCACCAGCGGCGGCGGCACCTGTTGATGCAGGTAAAACAGAATTTAATGTAGTACTAACAGGCTTTGACAGCAGTAAAAAAATTAACGTGTTGAAAGCAATTAAAACAATCAAAGGTATTGGTTTAATGGAAGCCAAACAATTTGTTGAAGGTGATATGCCTGCAACAGTTGATACTGAAGTTGCTAAAGACCAAGCTGAAAAATTTAAAAAAGAAATTGAAGACGCAGGTGGACAAGTGGAGTTAAAGTAAATGTTTAAGATATTAATTTTAGCTTATTTAATTGGACAAGATCCTATTGCAACTCAACAAACTTTCCAAATGGAAAAAACATTTGATACTATGGAAGAATGTAAAGCAGAGTTGTTATTGCAAACTCGTGATAATGGTACGTATGATGTATTATGGGAATTTGTAGATGATATGAACTTTAAATGGGATTGGTTAGTAGCAGGATGTAAAAATGAAGAAACAGGTGAAGAGTTTCAAATAAGCCCATCATATCCTAAAGGCTTACCTGAAGAACTTGAAGACGTTGCAATTGAAAAACAGCTAGAGGTGTAAATGTTAAAAGTACTAATGACAGGCAATCCAACATACGGACTTGCTGAGAAGTTTTCTATTGTCCATACGCAAACTGATTTTGCAAGTAGGTCAAATGATTATGACTTATGTACTAAACAAGGCCGTGTTAAATTAGCACAGTCTAGTCTACACTATGATGTGTTTATTAACAGTAGTGCGTTACATCAATTTAATCAATCGTTAGTATTAGAAACTGTTTGGAAAAAATGGCAAGAAGAAAATAAAAAAGGTCTTATTATTAATATTGGTTCAACAGTAGATAGATCAACAAAAGGTGCTGAATGGATTTATCCGCAAGAAAAGAAAGCACTTAAAAGTATGAGTCATCAATATGCAATGTTAGGTATATGGGGAGACAGTGGTATTAGAGTAAGTTACATATCATTTGGTTCATTAGAAACTAAAAAAGTACATGAAAAACATCCTGATAGAAAACTAATGAATGTCATACAAGCCGCAGAATATATTAAATGGATTATTGATGCTCCAGTGAATATTAACATAAATGAATTACATATGGATCCAATACAATGACCTGGATGTTAATTGGTATAGCAATTGGCTTTGCATTTAGAGTTGCAATGTCCCCACCACACAAATCAGAAGAAGATAAATTTAAAGATCCTTGGAACTGGACTGGTTTTGGTTAATAGTCAAAGTCGTTGTACAACATATATTTTGATGTAAGTTCTTCACCTGCTTTAATTGGTTTAATTGTTTGCAGATACTTTACAGGAAGTTGATGCCAAAAGCCTTTTACATTTTTACAATTAGGATTATCTGAATGATTATAAAAAGCACCTAAGGCAGTTCGTATAGCACCGTGTGGAAAGTTTTTATCCATGATATGAACAATTCCTAAAATAGTCCATGCTTCAAAATCTTTTGTAGCAAACAAGCCTAAGCCTTGCACATTAGATTCTTTAATTGTTAATCCGTCTGGTAATGGTCTATACATAATAAGAGTATTTATTATGTAACCCTTGTGTCGTAAACATACTCACGTCCTAGCATTTGACAAATCCAAACATTACCTCGATACTTTTTAAAAGTCATTTTCATTGTCTTTTCAAGTATGATTGTTTTATCTCCGTTTGGATGATCTTTAATTACTATTCCGGTAGCAGTTGCACCATTATCAGTACAGGTTATTTTAACTACTTGATCCTCATTGTTAAACATAATACCTATATTATACTATAGATTTGTATTCTGTCAACTATAAAATTTTTAATTTAAAATTAAAGCAATCTGCTTTACGTTGAAAAGTTATTATTGCTCGTTGTCTTGCTGGCCAAGAACGTGAAGGTTCACAATCTTCAAAGTACCAACCAAATTTGCCATCACAATATTTGTTACACCATTCTATAATTTTCATATTGATATCCATTTTAACTAACGGAACATTATATTTAAAAGATTGATTATATCCACAGCCTTTACGAATAAGTCCATTATTTTCTAAACGACAATCATCATACGTCCAATCTGGATCCATAACATTTCCTTCGATAGCCTTTTTAATATTTTTTAAAATAACAGATTTGTTAATCATTTATCTGTAAATAAAAGGATCTTGTTTTTTCAATTTTTTAATTTTCTTTTTGTAAGCTCGCCAGATTTTATAATCTTGCCACTTGTTTTTAAACCAATTTATAATAAACATTGTTATTTCCTTTTATAATATTTATATTCAGTTGCTTCTGCTAGTTCCGGAAAAACTTGTTCAAAGTTTTCGCTTCTAAATTCATCAACACGCATAGTCCAATGTACAAACTTCATCCAATCATGATATCTATTATCATCTTGATTCATATAATCAATGAACGTTTGTATGTCTTTGTTATTGTTTTCTTGTAACTTATCAGTAATGTTTCTTTTAGCATCATTTGGTAAACACTTAATATTATAATACGATGGATAATGTAAACTGTTCAAGTATACACTTATACCAAATTCTTTTGCCCATGCTAAAAATTTGGGTATGTATAGCACGTTAAAGATGTTAATTGTATGACATATACCAACAGTAAACTTTTTGCTTTGTTTGTTTTTAAATTCATTTATAACGTGTAAAGCATTTTTCCATTTAGCAGGATGTCTTTGATATTCAAAATGATTCTCTATTCCATCAATTGAAAACTGCACGTCAACTGATTTAAAGTGAGGCCATATGTTTTGTAATGCATCATTTGGTAATTGTGTTCCATTTGTGTTATAGTGTATGCCAATATCTTTTGCATAACCTTTTTCAACACAAAACTTTAATAGTTCAAATTGTTCTTTAATCATAAATGGTTCGCCACCAGTAAAGTCGATGTATTCTAATGTTGGTAACAGTTCTTCAAGTTCTTCCCAAAACTTTTTGTTAGTTTCGGGCCATCCATGACGTATATGTTCTTCTTCGTGGTTGTCTTGTTTGTCATAGTGCTTTTGTTCTGCTATCCATTTTGAACTTGAATGTGTTCCACATATACGACATTTTAAATTACAAATGTTTCCTAGTTTTAGATCTAAATATTTTAATTTAGGTTCCTGTATTATTTCTTCAGTAATGTGATGTTTGTATTTTTGGTTATCTCTAATACGTTTAGATACTTTACCACTTGCTTCTTCACTCCAACATTTTGTACAACCTTTTGGCATTTTACCATCTAAGAATTCTTGTCTTAGGTTTCTATAATAATCACTATTCCAAGCATCATTAAATGTATCTTTTTGTAAATTGAATGGTTGATTGTTTTCATCAGTCATGTTATTATTATACATACAGCAAGGTTTAACCCACCCTGCGGCTGTGGACTCTAATGATATCCATGGTAGTATACAAAATGATTTTGGTGTGTGCATAACTATATTTAACATAGCACAAAAAGGATAAAATGTCTATACAAGAAAAATTAGAAAAATATAAAACAGATTTAGAATTATTTGACAATAATATGGACAAATATCAATATCTAATAACATTAGGTAGTAAAAGTTCTATGTCAGAAGAGTATAGATTAGATACATTTAAAGTTCACGGATGTATGAGTCAAGTATGGTTAGTTCCAAAATATAACGAAAGTACAATATCATTTATGGCAGATTCAGATGCACATATTACTAAAGGAATAGTAACAATGGTTGCAGATATCTTTAGCGATGTAACTAAAAAAGAAATACAAAACACAGATATTGATAACGTTATTGAAAGTCTACAGTTAATAAATATTTTGTCACCTAACAGAAGAAATGGTGCGTATAATATGTTTCATAAAGTAAAAGAATATGCCAAATAAAAATTTAAAGATAGCCTGTTTAGGTTGCAGTTGGACTAGAGGATTAAGTTCAACAGGTAATGGTGATATGCCAGATAATGAAACTTACCCTTATCATTTAATGACTTACTTAGGTAATAATGGAATTAAAGCTGATGTAATACAAGCTGGTAGACCTGGTGCAGGAGTTGAGTATTGTCATTTAGTGGCTGACTATCTATTAAAAGAGTTTGATCCAGATATGTTTGTATTTCAAATTACAACACATGATAGATCAATACTTGCGTTAGATCCAATTGAAGAAAACGAAAAAAGAATACGTTTTAGTTTTGATGAAGTTGATAAAGGAGATCGAAGCTATTATAAAATATGGGATTTAAGTGATAACATAATACATTTAAGTCCAGGACTTGGAGCAAGTGCAAGTGAACACCATAAAGAAAAAAGATGGGAATCATTTATAGAAAAATTATATAATGATAAAATAAAAGATAAAGTTACTCCACAATTGTCTTTAACAAATTTTAAAAGTTATATTTCAACTTGGTATGAACAACAAAGTGAAACAGATTATCAAAAATATTTTTATTATTCACAAACATATAGTTTAGTAGAGTACTTGCAATCCAAAGGTAAAGATGTATTGCCATTTTATTGGTTAAAGTATAAACCAGAATTTCGTTCAAATCTTTTTGATCTTAGACCTTATCCATCTATAGAAAGTTTATTTGGTAAAAAGAATTTTGAATCTTATCAAATAGATAACGGATATCATTTTAGCAATGAAGGAAATGCTAAACTGGTTGATGATTTTTTAGGTCCATCAATTCTGGGAACAATGAAATAACATCTTCGTTACGTAACTTATCAACCATATTAGTTCTTTCCCAAAACTTTGGAATAAGATGTGATGAATCTTTTTCATACATAAAGTGAATTAATTTATCATAACGTTTTTCTTTATTGTGTGTATACTTGTCAAACCATTCTTGTTCTTGAACGTATCTTTCTTCTAAACGTTTTTTCATTTCCATTGGAAGTATTTGTATAGAAAGTTCTTCTGGTACAAACAACGGATTAATCAAACTGCCACCAACAGCATCAACCCAACCTTTTTGTATCCATTCATGATGAAAGTCTGGTACATGGAAACTATTATATACATTTAAACAAGTTGCAAGGAACACATATACATCTGGACAAATATCAAACATACGTTTTCTATTTTCTTCAACTTGTTCCCATGATTGTCCTTTACGTAAGTATTCTCCACGTTTACCCATGCCATCTAACGAAGCACCTATTTTAACAGATTCAAAACGATTCCATATTTCCATAACGTCTAGTTTTTTAAATACCATTTGTGAAAAGTTTGTGTTGTACTTTAATCTTACGTGATACATTTTACGTTCATCAAGTTTTTTTAGAATTCTATAATGCTCTTCCATAATTAATGGTTCACCACCTGCAAAGTATATTTCTTCTAAGCCGTCCATATATGGTTCAACTTTTTTCCAAAATGTTTCTTCGTCTTTATATGGTCTTATAACTTTAGGTTGATCTAATGGTCCATATAATTTTACATTATCATCATACCAACTTGATGATAAGTCTGGTCCACAAGTTCTACATTTAAAGTTACATAGGTTTGAAAATCTAAAATCAATATATGGTAAGTTAATTTTATCAACTGTACCATCTTCTTTAGTAGTTCCTACTTTATCAAAATGATTTTCAAATGCTTCATTGGCCCAGGTTCTTGTTGTATTCAATCCACTTGATTCCATAGAATAACAACGAGTACATTCTTTTGTTGGTTTATCTTTTAACATTGCTACACGCATTTTCTTTAACTTATCTGAATTCCAAATATCTTCAAATGATTGATCTTTTAAGTTACCAAGTATTTCGTTCATTGGGGCCATACAACATGGTAACACTCTGCCATCTGGCCATGAGTGTAAATGTGTCCAAGGTAACATACAGAAACGTTTTGATTTTTTTAATGCAGTATCTTTATCCATTGATCTTTTCATCAATAGCATCTATTAGCATTGGAACTTTAAAATTAATTAATTGTGTTTGATTGTATGATAATTGTTTTTGCATTTTATCTGAATTAATTATATCGTTAAGGTCTGCTAAAGGAGTATTGATTAACCTTCTTAAGTTATCTTCTTTGATTCTGTGTAGTCTATTTGGATAATTAATATAATCAAAACTATAATTAAATAGATTGTTATATAATTTAATTCCAAAAAATTCTTCTAAATGTTTACACATTTTTTTTGAACCTAATGGTAAAAATGGAACTTTTTGTAATATTGGTTTCCAAGTTTTTTCAGTTATGAATACACTACTATCACTAACAATACTTTCAGTTACAACATCAAATATTGCTTCTCTATATTCTGGTGGAAGTATTTCTTGATTATCACCTTCGTCAATAGTTTTAGCATCAAAGTCTAATTTTAATGTTTGTCCTTGAAAGTTTTCATTAGCCATATGTTTTGTGTTTTCACCATATCTGTTTAGATATGTAATATGACCTTTGTGATGCCAGTCGTTTGAATATAATGTTTCTACCATATGAAATCTGTGAGGCTTTGCGGCACCATTCATACAAATAAAATACCTTGGCTTTCTAGTCATATACTTTTTATTAATTTTATATTTGTTAAAACTTTCGATAGATCTTCTTAATAATGTATATGGATAGTATACACAATGGCCAATTACTCTTGGCTCTTTGTAATTTTTATACCAACGTTTGTAATTTTTTTCTAAATTAGCATCTGCCATTACCAATACAATTTTATCATGTTCATAACCTCGTAGTTCAGCATGAAGTCTTTCTAAAAATTGATCAGCTTGTTTGTGATGTATTTCACCTTCATATGCATTTGAAATAACAACGTATGGTTTATCTTTTGATTTTATCCATAAGTCTTTTGTTTGCAACAGGTCTCCAAAACCTTTTTCTCGGCCACAATCAAAATCATAAACAAGATATTTTTTATTATTTTTAGAAATTATATTTGGCATCTTCTACTTCTAACCTTTTTAATATGTTTGAAGCCATTGACTGGCTGTATAATTCTATAGCGTCATTCCAATTATCTTTTGTAGAGTATACGTTAGCTGGATTTAAATCTGTATGTAACCAACTGATAACTCCATTACGTGGCCATGCTCCTTCTATTTCATCATCAAGTTGATCTGGACTCCATATTGCACAACCAACTGCAACTTTAAATAAATTAGGACCTTTGTCTTCTGCAATGGTTTGTATTATTGCTTTATTTGAAGTTAGTGATATACTTGGAGAAACGTTCATTGTATCTTTATCATGATAGTCGCTACTGTGTATAACAAATATTTGTGATGTGTTAATTGGGCCGCCATAATATATTGGTTGATTTTTCCATTTAGGATGACATTTTAATCCCATGTCTAAACATACTTCACTAAAGATTAAACTTTTAGATGGCTTGTTAAAAATAATAGCACTTGCACCGCTGGCATCGTGCCGTATAACTGCTAATGTAGTTTTATAGAATCGTGGGTCAGCCATGTGTGGCATTGAAATCAACATTCTTCCTCTGACTCTTTTTAGTTCTTTTTCTGTTTTCTTTGACATGATGTATATACTTATCTGGATAAAAATTCTAATAATTTAGTCCAACGATTAGTGTGACTCCTTTGAAAAAAATGATTTCTATTGTGTTCTAGTTTATCCCAAACACCCCAATATAGTTTATGTAATTCTTTAATATCCATTTTGCATATACGTTCGATATTATTCATTATAGATTTTAATCTTTCTGCCCGGTTATTAATATTATCGTATGACTCATCGAATATTTCCGGAAACGTTTCGTATCCTTGATCCTTTAAATATTGTAAACATCCAGTACCACTTGTAATAATAAAAGGATGATAATTTACAAAAGGCATATATGTTTTTTCAGTAACAAATAATGGAGAACCTGGTTGTGATTCAAATACAGTTTCAGTTACAAAACTAAAATATGTTTCAGTGAAATGTTCTTTAGTTAGTATACGTTGGTTCATATCATCACCAATTGTATCAGCATTATGATCAAGTATTATTGGTGTTTTTTCTTTTAGCCATTGCTTACCATAACTGTCAATAGTATTTGCTAAATGCATATCTTCTTGTGTTAGGTAACTTCTTAAATTACCAATACTGTCTGGTGTAAAATATCTATTTAAAAAACTATGTATAGTTTGATCTTGATAGCCTTTACGATATAACTCGCTTAATATATAAATTCTGTGTTCTCTTGGATTTGCATTCTTACATAAAAATTTGTGTGAACGTATATGATCTTTTGATAGTTCAGAAGCATCAATTAATTCATTAGATACACCTTTACGTTTATGATTCATAAAGTATCTTAAGTCGCATTCATGTCTATAGTTTGTTTCAAATATATTAAAAGGATACATATTAATTTTTTGATCATTGCCAAAACGTTTTACTTTCATATATGTTTTATAATTTTGTTCGATATTTAAATCACCATAAACCATATATACTTTTTCAAAAGGAATTCCTTTATCAGTAATACTCCAAGTTATATCATCTAAGAATCTCGGCATTGATAAATGAAAGCCTTCACTTGGAAACCATATTAATACTCTTACTTTATTATTTGGATCACGTAACAAGTTTAACACATTGTCATCAATATGATGAAATACATTTTCATAAAAGAAGGCCAAGTCAATCCATTCTGGTTGTATATGATAATATGTAATTTCGTTTGGATTAACTGTGTCTATGTTTTTTGAATTCCATTTAATATTTTCAACTTCAAACATTTTTTCTATGTAATTACATTTAACATTTCCGTAACCATTAGAATTTATTTTGCGTTTGTGTGGAGGTACACTATTTGAAATAGGTACCTTATTAATCCAAGTTTGATATAATAAATTGATCATTCTACAATTTTAACTTCTGCTTCAGTTTCTATAACAACTCTAGCACCGCAACTAAGGATAGGCTTATCATTGCCACCATAACGAACAGTACTATCGCCCAATATTTTAACGGCATGACAATAGTCATTCCTACTTCCACGTTTAATAGTGATAACAGGTTCATTAGTCCCATGTTTTTTATTACTCCTAATTTTATGTTGGTTAACGTGTATGTATGTTTTTGTCATTTTTCAATCCAAGGTTTAATTACTTTCTTTGCAAAGTTCCAGTGGCAGTCTGTTGACGGATGACCAATCATAATTTTTTGCCCGTCAACATCATGCCAACCTTTTGCTGGAACATTTATTTTATCTTCATGTAATGCTCCAGTAAAACCATTTGCTATTCCCCATTCTGCAAGTCCACCCATTGCTCCATGGAACCAAAATTTTGACCAATCAATTTGATCCCACCAATTTGTAAGTTCTGCAGATTCATTAATTTGTTTTTCATATATTGCAAATTCATTTTTCCAACAAAAGAATAAGCAGTTAATATTTTTTTCTTTACATAGTTTTTGTAAAAACACAATGTTCATAAGTGTTCTTAATATTTGCTGTACATCTGAATGTGTATATTTTATATACGCATCTAGTCTATCACTGATATGTTTACTTGTTCGAAATAAATCAAAATTATTTTGTTCAAGTCCTCGCCACCAACGTTGATCTCCTGTACTTTTAATCCAAGTGTAATATTCTTTAGGAAGTATATAATTATTTTTTGATTCCATTTTTTCATCATATATAATTTCAAATCTGTTTATACCACTAATTTGTGCAATAACATGAGAGTATGATTCTGATAATATTTCTAGACTAGCATTTCTTAAATTCATTTCATTACCAGCACCGCCTTCAGCAACATTAACTAAATCATATTCTTCTTTCAAATAATTTGCCCAACTGTTTGGTGCGTGAGTAAATGAACATCCTGTAGTTAATATTTTTTTCATTACCAATCCCATCTCCATGGTAACATTGACATACCTACTAAATTAAAATACATTTCAATAAGGTAGATGCATACTATTAACATTGTTGTTTTAAATATAAACCTATATGGTTGAGGTAACTTATTTTGCCATCTATTAAATTTACTCTTTTGTATCTTCTCATTCATATTAGTTTTATCTGCTATTTTATTTGCCCACCAGTTAGCAGATAATATATCTGATAACATTTTAAAAGGCCATAATATAATTTTAAGTATTTTCATACAACTTCTCCTGCAACTATTTGAAAGATTGTATATGCCCAAGTTTCTGCATCTTTCTGTGTAATAATAATATCTGCACTATCGCCATTAGCAACAATTGGTCTTTCAAACATATTATTTGTATCTTGATATTCTGATTCTTCAATAGTATTCATCCATATAGTATAATCTGCATTAAATTCTTTTCTTGTTTTTACAGTAGGACAAACAAAGTCAGCAACAACAGTTTTACCATCATCTAATGCTTCTTGAGCCAAGGTCCACATTCTTAATGCTTGTCTATCTCTACCTTCTGGACTAAAGTCCCAATCGTTTGCTTCTTTTCTTACTGTATCTGCATTTAGTAATACTGCATTAAACAATGGAGCCAAATGCTTTGCTAATGTTGTTTTACCTGATCCTGGTAAACCCATTATTAATATTTTACGTTTCATTAATTAACCTTTCTACAATTGTAGAAGCAAAATCTTTTTGTGCTTCTGTTGTAGGATGACTTCCTGGAAACTGTTCATGCCCGTTATCAATACACCATTCTTTTAGTCCACCATATTGACGTGACCATTCTTGTTTATGACTGTGATGAAACCACCAAGTTGACCAATCAACTAATTCCCAAAGGTGTATAGCATTTTCATATTTGTTTATTATTAATTGACCACTCTGTGTTGAATTATTTCCGTCTGGACTATTTTGTCCTGTGAATATATCTTGCCAACACATATTAATTAATTTTAAATTGTGTGCTTTGCAGTACCATTGTATTCTTAATATATGTTCTAGTGTTTGCACAAATTGTAATTCTTCGTGGTGAAAGTTAGTAAGATATAATTTCATATCTTGGTTTAATTCTTTGCTATCAAATTCCCAATGACCAAATCCTCCTCCGCTCTTTGCCCAATTGGAAGATTCATGTGTTTGCCATTTACCTGTTAATGGTTGATTTTGGAATCCTCCCTGGCCTTTCATATCTCTGTAAATCTTATCATAGTTGTTTGCTTCTCGATTATAAAACAATTCAAACCGATTTGGATTTGACCACATCACAGCCACAGTTGGATCTTTATCTAAGTAATGTGGAATGTTTGCTATTAAGTTACGACTTATAAGTGCGTTACTACTTGCCATTTCGGCACAGTTAATTACTTGCCAATCTTTAATATGATTTGGCCAAGCAATGTTTGATTCAACAGCATGAGCTGTAAAACTACACCCAGATGTTATTAGATACTTTTTCTTTTCCATATATTCCTTTGTATATTTTCTTATGATATACATCTCTCCAATCTGTGTCAAGAGCTAAACGTTGATTATATAACATTTTATCTTTAACTTGCTCAACTATCTCAGACTGTATAAGTGGCAAAGGTGTTGAACAAAATTTTAATATTTCTTTTTTAGGATCATTATTGTAATCAAATATTTCATCATACAATTTAAATCCAAATGATTCTAATGCTTTGTAGTATGCAGATGGAGTACCAACTCCATAATATAAAAACAATTGTAAATTTAATATTGGCTTCCATGATTTCTCAGTAAAGAATATTGTATCATCTTCGTGGGTTTCATTAATAACATTTAACCAAGATTGATACATCATATCTAATGGAACAGGTTTATCATCTTCTTTTAAATTGTTTATATTAGTATCTAATATTACAGGTTCAACTTCTTCTCCGGTTGTATTATAATTTCCAACTAAACTAATATAATTGTCCATTAGTCTGTTTTCTTTACAAAAATTTACAAACTCTACACGTTTAGGTTTCATAGCACCATTTAAACTCATCATATGACAAATTCTATTATGATTAAAGTTGTTTACATATTCATATTTCTTTTGTACATCTAAAAAATAAAATGGGTATGTGTGTCTATGCTTTATAATTTCTTTGTGATTATTTTTTTTACACCAAGTAATATATTGCTGATCAAAATTAATACTTGGCATAATCATATGAATATCATTTTTATCAATATTACTTTCGTCAAGTATCTTATGTAACATTTCAAAAACAGGAAGTCCGTCATCTAACGATGGTCCAGGAATATCAGCTTCTGTTAATTCTTCAATAATAAATTTACATTCTTCGTTATCTTTTTTAGCTTTGTTATATATGTTTTCATGTGTAACCATTAATGGTAAAGGATGTCCACTAAACAATCCTTCACGTTCTCCGTTTTGACTTGGAGTATATCTCCAATAAGGATAACTGTTATACAGTACTCTCATTAAATATTCCTTCTACTAATTTTATACTTGCTTCAGCTCTGTTAATTAAGTTAGTGTAATTGTGAATTGCATTTGAAAACATATCTATTGGCACTCCGTCCTTACATAATTTTTCAACTTGATCAATTGCTAGGTTCATTCTTTTATATGCATCTGGTTCTTGATCGTACTCTTCGTTTATAAATGGACTAAAAGATTTATATCCTTGTTCTTTTAAATTATGTAAAAAGTTTTGTGTTGATAATGCAATAAATGGATGACAGTTTATTATTGCTTTATATATTTTTTCTGTTGGAAAGAATTGTGGATTACAATTATGTGCACCACTATGTGTTTCTGATACTACACTAAAGTACGTATCTAAATATAATTTTTTATCAAAAGGATAACCACTAAAGTGTTTTCCATATAATCCTTGTTTAACATTGTGTTCATCTAATGAATGTGGCCAATGCTTACATAATTTGTCGTAGTCTGTTTTACTAATTAAGTCTTTGACTTCGTTATAATAATCTTGTAGGTTAGGATATTTTTCAATATCTTCTTCAGTTCTAGTTAATGTAATTAATCCATTGTTCATTAATCTACGTTGCCAATATAAAACAATTTGTCTTAATCTCATAAACTTATCTGGCTTACCATTTAATGACAAAAATGATCTAACAGCAACTTTACGTTTTGCTTCAAATGGAGGAACGTGTTCGCATACTTTTTGTTCTAATATTTTTTTATAAGCGTCAACTTCATAATAGGGAAACGTAATAATATTAAATCCTTTTGGTTTTAAATTATGTTTCTTTGCTATAACTTCATGTGTTTCTTTACCTAAGTCAGTTGAATAAAAGTAATATATTTTATGTGCAGGTACACCTTCTTTAACTAAATCATGTCCTAATAGTATTTGTTTTTCAACGTGTTCATCATGAGCAAAAGCAGGTTCACGCATATAGCATATTGCTAGTTTTTTACTAAACTTAATAGCATTCATTACTCCATGATACCAAACGTCATGATGTATAAAAGGATAATCAACATCACTTCCATAAAAGGCCAGTTCATAATGTTCATTGCTTTTAATAAATTGACTTATTGATTCTTCTTTAATATATTGTCCAATAGTTAATGGAGTCATTTTGTTACCCTACTGTATAATGCAAAGTCACCTGAATATAAACGACTTAATTCATTTGAATATTTTTTAATTACTGTGTTATGCATATCTTCTATTTTTTTATTATCTACTTTAACAAACTTTTTAGTTTTTGGATCTTTTTGTACTTTGTTATCAAAATTTTGTCTTTCGGTCATATGCTCAATATGAATATCAGAAATGTTTTTCCAATCTTCGTAAAAGTTTTCTAATGTTCCAATAAAGTCAAAGTTATCTTTTTTTATGTAAAGACTGTAAGGTACACAATGTTCATTAAAGCCGTCGAAGTTATTAATTATACTTCTTATTTTTTCATCAGTTAGTTTTTCTGTAAAACATTTTTCTTGATACAAATAACTTTTTAAACGAGCAAATGGTAATCTTATAAAAGTAAAAGACTTATTATTTTTTTTGTTTTTTACTTCTTTCATTTTTAAAGTATCTATTATAACTGATGACGCACATTTAGGAATAGCAATATAATTCCAATCTTTGTTTGAATATAATTTTCCACCATGTCCAAATGAATCTATCATATATTATCTCCTATCCAAGGAATAATAATATCTTCTGCAAATTTATCATGATGTTCTTTTGTAGGATGATTACCTTCTGCAAATCCTGGATCCCACATTTCATCTACACACCATTCTGCCATACCACCTGTTTTCTTATGAAACCAAAATTGTTTCCAATCAACTAATGATACATCTATATCGATATTTGATAATTCATCTTTCCACCAAAAGTTTAACATTGGTATTCTATTAAGTTTACAATACCATTGTGTTCTTGCTATGTGTTCTAAACTTTCTATAGCACCTTGTTGTTCGTTATAAATTTTTCTGTAAGGTTCAAACAAATGTTTTTCTGCTAAATCATTTTCAGATACTTGACTGTCAACACCATTGCCACCATTCTTTACCCAATAACCATTTTGTGTTTTATCCATATATGGAGAACCTTGTTCAAAACCAAAATCATGTTCAGTTAAAAATGCACGTCTATGAATTCCACTCCATTGACAAATTAAAATATTTTTTTGACCTTGTAGTTCTTCACATTTTGCAATTGCTTGTCTTGAAATATAATCTTGGCCTGCGGCACAAGAAGCCACATTGTGTACGTTCCACAATTCTTCTAATCTACCTACCCAGGTCATTTCACCGTTATATGTGAAACTACACCCAGAAGTAATCACATTGATTCTATTGGTCATACAAGTATTATACACAAATTATTGGAAAAAAGCAAATATTATTATAAAACGTGGTCTGCTATTTTTAAATCAACCAACTGTCTAGCAGTAAAGTATTGGTCACTTGGTGTGTTTAGTTTTTTACGTACATCGGCCAAACTAAACCCAGTTGCTTCACGTAATATGTTTAAACATCTTAATTCACAATTGTTATTTTCTTTCATTTGTGATCTCATATCGTGCATTTTTGATTCCATAGCATCTGAATGTTGATGGTTTAGTATTCCAGTATTTTTAGCAATATATCTTTCACCTTGCTTACCACTTGCAAAAATTAAAAATCCTGCACTCATAACAGCACCAATTCCAATAGTAGATATATGATGATAACTGTTTTTCATAACATCAATTAGTGCAAATGCTTCGTATAAATCTCCACCAACTGTATTAATATATAACTTTAATGTTTTTTTTGGTTTTTTATTTAGGTTAGCTGACAGTATCCATTTAATTGCATTCTCAACATTGCTTTGAGTAATCTCACCTGTCAGATAATGAATATCATTGTCGTGTAAATGGGCGTCTATTCTTTCCGCCGCTGTATACTGATCATATTTTTTACTCATTTAATGCACCTATATGCAGTATTTAGTGTATTTTGAATATTATAGTATATTATTATAATTTATTGTTTTCCGGGATATGTTGCATTTTTCATACCAGCGCCAGCAGTAAATTTAGGACCCTTTGCTGGTCCGTATCTTTTCTTAGTATTGCTAATATATCCACCAATTTGTGCATCTTCGGATTTAGGTTTTTTCTTTTTTTTACCACCTAAAGGCATAGCCACACCAGCAATTGCACCACTAAAACTTTCATCAATATCTTTTATTTTCATAACAAAGTTATTTATATTAGATAATTATATACGTATATTATTTCGTACATAAATATTTAATAACATAGCAGTTATTATTGAGGTAAAAAATGGCATATAACACACCGGTTAATTACGGAACAGATAGAACAGTTGCATCCAGAACAATCTCTCCTTCTGATAGCGGAGCAACTACTAATAGTACGTATGTAAGTCCAAGGATTTATAAAGGATTTAGTTCCAACAATCCTAATGCAAAAAATAATATGTTATACGATGCTGACCTCATAAAACAAGACATTTACAATCACTTTATGACTGCAAAAGGCGAAAGAGTAATGCTACCCGATTTTGGTAGCATTATCTGGGACCATTTATATAATCCATTAGATGAACAAACAAAATCAATTGTTGAAGAAGATGCTAGACAAATTGTTGCACAAGATCCAAGAGTATCATTAACAAGTGTAAACGTTGTTGGTTTTGAACACGGTATTATTGTTAATCTAGCATTAATAATATTACCTCAAAATATGGTAGAACAAATGTCAATAGAATTTAACGTTAACGGAAATACAAGTGGAGGCGGATATTAATGAGCCAATTAGTTAGACAATCAAATTTGTTTGCGGCAGAAGACTGGAAAGTAATTTATAGATCATTTAGAGATTCTGATTTTAAATCATATGA
>Ga0114933_10001736_pt1 | contig 23819 bp, 22 predicted proteins | sample 4SBtaG_FD_89691 | JGI IMG/M metagenome (GOLD analysis project Ga0114933, IMG submission 89691) | Deep subsurface microbial communities from Kolumbo volcano to uncover new lineages of life (NeLLi) - 4SBTROV12_W25 metaG | ecosystem: Environmental > Aquatic > Marine > Volcanic | place: Kolumbo... | reverse complement strand
TATTAACATTATTATATTCCGAAATGGTTGTTATAGCAGCCACAACGCTCACAAGCTTCAATTAGTAAAGGATAATTTTTATGAATCAATTATTTTTATAACTCTTGTAAATGGCGTCCGGCATAGTGTAATAACGGGTACAAGATATGGTACCGATATTATTGATGATTCAGATAATTCTTCATCGCCCACGCGCTATGTTCATTTGATTCTGCTCCCGCGTGCTCACATTATACTTCTGCCGATTCTCCTCCTCCAGGCGCTTCTCCCGCGCCTCGCGCCGAGCCGCCTCCATTTCCGCCGGGTGCATCGTCCGCGGCGGAAATGGAGGCGGCGGGCGGAAATGGAGGCGGCGGGCGGGTATACCCTGCGCCTCCATTTCCGCATCAATGTATTTGGAATCAAGCGCGATGGAACTTAACGAGACATTACCCTTTCTTCTTGAATGGAAAGTCATGATGAACGTTTACTTATTACATTAACCCTTGAATAATTTTACATCAATTTTTTTATGGGTTTTTCAATAAAATAACGATAAAAATATTAACATTATTATATTCTACTTATGGTTGTAAAAGCAGCCCGGACGTTGACAAGCTGCTCCATTGTTGCACGATTTCATATTCCTGAATTTCCCTGGAGCCAGCTCGTCCGTAACTGAATTCAGATGATGCTTCTCGCAATCAACGTTATTGCAATTGGACTCATCGAGACAAGGAATCACACTAGGACGGGGCGCAGGTGCATCCAAAAGTCCAGCAACAATGAGGTCGCGCTCCGGCGTCGTCACCAGCACCCGTGCCACGCGCGGGCCGTGCTTGCGGAGCAGCTCATCGTAGCGCCGTCCCGCAGCGCTGCCACACACACACAACCCACCACCACTCCCGTCACATATGCAGGGGTGCGACCCATCATTGCGGGGGTGGTGTCGGTTAGCCAGCGCGTTATTTCCGCGCCGAGGACGGGGGCGGGGCGCAGGTGCACCCGCAGGTCCAGCAACAGGGGAATCCTCAGAAGCATCACGATCAATAACAGCCTTAATCTCATCGCAAGTATCCGTGGAAAGTTCAATGATTCCCCCGTTCAAAGTAATCAAACAACCTCTCACAACGTTAAACTTCAAATCAACCACGTTAGGGATCCCACGAGAGGGAGTGCGGAAAGCCATTACTAATTCGTTTACTTATTAACATAAACACTTGAATTATTTTACATCAATTTTTTTTATGGGTTTATCAATAAAATAACGATAAAAATATTAACATTATTATATTCTACTTATGGTCGAAAATGCAGCCCTTGTATGTACAAGTTGACCCATGGCGGCACGAATCCATTTCCCTGGATTTCCATGAAGGCAGTTTGTGAGTAACTGCATTCAGATGATGCCTCTTGCAATCAGCGTCATGACATTTGAACTCATAGCGACAAGGAGCCACATGAGGACGGGAGTGGGGCGCAGGTGCATCCACAGGTCCGGCAACACGGGGGTCCTTAGAACCACCATAGTGACGAGGAGCCACATGAGGACGGGGGCGGGGAGCATGTGCATCCGCAGGTCCGGCAACAGGGGAATCCTTAGAAACACTTTGACGCATAATCCTAATAGCATCCTTAATCTCATTGCAATTTTTCTGAGGAAGAGAAATGATGATTCCATCACCCATAACCAAACAACCGTTCCCAACGTTGAACTTCATATCAACAACATCATGGATCCCACTGGGAGGACCACGAGAGGGGGTACGAGGGTGTGCGCGGTAAGCCATCGATGACTCTATTACCTATTAACATGAACCCTTGAATTATTTTATATCAATTTTTTTTTATGGGTATTTCAATAAAATAACGATAAAAATATTAACATTATTATATTTTAAGGAACCGGTACCTTGTGGTCGAACTTGCACCAATTGTAGTTGCAAGCTTTTCCAGCCTTGCACAGATTCATAGAAATATCATCAGGAGACTTCCCACTCCCATTCTCACGGGTCGTTTTGTTCATATGCCACAGACCACAAGGACAATCTTCCGTATTGCCACATACCAAGGTACAATTCGTGTTTATATGCCCTTCTTTCTTACAACTGAAACACTTAAGGACCCGACGGCGAACAGGAGCATCAACAGGACCCGCAACAGGTGGGTCATCATCAAGAGGAATACCAGGAACCGGATGACGCGACATAAGAGATGGGGAGAATCCACCCCGCTTGGGCTTATCATTGATATAATGACCAGCTTTCTCAATAATCTCACGGTAAATATTTTCGGGAATATTAACAATATGTCCATCAAAAGTCAAACATTGCTTCTCAGTATTAAGCCTCAAATTAATAATAGCAGGGACACGGGAGACACCACGGGAGACACCACGGGGGGCACCACGGGAGTAAGTAGCGGTTGCAAACATTACGGACACAGAATTTACTTATTACCATAAACTATTGAAATATTTTATATCAATTTTTTTTTGATAATATCTATTGGAAAATCTAATGATAAAAAATATTAGGTTAAAAAAATTGATATAGAAAATCTTTAGAATTTTTTACAAATAGTAAAATGGTGTTGGAACACCACAACATTGTTGATTATACAGAATCAAATGATTATATAGCTTGGTTAGAAGATATAAATAATGCTAATCTAAAAATAATGGATATATGTGATAAGATAAATGAAAAATATGGAAATGATGGAAATAATCGTATTGCAGAACTTTTTTACGATATATTGTATATTCAAGATGATATTTATTTACTTTCAATAAAAATTACTTTGAATTCAATAACTAAGACAATTGGAATGCATGCAAGTGGACGAATAATGACATATGAGGTATTACCCTCGTTTTACAAAAATATTGAAGAACTTTTCACAGATATTGATAAAGGTTTTTAACGAATATTAAGATTATTATATTATTTATAAACAATATAATGAAAAATATTTTGTGTTTTGGAGATAGTCTAACAGTTGGATATTACAATTATGGAGAAAGTTTTCACCCTTATGCAACACGACTTTCACAACTTACTAATACTAACGTAGATCACGTTGGATACCCCGGGTATGATGTTCAAGATTTACTTGAAAATCTTCTTGAAATACCACTTATGAAAAAATCTTATGATCTATGTATAATATTAGCTGGCACTAATGATATTGATAATGAAACTATTCCCGATATTATCCAATTACATAAAATCGCACATAAATTTGGATGCAAAACTATCGCACTTACTATACCTAAAATAAGATTTGAAAATGTAGATCCCACTCTTACAATCACGAGAAATAAAATAAATAATATCCTTAAAAATTACTCGGATAATAATCTTTACAAAGTTATTGATATCGAAAATTTACTTACTAACGACCTATATGATAATGATGGCGTACATTTTACTCCTCAAGGATATGATAAAATCGCAGAAATAATTGCTAATAACATATTGTAATATATTACACTATACTATTCTTCACCATTGTGTAAGCAATTTCTCTCATTCCATGGAACTTCAAGTCCATCCCTGGGATGAATACACATACCAGAAGAGAGTCCCCCCATGAAGTAACTCCAAGATCCCACTGATGTTGTAAAATATATTTAGGAACCTTCATAGGCTCATCCTTCATAGTCCACCGAATTACCACCTCGTCTACATTAGGAGGCATATCAAACCGACTCAAATCATGATCCAAATCCAAATATAGTTGACAATATGTATCCGTCACCTTTCGCATCTCAACACTCCACGTTTCTTCATTACGAACGGTAATCGTCAAAAATGGCTTGTCATGCGGCAAATTCAAAATATCTTTCAAATTATCATGATCAATGCCAATTGACGAAATCATGGTTCTTTTGTAATGTAAATAACATACGCAATACAATTCTACATCAATTTTTTTTTTGATAAATGGAAAATTGGATTTTACATTTACCACGTAGAAATAAGGGGAGGAGTCTGAGATGCCCTCACAATATCTATAATATATGACTTAGACTTGTAGTATAGATTCCATTGTCCAACAATAATATAAACATTATGCTCCCAAAATATACACAGACCTCCAGTCCTACGCTTAAAATCAATCAACATACTCGGTGGAACCATACTTTTCGCACTCCATACTATAATATGATTGCCCCTACGGAACGGAATTGTTTCCATATCATGCTGGAAATCCAATACCATCAATGATAAATCAGATGAACTGACGTAATCAGTCCGATCAGTCAAAGATAGTTGACCGTCAACAGTATCTATCATAAGTTTCACACCAAATTTTATAGGCTTAGTAAAAATCCAATTCAAATAATTTATCATCGTTTGCATAAACATCACGTCGTGGACTGTGGGAGGAGACATTTGGGGAGGCTATTAAAGGGTAATAATATCCCAGAATAATTTTATATCAATTTTTTTCACAAAAATTGATATTATGTTTTATTCATATTATGATTATATATATCATGATGGATTGGAATACTCTACTAGATAAAAATTCAATTTTTCCAAATATATATTTGACTATTAAAAAATATGATAAATATACCATTGCTAAAAATACCATCGATATTATGCTTTATTGTTATAATCACTTGAATAAGGTAAACATATTTCTGGTTCACGATTTTATTGCTAAATATTTGCTTGTAGGATATGGTTATAACGATATTATTTTAACTAATCTAATTTTTCAAGATGAAAAAAAAGTGTTTAAATTATTATTAAAAATGAGGGAAAAATTTGATTATGCATTATATAAGAATTTCGCAGCTATTTATGATATGTATATTGCGAACTGTTATATCAAAACTTCATCTGACATATACCAACTCGAACGTGTGTTTTATAAAAATGATATTAATCGATGTAATATTAATCAATGTTATTTTAATCAATGTTATATTTGGAATCAAGATAAATTACTTCATCCATTATATAAATATTTACCATCCGATATTATTGACAATCTAAAGTTTATTATAAATAACCAACAGAATTATATTCATATAATTGAATGGAATTATTATACAAAAAAAGCTGATATGATTATTAATGCACAAAAATTTGGAGCAAAAGCAGTAATCATGTATCAATCCAAAGAATTTCACGAAAATATGTGGAGATCTATATTTGATTTCCATGGAGATGATATATGTACAGGACAAAGAGGTATATTAGGCAGATTTTATCGTTATATCGATCATAATAACTCTTTTCAAATAATTGATAGACATAATCATGACTGCAATGAAAATTGTCCTTGCAAAATGTCTCAAATTACCATTCCGGTATTTTATGTAAAATATCATGAAATTGATGATTTCTTGAAAAATATTAATTGTAATGATATGGTTACTATTGGTAGAAATATTCTCGGACATAGTTTCTCTGATGAAAAAGGAAATAATATATTACATATTACAGTTTATCAAAATAATTTAAAATTTTGTCATTGTGCTGTTAAATTATGCCGCTTACTAAGACATAAAAAAAATCATGATGGTTTGAATCCTATTGAACTCGCTAAACATCTTAATTTTATTGAAATTTTTGAATTTCTTTCTAATATGTGCGCCATATGTTATTGGAGATATAATCTTTCCTCTAATGAATGCTACACTTGTGGAGCTAAAAATACATTACTAATATAAAGGGTGTAAACATAATAATATTATTATTATTATGGTTGAATCACAACCCAATATGTCAATTGATTATATAGAAGATGAACAGAAATCGGTTCAAGACCGAATGAATAACATTCTAAATGAAATAAGACAAAAAGATGAATTTATCAATTGTAGATTGCAAATTGACGCATATAATGACCATAACAATATGATAAAAAATGTTATACAAGAAAGAAGAAAAGCCTTGGATATTAGATATGACCAATTCAATATCAAAATAAATTATATTCAAATTTCTATTATCGTATTGTCAACGTTTTCTGGATTTATTCAAGCTACAAGTAAATTTACTACAATACCGGAAAATTATATACTTTTTATGGGAGTTCTTATATCAACATATATTAGTTTACTCTTATCAATAGCGAAATACAAAAAATACGATGAACGTAAAGAAAGAATACATAATCTCCGAGAACAATTTTCGGAATTTCTAATCAAACTTCAAACTAGAAATGATTTACTTGATACATGGAAAGCAGATAACCTGTGGGCTGGTTGCAAAATTGATGAAAAATACAAATTATGGAATGATTTATCCAATAAATTAGAATCAGATTACGATTCTATTATCGAAAGAAAACAACAACTTTTTTGTGAATACGAAAAAATTATGGACTCTACTAACCAAACAATATACAATCTTATTCTAAAACAACGGGAACTAAAAACTATGAAAAAAATGATAAAATTGAAAAATATTACTAACAAACTTAGTTGGCAAGATAATAAAACTAAAATGGAACAAAAAGAAATTGAAATGAATGTCAATTATATGTAAAATTTAATAAATAATTATATATATATATTATATATAAGTATTTAATGAAAAAAATTAATACTGAAGGAGGGGCGGCGGCGGGTCCAGCAGATGGTGTAGGGGATAGTAGTATGAAAGTATTAACATATAATGTACATAATTTTTATAATAATAAATGGGATCTTGGGACAATGGGAGAAATAAACAAACAGACTTTTGATAAACAAATGAATTTAGTATTAACTAAAAATCCTGATATTATATCATTACAAGAAGTAGCACTCACAGGTCATTGGAAATCTTTAAATACTTCATATGTTGAAAAAGAAAGTTTAGAAAAAAAACTTGAAGATTATAATATTTATTATACTGGTGCTATGCGGGGTCAACTTCGTACTGTACTGGCAATTCATAAAAAATATAAATCAGAACAGTTAAAAGGTTATAAGGTGGCAACTTTTGTTGAAATTGGTGACGAAACTAATAAAATTTTAGTTGTTGGACTTCATTTGAATCCACATATACATTCAGAGAACATAAAAAAATTTAATAATATTTTGGTTATAAATAAAAAATATACTAATGTTATCATGTTAGGGGATTTTAATCATGAACATGATGTTTTGGTTCAGAAATTTCCAGAGCTTATATCTTATAAATATGACAATAACAATACAAAGATAACTGGATTAAACCAGGAAAAATACATTGATAGAATATATTTTAAAGGAGATATAAAACAGAAAATCAATATTGAGATTATGGAAGAAGGTAGTAAGGTCAAAGATAAGGAATATTTGTCAGATCATTACCCAGTTTATCAGGAATTATTAATAAATAAAACAGCAAAAAAAGCGATAGAAGTGGATCCAGCAGCGGCTCCAGCAGCGGCTCCAGCAGTGGCTCCAGCAGTGGCTCCAGCAGTGGCTCCAGCAGTGGCTCCAGCAGTGGCTCCAGCCGTGGCTCCAGCCGCGGATCCAGCGGCTCCAGTGAAACAAATATATGGATATGATTTTGATGGAGTTGTACATACTCATGTTAAACAAATTGAAAATACTTCTGATTATTTTGATCGTCGGAATTTACAAAGACATCCGATTACTGATAATAAAAATCATTTTTCCTTTAAAGTTTTTATAAATAATCAAAAAATATTTAATCATACAATTGAGGATATGAAGAAGGCTAAAAAAGAGAGACATGATATATATATTATTTCGTCAAATAGTAATAAATATAAAAATGCTATTGAGAAATTATTGGGATCCCATGATGTTAACATAGATTCCTCTAAGATTATAATGGATAAGCAAGATAAATTAGTAAGTTTAAAACAATACAATATAAATAAGTATGTAGATGATAGTTGGAAACATATATCTTCTATTCATAACGATAAATATAAAAACCATAATTTATTAGATTTAAAAAAATTATATTTTGCTGTACCTGAATATGAAATGTATATTGAAATTGATTTGAACGAAGATTTGGAACAACAAAAGGCTTCTATAAAGGATTCTATACAAGGAAAAATAGATTCGATAAAGAAAACAGATAAACCGATGCAAGCAATGAATTTAAATCGCGATCAAATTATAGAAATTGATAAGGAAATATGGACAATATCAGACATAAAAAAAACAAAAGATTACATATATTTGGATTTATACAGGTATAATAATAAGGGTAGTGGTATAGATCAATATCTTTTTAAATATGTAAAATATAATAATCGTCAACCTGTCACATTAAGTAATTATACTGATTCATCTAAGGAGAATAAAATAACGAATGATTTTAAATATGAAGATGCGGCAGTCGCAGCTAAATTATTATCATTTAATCCAAATACAACAATACCAGATGATATATCCGATCCAAAAAATGAAAATGATTTTATTAATCAACATATCAATGTGAGATTTAAGGAATTAGAAAAAATTTTAAAACAAAAAAAAGATGTAAATATTACATTTCCAGGGGATGAATCTCAACATTATTTAGGTACTGGTCGGGCAGTCGAACAAGCATTGGAGGTATACAAGGATTACGATGCACATTTTAAAACAATAAATAGAATAACACAATGGATTCAATACTTAAAAAAAAATTATTCAAATATTATGTTTGGAAAGGTTGGTGGACCAGATATTTCGAAAACAAACATTCATGTATGGGGGGCAAATTCACTAAATTGGAATATGAAAAATGGGAAGGTTATTTCAGGAAGTGGACAAGCTTCGTATATGAACACACAAAGACCTGGGGTGTTTGGTATTGTTACGACACCTTCACAATACAATCAAAAAATGTTGACTCAAAATTCACAAACAAATCATTTAATTGATGAACAAGCGGCAAAACCACCAGCACCAGCACCAGCACCAGCACCAGCACCAGCACCAGCACCAGCACCAGCACCAGCACCAGCACCAGCACCAGAACCAGCACCAGTACCAGTGGCACCACCACCAGTACCACCACAAATGTTGAGTAATCAAATAATACCAGAATATGGTTTGAGGAATCCCAGTAATACATGTTATGTCAATGCGGCATTACATTTATTACATACAATGCATGATATTTTTGATCAAGAATATAGGAGAACAGAAGAATTAGGGACATATACAAAAAGCATAATAGTAAATGATGTACCTGTTGTAGAAAAAAAAGTGTTAGACAACGTCAAAATTCAACATTTTTTGAAAAATTTAGGTGACCAAAATGTACAAGATATTACGTATCCAGACCAGAATACCGCTCTTCAAAACCATTATTTTGGTAATAAAAACCAACACGATTCTCAAGAGTTTATAGTGAAATTTATGGAAAGTATATTTAAAATAGATGTTCATCCATTGATGAAAATTCAAACACAAAAAAAAGGTTTTGTTGAAAAAAATAATAAGATTTATACATGTCTAAATTTCCCAGTTGACAATATGGATCATTTTAGTGTGTCTTTTGATGATACACCGAATAATCTTAAATTATTCGAGTATATTACTAAAAATAGTTTAAGTTTTACTAATGACTATGTGGAGAACATGGATTGTAAAAATATTTCTTCATCAAGTGAAACAGTAAAATTTATTAGAAGTGAATCACGTCTATATCCTATGTTGATACAAAATACGATTACTTTATATCCAAAATATTTTTTACTACATTTAAAACTTTTTCATCACAGAGATCATAGTAAATTACATATGATAAACTATGATATGTTGCCAAATAATAATATTATTCAGATTGGAGAAGTTAAATATCAGGTAGTGAGTGTAGTTAGTCATATAGGAAAATTATCAAGTATAGGACATTATATTAATTATAGTACACGTGATGATGGTAATATATATAAGTATGATGATGTAAATAGAACTCGTTTACAAAATAAAAATTATTCTGAAATTTCTGATCCTGGTGAAACTCCTTATTTAATTTTATTACAAAGATATGTAGGTGATGAGAAACCGAGTCAAATAGTTAAAACTAGTATAGATTCTTACAAACATATTTTATCAAATGAAACAAAAAAAGCAGCAGAAGCAGCAGCAGCACTAAAAGCAGAAGCAGATGCAGCAGCAGCAGCAGAAGCAGCAGCACTAAAAGCAGAAGCAGATGCAGCAGCAGCACTAAAAGCAGAAGCAGATGCAGCAGCAGCAGCAGAAGCAGCAGCACTAAAAGCAGAAGCAGATGCAGCAGCAGCACTAAAAGCACAAGCAGATAAAGAAGCAGATGCAAAAGCAGAAGCAGAAGCAGATGCAGCAGCAGCACTAAAAGCACAAGCAGATAAAGAAGCAGATGCAAAAGCAGAAGCAGCAGCAGAAGCAGAAAAAGCAGCAGCACTAAAAACAAAAGCAGAAGCAGAAGCAGCAGCAGAAAAAGCAGCAGCACTAAAAGCAAAAGCAGAAGCAGAAGCAGCAGAAAAAGCACGAAAAGAAGCAGCAGCAGAAAAAGCACGAAAAGAAGCAGCAGCACTAAAAGCAGATGCAGATGCAAAAGCACGAGAAGCAGAAGCAGCAAAAGCACGAGAAGCAGCAGCAGCAGCAGAAGCAGCACGAAAAGCAGTAGAATTAAGCGACGAACAAAAAGAAGAATTAAAATGGGTAGAAGAAAGAAATACTAAATCCAGAGAAAGAAACAAAGAAGTAGAAACTAACTTAAATAGTTTTAAGGAATTTTTAAAAAAAACACAAATAGACAAGAAAAAACAAAAAATAAAAGAATTAAAAGCACAATTAGCAAAATTAAGAAGAAAACAAAAATAAAATATTTCTATAACACAACAGGATTCTCTATAACATAATGATCTACAAAAGGAGACCATTTTGATTTACTATAAGTATTCTCTTTGTATTTAGACTCTTTCGCTGTTAATGGATTTTTAATCACTATATGGCTATTTTTAGCATAATCAGGAGATAATTTTAATATTTTTATAGGATTTGTATGTGTTAACTCTATTAGTCTATCCATGGTTAATCTTCCAATCTTAACTTGATATAACATTAATGGTAATAATGTTTCTACTCCAGTAAAACCATAACATATATTATTTACTTTCTCTGAATAAAGATGCGGTGCATGATCTGTCGCAATACAATCTATTAAATCTAAATTATCCCATAAATAATTTATGTCTTCAATAGTCTGCAATTCAGGCTTAACATTATATAACTTGTCATCTCTTTTTGTTAATAATAAATGATGCGGGGAAACTTCACATGTTAAATATGGATTGATTTTTTTTGCTTGTTTAATAAGTTCCATCTCAGACTTTCTTGCAACATGACATATATGAGTATATTGTTTATATTTATGAGAAAATTCTAATACGGTCGGCAATATATCTATTTCTGCATGACACATAATCGGCTTATTTTTAGTTTCGTCAGACTTAAAATAATACTCTATGGAATCTATATTTGAAATTTTTAAATTTCCTGTAGTACAATTTAAATACATCTTGATCCCACATATATTTGGAAAATTTAATATCGGAGATGGAGGATCAGTCGCTGCTTGATATAAAAAATAATCTACTTTATGTTTTTCTGACGCCTTTCTTGCTATGTTATTTATCAAATGATATGATTCTAGATCAGTTAAAGGAGGATTCGTATTTGGCATCGCACATATTGTAGTAATACCCGTCTGATATGCTGCTATCATTAAACTATCGTAATCCTCCTTGTGTTCATGTCCAGGCTCACGTACATGCACATGAATGTCTATTAAAGATGGTATTGTTATTGTATCCATATTATTTATAGTTATATATACATAAAAGTTTCTATGTATATTACAAATAATATGAACTCTATTAAGAATATAAATAAAGAAAATATAATTAAAATATTATCAAAAGCAAAACAGTTTAAAGAAAATGATGAACGAAACTTATCATTACAAGATAAAATATTTGGACTTCTCTTTTTTGAACCTTCAACACGAACATGTTTGTCATTTGAATCTGCTATTCACAGATTAGGTGGGAAAATTATTAAATATAATTCTGATTATTCCAGTCAAAAAAAAGGAGAAAGTATTGAAGATACTATCAGAACAATTGATGCTTATGTAGATGTTTTTATAATTCGTCATCCTGAAAAAAATATAATCGAAAAAATTAGCAAATTTACTAATAAACCTATTATTAATGCCGGAGATGGTTCTGGTGAACACCCAACACAAGCACTATTAGACTTATTTACTATAAATGATATTCCTAAACATGTGGCATTTACTGGAGATATTAAATATAGTAGGACGATTCATTCTCTTGTATATTTAATTACAAAATTTAACAACGATACAATATTCTATTTTATATCTGATGAAAAATTAGAACCATCCGGGGATTTTCGCGATTTTATTGACAATATAGATAATAAATATGTTATTCTAAATGAATTGGATTCTATTATTGACTGTATTGATGTATTATATGCAACCAGACTTCAAAAAGAAAGATTTAATGGAGAAATAGTAAATAATATCATTATCAATAAAGATACTATTAAAAATAGTAAAGAAAGTTTAATTATTATGCATCCTCTGCCCAGAAATGAAGAATTATCTACAGATTTAGACAACGATAAAAGAAGTAAATATTTTGAACAAGTAAAAAATGGAGTCTATGTTAGAATGGCGATTATTGACTTTGTAATGAATTCATATTTAGTGTAATTGGAATGTAATCTTGAATACTATATTTCGGTAAACATTATATCAGTTTTATTAAAATTATGGGCATACATTATATCCTCATTCTTTAAAATTTTATCCAAATTTTTAATATTTATATTATACCCCTCTCCAGAATGAGTTCCATCATTAAATAATATAGTATAATCCATATCTATAAATGGAGCAAAATGAATCGCACTACATTTTGGAGTTCCTTGGGTATTTACAAATTCAATCATTTTAGTATATGGTTTACAAGCATAAATATGATATATCGATCCTCCATGAGGAGCTATAACGATTTTTGCTTCATTAAATATCGCAAATCTATCTTCTATATTACTATAATTTTCATGAACGAAATCTACAAATTCTAATTTATTATTAATACAATACACTTTTAAATAATCTATTAATTCTTGCTCATTTAATACTTTTCTAGAACCACAATTCCTTCTTGATAAATATAATAATTTATTATTATTTGGTGAATCATAATAGTTATTAAATAACATATTGACCTCCTTTCTATAACTATAAGGAACTAAACCCCTCCAAAATATTAACTGAGGATCAAAACTTGGTATATATAATTTATCCACCTGGACATTATTGTCATTGACATAATAAATACGATTAGAAATCTTCAATATTTTCGTTATTACAAAATCTATATAATCAGTTTTAAATGGTAATAACAATACCATATTATCATTATTTATATGTTTAATTATCTGACGTATCATACTTATTACATCTTGCATAAAATGCTGCCATAAATAATCCCAAGAACCTGTATGACAAAATATAATTCCGCTCTTTACCTTATCGTGGATATATATCGTTTTACTTTTTTTATAAAATTCCATTTTACTTATAACTTCATCTACAACTCCATCACGACACGGATTACTTCGCCATATATTCTGATTTACTATCCCCTTGTCTACGATGTTTAATTTTATAGTATCATAATACTTATAATTTTGTAAATTTTGATATAATCCAGATTGATGAAAAGTATCGACAAATTCATCAATCTCTTTTTCTAATATTTTAATAAACATATCTATATATTTAGTAAAACATATTTATCTAAATATTTTACGTAAATTTTTATGATACAAAAATAATAATATATTTTTTTATCTACAAAAGTTTGAATACCATATAACTTACTAACATTTTTCAATACTAAGTGGAGCTTGGTGATGTATCAAATTATCCAGATCACATTTTTTTTGTCATTCATGCATTATAATTTCCTGCAGAATTGGTTTACATATTATTTCCATTTTATTTAATTCATCATTATTTTTAATATATATACGAGTCTTTATATTACAAATAAGCTTATCTCCAGATTTTCCATAATCACATTTATTGGCTATTAATATAATTACATTGTCATTGTCTTCTGATTTCTTTATATATACATTTGTTACTTCATTAAATGGTTGTATATCCTGTATTTTTGTTTGATACTTATATCCATATAATAAAATAAGATGATAATTTCCTATAGAAGATTTTAAAAATTCTTTTGAACATATATATTTAATTTTGCGGTCGTCATTAATATCAATATTATCTAAATTTATATTTTCTATAATATTGATTTCATCTGTTGGTTCTATATCGTTATATCGTGGAATAGCTACATATTCCGTATGATTATAAATGAGATCTCCAAATTTAATATCATCTACTAATTTAATATCTTTAAAATATTCTTTATTTGTTTCTAATATATCTTTTTCTATCACATCTATACGATTTTTATAAAAATATTTTCCAATTGGAAACTTGTTTGACTCTTCCAGTAATCGGTCATATACTTCTCGATGATTTTCTCCTACTATGAAATGACTTGTATTATAATCTCCAGAATTTTCAAAAAATTGATTATATCCTAAATAAATAGTATAAATCTCATTATCCTCACCATACTTTTTATATAAATTATCTATTTTAATATTTATAATATATGTTAACTTATATTTAATATTACCATTCTTAATTCTGATATCAATGTACGTTGTATTTTGATTTATCATTTGTGGGTCCTTAATACCATAAAAATTTTCTGGATGGGTTAGTATTATTTCTGTTAAATTACTTAATACTCCTTGCATACATAGATTTAACAAGTTTATCATTTGGTCATTTTTTATATTGCCTTCCCCATTTTTTATTGTATTATCTACATCTATTTCTTTAATTCTGATACCATTAATATATATTATTTGTCTATCGAAATCTCTTTTAATCTGGGCTATTATCTTATCGTTGGTTTTACCTTTTACCATTATATCATTGATATCATCGTATTCCTTTAATAAATAATTACCTTCTAATAATCGTTTACTTCTAAATAATAGTTCTGGTGATATCACTCCCCCATACATTTTCTTATATAAATTGTAATTTAGCATTTCATCTAATAACATTTTTTTATATTTCTTATTATATAATTATATAAATAATTTATATATTTACTTTGGAAATTATTCATTACACTAAATATATTTGTTCAACATTACATGGATTTTCTGGATTTTCTGGATTTTCTGGATTTTCTGGATTTTCTGGATTTTCTGGATTTTCTAGATTTTCTAGATTTTCTAGATTTTCTGGATTTTCTGGATTTTCTGGATTTTCTAAATAATTTTTCAATACCAAGTTTATTTAACAATAAATTTATAAATCTTTCTCTAGATAATGGTTTCTTTCTAATTGTATTCCCTCCGTATTGGGATCCCTTTAACCAATTTGTTGTTGTGCCCATTAATAGTTTATCCACTTGTTTTTCCCCTGATTCCACATCTGCCGCTGGTGCTTCCGCTGGTGCTTCCGCTGGTGCTGCCACTGGTGCTGCTCCTTGTGCCGCTGGTGCTGCCACTGGTGCTGCCACTGGTGCTGCCACTGGTGCTGCCGCTGGTGCTGCCGCTGGTGCTGCCGCTTGTGCCGCCGCTTGTGCCGCCGCTTGTGCCGCCGCTTGTGCCCCTTGTGCTGCCACTGGTGCTGGTCCTGCATCTTCCACTATAACTTCTTTTTCTATAGTTGATAAAATAGCATCTGGAAAATTTCTTTTCAAAGATTTTATAAAACCTATTGGACCAAAAAATTCATTTAATGCTACTTTTTGATCATGATCCAATTTATAAATTAATTCAGTTATAAAAGTTGTGATTGTCCAAAAAATATATTTACCCTTAAGTGCTTCCTCTCGTTCTTCTATTTGTTTTTTTGTTGCTACTGGTGCTTCATCTAGTTTTAGTCCTTCCGATAGTCCTTGTGCTTCCTCTTCCTCTTTTGCTAGCATAAACAATTTCTCTTGTCTTAACCTTCTTTCTTCATCTAGTGCTGCTTTTACTTTTGTTTGTATATAGTTTATGATAGGGACTGTTATTTTAGCGTTTAATATCGGGGAATATTCACATACTTTGTTAATAAAATTCTCTATTTGGGTTTGTATAAAGGTTCTTAAATCTGGATTTAATTTTTTAGAATAGATAACTATAAATAAACAAAAAAAGAATAAATCCATGGATAAAGTATCACATTGATAATAATATTTTTTATTTTTAAAGGGTTCTAATTCTTTTATTTTATCAACCTTAAAACATATAGTTCCTAAATCTATTATTTTTGCTTCAACGTTATTACAATTAATTATAATATTATGATTATCTATATTGTATTTGTATTCTTTTATTCCTTCAATTTGTTTCATCATTATATTTTCACCTTTCATATCTCGATGTCTAAAAGAACTATGTTTATCTAATATGAATAACATTGCTGCTAATTGAGATAAAAAATTTGCTCCTTTATTTTCATCTCTCCATATATTTATATGTTCATCAAATCTATCTTGTTCTAAGTATAAAATATTATCATTAACAACACATTCTACAGGTTTAGAAAAAAAATTAAAACCTAAATTAGTATAAATTATTGTATTCAAACATTCCATGATATTTATGTCTTTGTCGATAATTCTACTTTTGTCTTTACTTTCAAATTTTTTGTATATTCTTGTAGGATTATCTCTATGTTTATATACGGCTCCATATGTTCCAGGTATACCAATCCGATCTCCAAGAGGGAGTACATCTGTTTTGAAATAATATTCATACATTGGGTCTACAAACGCTCTATTTATATATGCATCGACGTAAATTCGTTGTTGTATAATTGTATTTAAAATGCCTCTTATCTTATCACCTGTGAGTATTTCAACATTAGTATATTCCTCTGCGCCAGCTTCAGCTCCTCCAATATATTGTTTCATTATATATATATATAATATTTTTATTCAACCTTTACTATTTCAACTAAATCTATCCATGCTATTCCATGGGATATATTATAACCAACATTATATAAATTTCCTAAAGATGAAAACGAATATCTGGTCCATTCATGAGTTAAATTATATACATCGGATACTATTGGAGGATACCCACCTATCCCAACAAAATATAAATATATAGTCTGATTTTTAGAATTTGATTTCGCCCATAAACTAAATTCATATATATATTCTTGCGACAATATAACTCCACATTTACCTCCTTGCTTTTCACACAACGCAAATGTTACCATCGCATAATCATCAGCAATTATATTTCTTAGGGAATGAATTCCATGAACTGATATTCGAGAATCTACCTTCAAACTTGAACCATAAGGATTTAACCATGAAACGGCAACTCCATCAGGAATTCCTATATTATATTGGTCCTCAAATGATGGATTCGCTATCATATTATTTTCATCTACCTGATATTTTTCCTTTTCATACTCAACTATTCTATATACCTTAGTTCCATATCCACTTATCATGTCATATATTGTATTTCCAAATTCAATTGAAATCTTACGATTCTCAAACATAACATCGGACTCATTATTCGATAAATTATTGAGTTCAACTAATATTTTACTGGGAAAATTTTCTGTATTCGCACACATTATTATAACATAACTAACATGACTTGATGTATAATTCCATGCCGCACAATCTATTATATTCGGAATAATCAAAATATCTAACCTTTTACCATCTACTAAAGCCGGAGATAACTCCTGCATCTCTAAGGCTACCTGACGACACTCAGCCCATGCACGCTCGGATACTGGGTATCTTAATCCACGAGAAAAATATTGTATTCCTTTAGCACCATGAATTGTTGCTAAATATGTCATTACCCTTTCTTCTTGAGAAGTTGGAGTCCTTTCACATCCTTCATTATCTCCTCCCCATGCCATTGGAGTAATCATAAATGATTTATTTAACTCATTAAGCACATCTGCCTGTCCCGATACACTAGTAACTGGACCTACGGAATTTGGAGGCGATTGACACGGATATGGATCTGACATTGTAATATCTGACGCATTTATATAATATCGCATAGCATTAGGATTATTAACAAGAACAGTTACTGGATGGGTTTTATCTACCGACTTTATCGTTTTATAAGTATCTATTAAATTCTCAGGAGGAATACAAAATGGGGGAGATGATCTTCCACAATCAGGCTCATCTGATATATAATAACCAAATAATGCAGGATGATTATAAACTTTCTTTACCAATTCTGTAATGTTTTTTCTCTTTTCCACACTCGGTGGTTGATTAGATAATTCATACATACTATAATGAATACCAACATCTATCTCCGCACATCTGTCCATATACCTAATATTCTGGTCTAATGGATTATTGTCCCAATACGGACATACAAAATTCATCCCAAATGTCCCCTCCATATTTATCAATTGTGTATTCCAATTTTCATCGAAATTATATACAAACCCTCCTATCGGATAATAAGGCAATCCATGCTGTGTAAATCTACTTTCACATATAGAAAATAATAACAAACTAACAACTATTTTATTTAACATGATTTTATTCAAAAAGACTAAATAATTTTATATTCTTTAGAAAACTTAAGATAAAAATGTTATGTATAAAATTTAATGATATTATATTCAATGATTTTTACAAATTTGCAGCATGGAAACATATTTTTCATAAAAACTAAAAAAAAAATTGATGTAAAAATGTTCTGAGGTTATTATATAGTATTAACCCCAACAGGTCATGAAGCCCAAGGTCCAGATTCTGCGTATTGGTGATGATGATATTCCTAATGTTCATGACATTTTGACGGAGATTATGATGATTTTTGAGGTATGGGGATATAAGTGGAATAACAGGAATCTCCATGTGTTCGCAGATATGAAGGAGTGGGTGTACCCCTACCCTGTTCCTTCAAACTGCGACGATTGGGATGCCTGGAGCAAGGGGCTTCAGGGGTTTATCAAGAATATGATCGAGTCCCACTGTGCATTCCTCGCAACAGATGAGGGAAATGTATGGAAGGCACGTCATGAGAGGCGGTTGAAGAAGATGAAGCTGGAGCGGCTGGAGCGACTGGAGAAGCTGCAGCTGGAGTGGGAGCAGCGGGAGCGGGAGCGGCTGGAGCAGACTCCGTACACCAAGGAGGTGTCTGCAACAGACGAGAATGGGGATTATTATTAAGATTTTTATTATAATTTTTATTACAATAAATATTTTCATAAAAAAATTGATTATAAGTTAATATATATATTTTAAGATACAATTCAAATGGATATATTAAAATCATATTATGAATTATGTGAAAAAGATATTGAAAGGGCATGTGCAGAATCTTTGAGTTTATTAGATGACGATGAAGCTTTTGAAAAAGCATGTGAAGAATCTCTAAAACAAGATTTAAACTTTTCACAAAAAATAGATATATCTCAACTTACAGAAGAACAACAAATAGAACTAGCATGCAAAGAATCATTAAATTCAAAGAGAAATAATGATAATTTAACAAAAATTTTTACAAACACTTTGAAAAATAAGGATATTAAAAAACGTTATTATAGAAAAAAAAGTGATACAAAATCAAGGGATACAAAATCAAGTGATACAAAATCAAGTGATACAAAATCAAGGGATAAAAGAATTGTTAGTAGTAAAAATATAAAAAGAAATTTACCACTTGAAAAATTTAATGACATGATTGATTTAGCTTATGCTAAATTTAAAACTTCTTGTTGTAATAATTACCACCATTTACGTATTACCCATAATGAAGAAGAAAATCATCAAATTGATGCTAAAGAATGGAAAAATAATACATCAAAAATAAAATGCTTATATTGTGATACTGAACAACCAATGACTAAAACCTGTAAGAATTGTAATAATATTCTCGCAACACATCTATGTAAGATATGTCATGTACTATCACTTTCAAATGATATTATACATTGCAGTAAATGTAATAAATGTCATGTTGATGAAAGTGTACTTATATATTGTTCTAAATGTAAAATGTGCGTACATAAACCACATAATAAATATATTTGTATGAAATTTACAAAAACAATTGATATGGATTGCTGCATTTGTATGAGAAATATTACATTTAATGGTTCTCCTATGGGGAAAAAAGATTCTTCTAATTATATTGTTCTTCTAGAATGCTGTAAAAATGTAATACATAAAAATTGTCTTGATGAATTAAAGAAAACAAGTGATAAATGTCCTTATTGTCGCAAAGAATCAATCTAAAACGATATAAATATTTTATTCATAATTACATTATTATGACTGAAGATTCAAATTATCATTTATTTGATGAAGAAGAAAATAATCAAGCAACTATTGTAGGTTATAATTTGAAATATAATCTTGATGAATTTTTAACTGGCTGTTATTTCTACTTTAGATACAAAGGATTCAAAAATATTATTATATATAATTTAACAAATATATTATCACTTGTATTTACTTTAATTTTATCATGCTTTCTATTTTTTCTCGATTGGAAAGAAATTCAAAGATGCGATTTAAATGACTTCTCGTGCACTCAATATATTATTAATGTGAATTATAATAAATTATCTGCCTTTTCTAAATTGATTTTTATCTTTTATACCGTAATTTTTATTTTATATATCTTATGGTGCTTTTTCTCTATTTTTACAGTTATACCCAAAATGAAGAAAATTAGAACATTCTACAAAAAAATTAATATATCAGATAATGACTTATTATATATTTCGTGGAGTAATGTCTTGGGAAAAATTGAAGATTTTCAAAATAATGCAAAATTTATACATAGAAGACGGATATATAATAAACATAGTAAATTAATGATTATTCAAAGAATTATGCGAAGAGATAATATTTTTATTGCTCTTATAGATCATAACATATTTGGTACAAATAATATGGGGAATATCAAAGTTAATTTATTTACCTCTAAACTTATGGAATGGAGTCTTAGACTCGCATTTCTTAATGAAGTTCATTCATCAGTTAATAAAAATGTTGTTTACAATTATAATGTTATAATTAATCGTTTTAAATTAATTGGGATATTAAACTTGATTATCTCCCCTTTTAGTATTATTTATAATATTATATATTTCTTCTTGGATAATGCCGTCCATATTCATACAGAACCTAAAGAATTTATGAGTTGCACATGGACTAACTTCGCCTTTTGGAGTTTTAAAGATTATAATGAACTTAATCATATTACTAATCAAAGATTATATCTGTCTTTACAACATAGTATCAACTTCTCCAGTCAATTTAATCAAATTGAAAATGATACTATTACAAGATTTTTAATTTTTATTTTTGGTTCATTGGTATCATTCATTGTTATACTTGGATTTTTAAATGAAGCTATATTGTCTATTACTATTTTTAATCGTAATATGTGGTGGTATATAGCTATTTTAACTGGTATTATTGCTATTCTTAAAAATAATCTACAAAATTTAGTTTTCTCTCAAAATCCGGAAGAATATTTAAATAATATGAAAAATAACCTGGGAGTAAAAACAAAAGATTGGGATAATAAAGATTTTTATCAAATCTATCTTGATATGTCCAAATATCTTAAATATAAATTTACAACATTGCTTATAGAAATATTGTCAGTATTTACTACTCCATATTTCTTATTATATTATTTGCCACAAAGAACAAAGAGATTATGCCTATTTTTACAAAATAATTTAATTAAAGATAGAAATATGGGATATATTATTAATTCATGCACTTTTCATGATGACCAAAATGAAAGCACGAAACTTAAACAATCAGTTATTAACTTTCAAAAATATTATCATAACCAAATTGTAGATGTGTAAAAGAAAAATTGATATAAAATTTATTATACTAAATATATAAAAATAAATATGATAACGATTTTAAGCTTATCGGTAATTATGGGATCCATTATATCAATGGGTTTTTTGGGATATGATGTATGGAAAAATAAATCAAAAAATAACTACCAAAGAATAAGACATATAAGAAATCTACCGAACTTACCTGAACTAGTAATTCGTAAACGTGATAAACTCGTTTTATCCGAAGACGAATTTACATAAATTGGAAATAAATTGGAAATAAATTGGAAATAAAATTGAAATTAAATTTAATTTAATTTATATTGTATTTATATATATATAATTATGATGGAAAAAGCGGAAAAAGCATTAAAAGATGCTGAATTTAATCTTGAAGAAATTGAAAATGATTACATAAAAGCATCCGAACTCACTACCATATGTAGTAAAAAAGTTTTTGACGTTAGTAAAAAAGAAAATTGTGATTATTCTACTGCGACTGGAAAAGCCCATGCAATAATTAATTCTGATAAAAAATCTGTAATTATTGATTTTGAAAATAAATTACAAGCTAATGAAAATACACAAGAACTAATTGACGCACTTGTTTCATGGAATAATGCTTATCAAAATGAGATTGAATTATCGGACATGTTTGAAATAGCCAAAAGAGAAGTAATAATAGCTAAAGAACTTGCTGAGATTTTACAATAATCTATAAATTTATATTTTTAAATCAAATAGATATAAAAATAATTACCATGTTATTATATAGTATTATAATGATGAATAAAAAAAAAGAATTGTCAATACTATTTTGGAATGTATTGGCTGATGTCTATATTAAATATTATGATAATAAATACAAAGGAAATAAATATGATTCTGAACAGGAATTATATCCTCCTCAATTAAATTATAAATTACGTCAAGAAAGAATTTTATGTAATATCATTCATTTTAAACCAGATATTATTGGACTAATTGAAATACAAGAACATACATATAAATTTCTTGTAGAACATCTAGGAGATAAATATTTCTTCTCAGAAATTTACTGTGATAAACTTGATGACGATAAAATTAAATATAACTTTCCCAAAGAAGGGAAATGTGCAATTTGGAAAAAAGATCTGAATTTCAGTGAAATTGATATTAGATGTATTAATAGTGCTTTTGGTAGAAAAATTATTGACTTTAAATTCAAATTTGATAACAAAGTTATACATTATATTATACACCATAACTCTCCTGTATATATGTATTCAGTTGATAAAGATGGTAATTATCTTGACCCCGAAAATAATAAATATGAAAAAATTTATAAAGATAATGATTCCGAATACAATCAAATTGTAGAAATTCATCCCGGAGTATATAAAAAATTTATTCGAGGAGGAGCTATTGCTTGCCTTGAAGGATTACTTGATTATGTTAACAATAATATTGATACTAATGATATACTATTTATTGGAGGAGACTTCAATTCACAACCCAGTTATCCCAAAGTTAAAAAAAGTCATGTTCCTGAATATATTGATAAAATGAAAATTAAATTAACGGATCTACATTCTTATAGAAACGATAAAACATTCTTTAGTCTTAGACACGATGGACGAAGACTTGATTATATTTTTTATTCTCATAATAAAGTAATTCCGAAATATATTAAATCTATTATCCTACCATGTTATAATGCTAATAATTTAAGTGAAGATTTTACACCTAGAATTATTAGAAAAATGAATTATGAATATCAAATAATGTATTTTGGTTCGGATCACCAACCAATTTACGGAATATTTTTAATTTGAATATTAGTCAAGACCGTTCCACCACAGTTATTCAAAGTTATCCATGCTACCTAAAGTTAGATAAATCTAACAATCATCGCACTGCTAAATAATATCAACTGAGAACAATTATGATTAAGGGAGGGGAACTACT
>Ga0114933_10001735_pt1 | contig 23820 bp, 21 predicted proteins | sample 4SBtaG_FD_89691 | JGI IMG/M metagenome (GOLD analysis project Ga0114933, IMG submission 89691) | Deep subsurface microbial communities from Kolumbo volcano to uncover new lineages of life (NeLLi) - 4SBTROV12_W25 metaG | ecosystem: Environmental > Aquatic > Marine > Volcanic | place: Kolumbo... | reverse complement strand
GTGTCAACGACATAGCCACCGGCGGCAAGTGGAATCAAACGCGCAGCGGTGGTCGTGTGTTTCCCTTTTTCGTTGTCGCGGCTGATTTCGTTAACTTTAAGGTTGAGCGTTGAATCCACCAGGTTTAGAAGAGACGACTTGCCCACACCTGATTGCCCGGTGACAACGTTCTTGCGCCCACGCATGATCGTCTTGAGCTGGTCAGTACCCTGCCCCGTCTCGCAACTGCAAAACAGCGTAGTGTAACCAAGTTGCCCGTAAACGCCTGCGATCGACTGCAACTCAGCAGGGTCGAGCAAGTCTATTTTGTTGAAACAGATGACGGGTCGAATTTCACTCTTTTCAGCAGTGATGATTAGGCGGTCGATTAAATTTGGCTTCAATTCAGGCTGTTGTACGCTAGCGACGATGATCAACTGATCGACATTTGCGACGATAACATGTTGTTTCCCGCGGCTATTGCGGCTGATGATGCCTTTACGCGGCTCAATACGGAGGATCATCCCTTCGGAGCCTTCCTGCCTAAATAGCACGCGATCTCCTGCTGCGACTACATGCCGTTGGTCCGTATTCAGGGTCTTAAGAAGGCCTCGCACCGCACAGTTGTAAGTGCCACCATTTTCATCATCCACCTGGCATGTACGACCGTGTACAGAAATCACGATGCCGGAAATGGCATCTTTTAGCTCGATGTCGAGTTGCACCTGAAATCCGTCTTCATCGGTTTGAATTGATTCACCGATAATGGTGCGATGCCGAGTTAGTTCTCCTTTGCCACTAACCCGTTCTCCGTATGCAAGGTCTTTTTCTTTGAAGCCATGTTGCTCATATTCGCGAGTGAGATCGCCTTGTCGTTTTCGCTTCTGATGCCCCTTGCGAAGTTGCGTTCGAACTTTTCTCCCTTTGGCTTTTTGCTTTTTGGCCATAAGTAGAGGATTATTCGTCTTCGGGAGAAGAAGATTCAGCGGCAGAGGATTCAGCGTTTTGTTCCGATGCCTGCGTTACGGTGATAGACGGAGCAATTGGCTCCGATTGGACAGGAGTTGGCTCATCATCCTGAGCCGCTGTGTTTCCGATGAAGGAAGTGCTTCCAGCTGGACCGTGAACCGATTCACCAATCAGCGCCTCGATTTCCATTTCGTTAAGTTCTTCCTGTTCCATGAGTGCATTGGTGAGCGACTCAGCCTTATCTCTGTATTGTTTGAGCGTTTCCAGAGCCCGTTCAGCGGCTTGATGCAAAATGAGTTCGACTTCTTCGTCAATAACTTCAGCCGTGTGCTCACTGAATTTGCGATTTTCATGCATTTCGCGGCCGAGGAATGGATCGTCATCACCGAGCTTATAGCTGACCGGTCCAAGTCGTTTGCTCATACCCCAGTTCATGACCATGCGGCGTGCAATTGATGTGGCACGTTCCAGGTCATTTTCGGCGCCCACTGCGATTTCATCATAGAATAGGATTTCCGCCGCACGTCCGGCGAGCAAAACCACGAGTTGATCCAGTAATTGCGGTTCACTCATGGACACACGGTCTTCTTCGGGAAGCATTTGAGTTGACCCAAGAGATCGCCCGCGAGGAATGATTGTGACTTTATGTACACGATCCGCACCTGCTAGATACCAGCCGGCAATTGTGTGGCCAGCTTCATGATAGGCTGTTTTTCGCTTGTCATCTTCAGACATAACTTCTTCGCGACGCGCACCCATTAAGATTTTGTCGCGTGCATGATCGAAGTCAGCCATGCTGACGACGTTTTTATCCTGTCGCGCGGCCCAAAGCGCCGACTCGTTTACGATGTTTCGTATGTCGGCACCTGTTAGGCCGACCGTCCCTGAGGCGAGGATTTCTAAATCGACATCGTCGTCGAGTGGGACATTTCTAACATGCACTTTGAAAATATCGCGACGGCCTTTTTGGGTCGGGCGACCGACTGTGACATGTCTGTCGAAGCGTCCGGGTCGCAACAAAGCAGGATCCAATACATCTGGTCTGTTGGTGGCCGCGACCACAATAGTCGAATCACTTTGATCGAATCCGTCCATTTCACTCAAAATCTGATTGAGCGTCTGTTCGCGTTCGTCATGTCCGCCACCCAATCCGGCGCCACGCTGGCGGCCGACGGCGTCGATTTCATCAATGAAGATAATCGCTGGTGATGTTTCCTTTGCCTTTTGGAACAAATCACGTACACGACTGGCTCCAACGCCTACGAACATCTGAATGAATTCAGAACCATTTACCGAATAAAAAGGGGCACCTGCTTCACCAGCAACGGCTCTGGCAAGGAGGGTCTTTCCCGTTCCGGGTGGGCCGTTTAACAGGACGCCCTTTGGTATGCGGCCGCCTAGCTTTTGAAACTTCGTGGGATCCTTCAGGAATTCTACGATCTCCTGCAAGTCTTGCTTGGCAGCCTTTTGCCCGGCAACGTCCTTGAATGTGATCGGTGCCTCGTCTTGATCGTATCGTTTTGCGGCGGTTTTACCGAATCCTGAAAGAAAGCCACCGCCCATTAATTGGTCACGACTACGACGGTATGAGATCCAGAAAAACAGCAGCATGCCGATTGGTAGCAGGATCGCAATCAGCATCAGGGTACTCATCGTTGTATCACGCGGAAGATACGTGACATCCAGTTCGGGGTACGCTTCGAGTTCTTTGTTCAGCTTCTCGATGGACTCAGCACTGGGCGGTAACTGTACGCTAAACCGCTCCGACTCACCCTCAATTCGATGAATCTTTTTATAGGTGCAAATCGCAACCTGATCCTGAATGTCAATTGACTTAAGCCGGCCGGTGCTTAACGCTTCTTTGAACTTGTTGTATTTCTTGGGGGGAGGTGCCGTGGCATTGGCGAACATCAAAAGAACTAAGGCCATCATTAATAGAAAGAAGAGCACGCGCGGATTGAATCCGCGTTGCGGTTGCTCATCATTTGCATTTGGATCGCTTTTACGTTTATTCTCGGCCATGTGATTTCTTAGTTAGTCTACGATGTGGCGGAAAGTTTTAGCAAATTGATAAACCGCCGTTAATCGCCTGTAATTAACACACTTTTAGAGTGTTCGCAATTGACTGTCATTATTGTAATCACGAACACGTAATATGAACACAACCACGAAAAAGCGGAATCCAATTGCCTAACAAAAAAGTAGGCTGCCCGCTGCATTGATATCTAACGACGTTGGTTAAACAAAGAAGGGTCAAATGGATCTACAGGAGCTCCGATTGCTTCCTGAGAGTCTTTATATGCAGCAGGAATTGGCATTCGAGGAAGATCCTTTCGCTGCATTAATAGGTTCGGGGCGGATTGGGAGAATTCCAATGGCCCGGAATTAGGTGGAGTAGCAGTGGCTGTCGTGAATTGTAGCAACCAGTGTTTCAAGTGTTTCCATTGACCTGTTTCTGTATCGGGTAACGGCACAGTCGGTTGCAAAGATGTGGATGCGTGGGGCGTTAAGGCCATCTTCACTAATGGACTTTGTAACGGTTGAGATTCGTCAATAACAGAAATCGTACTGACAAGGTTACGGCGAGAATAGCGTTGCGGAATCGTATTGGAAAACGTTGGCTTGATGAGTGCAAAGCCATGATTGCCGCTTGAATCATGACATCGTGCAGTCGAGCAATTCTTCAAAAGAATCGGTTGAACGTGCCTGACGAAATCCTGAATGGTTGATGTTGGTAGGGAGTCCACGATCTTCTCAACATCGACTTGAATCTCCCCGGAGGCGAGCTCTCTTTGCACCGCAGGCTTGAAATTAGACGCAAGCGTCTGGCTACGCAATAACACCAGACGTCGTTGGCGAATGTCGAGTCCTGGATGATCCGGTTCTAACTCAAACGCCTGAGTTAGGTGAGTTTCAGCGTGGGTTAATAGCTTGTGATTAAAACACCAGTCCGCAATTTCCAAATGCTCGATTGCTCGCACACGGACCTTCCGAGCACGTTGGAACAGATAGAGTTCTTCGAGAGACTGTCCGACAAACGACACCTGTGAGCTGGATAGGCGAATTTCGGCACCGTTTTGAAGGTTTACAATCGTGCGATCAGGTGTTGAAGAAACGACGCCTTGTAACACCTGACCATTGGACAGTAAAAGCCAGTGTGGTTGTTCTGCCATTGCAGAACATATGGATGTACTTACCGCCGTGAAAACTGCGACGGCGAGGCTAAACCGAAAGTGGTAATGGGAATACTGCGACATGACAGTGGGAGGTTAGAAAGATGGCCTACAACCGTCAAGATCAGTACAAGCCGATATGGAAGGCCATGGATCGGCTATCTTTGACGATGCATATGCGGCAAAAACACACCAAGGAGGATTTGGACGGCAAGTATTTATCATGCGTTAGTTGCACACTCCTCACTTACCGACTGTCGAGAACAAACGATGCGACGATTTAGCGTCCTATTCGATGGTCGTGTACAGGGTGTGGGGTTCCGATACCGTACAACGTCAATAGCTAAACGCTATTCGATAACAGGATGGGTAAGGAATCTTCACGACGGTCGTGTGCAATTGGAGGCCGAAGCAATATCTTCTGTCTTCGATGCGTTCTTAACTGAGCTTGTAGATTCAATGGGTAATAACATCCTGAATTACAGTGTCGACGAACGTGACGCGACGGGTAACTTTGATTCTTTTGAAACCAGATATTAGTGATCACAACTTTGCACGAACTAGTATCGAGAACCGTGCGTAGTCAAGATATCCAGTCATCAGACAAACTCTCAGTATTATTGGTTCAATTCCTTCCCCAAACGAGATGATGGGTATGCAAGCTTTTTCAGAAATGATGATCCTTGGGTTAGACATTCCCAAAACAATTCAAAACTGGTTAACGCCGGTATGGCTTCTCGGACTTGGCTGTTTCGCTGGTTTGCTATGTATTGGGCTGCTGGGACTGTTATTCAAAAAAGTCCTGAGTCGTATAGACGTCCTACAACGTGTCGCTGATGAACGAAATCGGTTGCTTTCGTATACAACGGTTACGAGCATTGTACTAGCGATAATCATGGTTCTTTCAACGCAGGTAGGCAGTGTCGTGGTGCCTCAGGTAGGTGCGGACACGCTTAGTGATGCCCCGGCGCCGTCGCTGCTAATAAACTCACTCGTCATCTTTATCGCTTGTTGGTTCGTGTCTCTCGCGTTCTATGTTTGCTGTTGGCACCGGACCATATCGGAAGGATCAACGTTACTAAACGAAGGACCGTTGAAGCCCATTTTGACGGTGTGTTTGATCCTCGCCGCCTGGGGCGTGGTAGGTACGGCAGTGGTTGATAGCCCGACATTTGTGATTCGATCTCTCGTGCAAATGCCATTTGCGGGTGTCGAACGTTGGGATGCAACGGTACCGGTTGATGCAAATGAAGAGGGCTTTCTTGCAAACGTAGACGTGCGGATTGGCATGATGAGCAAGTTTGTTATTAAATCCGATCAGGACATTGCATTTGCCTTTCGACCTCATTCAGAACTACGGGTCGGTGTTGAAGCACCAATCGTTCCGGCTGGCCTTGCAGTAAGTCTTGCCGAAGTAGACCCTACAGTGTTGCCCAGTCTGTTACCGGACGTAGAGTCCCTTTCAACACTTGAGTCTGTATACATAGTTAACAACGGAGCAGACACGGCAAGAGTCGAAATATACGCGGAAACTGAAGTCTTCAGTACACAAGCGATGGTTATACCGACAATCGCGTTAATCATGTTTATTGCGTTGATGATCTACATCATTCAGCGAATGTTATTACCACGATTATTTGCAGTCGCCTTGTCTACGTATAAATCGGAAGTCAACCAACCGCTGTTTCCTCTAGTGGCCGCCATAGCAAGCATTGCGCTGGTTGGGTTTGTTTGGATTCCTTATAACACGTTTGGTGAGGATATTAAGATGCTCAAGGATACGGGCATCACTCTCATCACGGTATTGACCATCTTCATCGCCTTATGGGCCGCCAGTACAAGCGTTGCCGAAGAGATTGAAGGCCGCACAGCACTGACTGTGCTAAGTAAGCCCCTTAATCGCCGATCATTTGTGATCGGGAAGTTTTTCGGTATCAGTTGGGCACTGGTCTTGATGTATGTGATTTTGGGTGTCGTTTTCCTCGTCGCAGTGGCTTACAAGCCAATCTTTGATGCTCGTGAGGCAACTCAGCCTACCCCACCCTGGGAACGATGTTATGCGGAAATGATTCAAATCGTCCCGGGCTTGGCATTGTCCTTCATGGAAACGATTGTGTTTGCTGCATTGAGCGTGGCCATCTCCACGCGGCTCAACTTGTTAGGAAACTTCAGCATTTGCCTAATTGTCTATATGCTGGGTCACCTAACACCGCTCTTGGTAGAGAGTTCAGCAGCAGGTTTTGACATCATCCAATTTTTCGGTCAATTGATTGCAACCGTGTTCCCTAATCTAGAGAACTTTAATGTGGAAGCGGCTATTGCCAAAGGCATTTATGTGCCATTTGAATACCTGAGCTGGGCATTCCTTTATTGCCTGATCTACAGTGTTATCGCGATGTTGCTGGCGCTGTTAATGTTTGAAGATCGCGACTTGGCATAGAGGCCGCCGCATTATCGAGAGCGAGAGACTAAGCGGCCTTAAGTTGCCGTAAGCTAATCAAGGCTGTGCTGTTGGGTGATGGTACACCTGTGTGAGGTGCATCGTGTCGCACGGCGTGTAGGCGTTGTTGAATTTCCAATGCAACGGCTAGTGCATCCCGACCCGCAGCGCCGGGAACCTGTACATGTTGGCCGTTGGAAATAGCCACCGCAAAGTCTTTATGTTCACTGACGATCGCATTGCCTGGCGGCACGGCCAGTTCCTGACGAGGTACAAGGTCTGTAAAGAATCTGCCTGAAATTTCGTCTTTTTCCTCCGCGGTGACACCCATCGGATCGATGTTTAGCCCAAGCATTTCCTCCGAAGTGTATTGGACATTTGCCGATGCGGTCGTGAAGTCAATCGTAGTTTGTTTGTGCTCAGATACAGCAAGCAGAGAACGTTCTGCATTATCTGCACATCGTGATGCTGCGAGTTTTGCTTGGGCACCATTTACAAACGAAATGTGAGCATGAGCAATGTCGGCGTGCGGACCAACGACGCTGTAACCAAAGGCATTGATATCTCTAATATCACTTTGGATCACATTTAGCATGAGATCGATGTCGTGAATCATCAAATCCAACACAACGCTAACGTCAGTAGAGCGAAACGTATAGCCAGATGTGCGAGTGCATTCCATCCATCGCACGTTATTTAGGTGTGCTGTGCTGGCAAGGAAAGCAGGATTAAACCGTTCCACGTGACCGACTTGTAAAACGCAGTCATTGGCATTGGCAACAGAAATCAACTCGTCGGCTTCTTCAAGCGTCGGTGTGATCGGCTTTTCGACGAATACGTGTTTGCCGTTTTCGAGCAACTGCTTAGACACGCCATGATGATAAACCGTTGGTGTTGCGACAATTGCCGCGTCAATTTGGTCGATGATGGAGTCCACATCTGCGAATGCGGTTGTACCGAATTCCTCAGCGGCAACATGTCGATTACTCTCTACCGGATCGACAACGCCGACGAGATTGAAGGTGCCAAATTCCCGGATGAGTTTCGTGTGGATAGAACCTAAACGTCCAACTCCAACAACCGCAACGTTAAGCATAATTATGCAGCTCTCCCAGCCTCGCGGAAACGGCCGTTACGTCCCTTTGCGGAATTCTCGATGAAATCCAATAGACACTTCACTTCGGGTGTCATGTGGTTTTCTTCCGCAAGGATTTTAGCCGCATTGTCGGAGGCCACTTTTTGACGGAACAGAATCTTAAACGCCGCCTTGAGTGCACTAATTCGGTCGGCCTGAAAATTATTGCGTTTAAGTGCAACGACATTTACTGTCTTTGGCACCGCATTGCCTGTAATTCCATCACATAGCATGTAAGGTGGGATATCTCTGAGAACGCGACTCATGCCAGCGATAAAGCTATAACTTCCGACGGTCGTGTACTGGTGAAATGCCACTCCACCAGAAAGCGTTACATTGTTATGGATGTGCGTGTGTCCGCCTAGCATCGTGTTATTAGCCATGATGACATGGTCATGGACTTTTGAGTCATGACCAATGTGAGTACCGGCCATTAAGATACAATTGTTTCCAAGGCGTGTGATTCCATCCTCTTTTTCGGTGCCGCGATTCACTGTTACCGATTCACGCAGCACGTTGTTATCACCAATAATCACTTGTGTCGGACTATCCTCGTAGCTGATGTCCTGAGGTGCCGCGCCTATAACAACGCCTGGAAAAAGGTGATTGCTTTTGCCAATGGTTGAATAGCCAGTGACGGTTACATGGCTGTCGAGAACTGTCCCATCACCAATTTTGACATTGGGTCCAATGGCGCAGAACGGGCCAATGCGTACGTCCTCGCCAATTACCGCGTTGTCGTCGACTGATGCGAGGGGTGAAATGTGTTGAACCATAGAATTTTCCTGATTGGATATTATCCTGATTAGTCAGCAGGTTGTGGTGTCAGGCACAGCGTGCTAACTCCGTATGCAATCCGTGTTCGTTCAGCAGGGTTTTAACCAGTTCAGCGTTTAACAGGTGACCGCTTTTATGTGCGATGATATTGCCGGCCAGGTCGCAACCAGCGAGCGCTAGGTCCCCGATAACATCAAGCGTCTTATGACGGACGCACTCATTTCTAAACCGCAAATCATTGTCAATTGGACCGTCTGAGCCGAATACGATCAGGTCGCTGGTGGATACTCGCAGGCCAAGCCCCTGACTCCGGAGATCATCCGCTTCATGCTCAAGTACAAATGTGCGTGCCGTAGCCAATTCTGTATCAAAAGAGGCGGTAGAGAGTGAAATCTCGTAATCCTGACGACCAATTACACACTCTGTTCCGTAATCAAGCGAGTAGCGGATGTTGAGCCCACACTGGTCGGAATCGGTATGCGGATGTGCTTCCACCCAGCAGTCCTCGTTACCCACGCGGACGCTGTGACTGATGTGCAAGCATGGTCGCTTGAAATGCTGTTCTATGGTCCCAACCGATTCGATCGCGTTAACAAAAGCGATCGATGATCCGTCACATCCGGGCATTTCAGCCGCATTCGTCCAGATTTCACAGTTGTCCACGTTGTGTGCATTTAAGGCTGCTAGTACGTGCTCCACCATTTCGACGGAGATGCCATATCTGGCAAGATTCGTTCGACGGGGAACGTCGTCCCGGTTATAGGCCGCGACTGGAATTCGATGGAAGTTATTCAAATCTTCGCGAACGAAAGTAACACCAGAATTTGTTGGTGCCGGACGCAATTCAATGCAAACATCCTGCCCGCTCCAATATCCGAATCCTCGAACACTGGCGCAGCCTGCTAGAGTTTGCTGTTGGCGATGGTAGTAGAAATGCTGGTTCACGCTGTGTGTCCAAACGCTATATAGAAGTACTGGTGTATCACAGGTTCCACATAGGCCGTCTCAGCTATTGATGGACTGAGACGGCCGTGGAAGAACCCACTACCTGGCTGTCGCTAATTCTGCGTGCCAGTAGTGCCGTTGGCATTGCTGACGTTAACCGGAGCAGCACCTTTGTTCGCCAAATCAATAATGTACTTGGTGATGTTAAGACTGCGCTGATAGACGATCTGTCGATTAACACCCTTAATCACATCATCGCGACTCTCCTGGTTTATCTCTTTACTGTTGAAGTTGAGTACCAGGTTAATGCCGTTTTGTTCAGCGAATTTAGCGACGTGTGCCTGAACTTCCTTGTAGGATTCGTAATAAACGTCGGCTTCCTTTTTCAGGATGTTCTTTCGCTTGATCTGCATTTGAACGTTGACGTCGGATTGAATCTGAGCGATTTCACGTTCGAGATTCTCATACGCCGGTGTACCGGCTTTGTAATCTCGCAACTCTTCAATCATGGTCTGCACTTGCTTTCGCTTTTGTGTCAAAACCTTGTCGAATGCGTCGATTTCAGACTGGATGCTTTTAAGCAAGCCGTTGAATTTATTGTTGTTTTCCATAACCTGCGGAATGTCGACAACGACTACAACAGTGCCACTCTTTTGGGCCTGTGCATTGCTGGATGGGATAGAACACGCTGTGATTAACAGCGCAATGATCAAAAGATGGGTTCTCACGATCAGCACTCCTTGCTTCTCTTGAAATTACGTTAGCACCCTGTGGCTCCATCCTTGGAATCCACTTCCTTTATGCCGGGTTTACAGGCGCCGGCACTTGGGCAGCCTCGGTGAATTGCGGGGTATTGTGACGATTTGCCCAATTCAGGTAAAGGTCATTTTCGATCTTTTATTTGAATTTCAGACATTTCGCCGATAATGCTAATGAATCGTCCGAGAGAGGACAGCTATTAGCAAAAAACCTTAAAAAACAGTGAAAAACAAAAGGCTATCGAGGCTCACCAAGTGTGATTTCCAATTCCAGTTTTTCTTTGCCTCGTTGAACGGTGACTTTTACCTTTTGTCCGGCTTTAAAGCGACGAAGTGCAGCATCGAAATCTTCAATACTGTCAATAGTGAATTCACCGAGTCCAATAATAGCATCGCCCTTCTTGATTCCCGCCTTAGCCGCTGGGCCACCGGAAGTGACTCCGGACAACGGCAGTCCTTCAACATCGTCTGCAAAATCCGGTATGCTCCCAAAATAAGGACGCGTGCCACCAGTATTTTGCACGTTCTGCATTGGTTCCGCCTTCTTGAAGTCGGGGCGCGTGGCCAGTTTGTCTACCTGATCCACAATCTGCACGACCATGTTGGTAATTCGATCCATGTCGTCAAAGTTAATGGTTTCATAGTCGTCACTCGGCCGGTGGTATTTGTCGTGCAGTCCGGTAAATACATGAAGTACTGGGATATCTTGAAGGTAGAACGTTTGATGATCACTTGGTCCGGTTCCTTCAGGTTTACGAGTGATCTCAAACGAAAACTCCTCGTGCAAGCCATCCAGCATTTCGGGCCAAATCGATGATGTGCCCGTTCCAGTGACTATGAGTTTATTGTCCGTCATTCTGCCGACCATGTCGTAATTGATCATGGCGACTGTATTTTCAAGCGCGAATATTGGCTCCTTGGCATATCGGGCGCTACCAATAAGTCCTCGTTCTTCAGCGCTAAACGCCATAAACACGATACGACGACGTGAAGCGTCTTTACGACTGGCGATTTGATATGCAGTTTCAAGCATGGCTGCCGTGCCGCTTGCGTTGTCGTCGGCGCCATTGTGAATGTCGTTAGTCCACGGTGCTAGCGAACCTCGGCCCCCGTAACCCAGATGGTCATAGTGGGCGCCGACAATGATGGTTTCATCGGCGAGCCCCCCTTTTCCATCAAGGACGCCGATGACGTTTTTCACTTGTGCTTGTGTCGTCTCTATTTCGACACTTCCTTTGGCTGAGGTGCCAGTAAGTGCGGCACTTTGTGGCTTCAGAGTTTCATCGATTTCCAGTTCAATCGTCTTTAGGTCTTTTCCTAAAATCTCTGTAATGATCGGGTCCACGGCACTACGCTGGCAGAAGAACACGGGAATGGTCTTGCTTCGCAGCGTCCCACCGGCTTCTTCAAACCCGATGATGTGATCGCCATCGCCATTAGCAGCTTCACTGAATTCCTGAATCTGCTCACTGATTTGTGACAGTTTCTGTTGGTGGTTACGTATCGCTTCGGTATCGGGATCTGTGAGTTCCGAAAATTCATCACTGAGCGCTTTGAGTTGCCCCACATATTGGGCAAGCCCGTGACGAGCGTTTCCCAAGTACTCATCGGCGCGACCATGATCGTTCACCATAATGACTGCTGCGGCCTCATGTTGTATGGCATTTTCAATTTTTGATACGTAGGTGGCATGTCGACTGCTACGTGTGCCATCAAAAACACTTTCCGGGTTTTGTTGTTGTGGTTCACGGCGGATGATAATTACAACCTTCCCTTTGACGTCGACCCCAGTGTAATCGTCGTACTCATGATCAGGGGCTGTAATCCCATATCCAGCAAACACCAGTGAAGCGTCAAACTTGCCACTTGAACTGAGCCGAAGAGGTCGGAACTGGAGATCGAGCACAAGGTCCGTACCTTCGTCGCCATCGCTATAGATTGCTAGATGGTTGTTTTCTTCACCACCTAATTTAGATTCAGCTGCTAGGGTAAACGGCTGAAATGGTGTTCCATTTACGATGTCAGTGCGCAATCCGTAGTCGGAAAACTTCTGTGCGATATATTCAGCGGCCTTTTCGAGACCATCTGTACCGACCCCCCGTCCTTCCAGTTCATCTGACGACAAGTACTTTACGGTTGCCTGTAGGCGGTCCTTGCTTGAGGTTGGCTTGTCGCGTTTCCGGGTCCTGGCTTCTGCGTTGAATTGCAAAAAGAGGATTCCAAAAGCCGCAGTAAATGTCGCAATTAGGAGAGCTTGGCGAAAACGAGAGCGTGTCATTGAATAGGCCTGTTATGAATTGCACGTTGAAGATGGGGAAGAAGGCACTAACACATGTCGATTCTCCCCGTACACTGCCATTTTCATGTTGAGAAATATGATGCGTCAAGAGACTCACGGTGCAAATGAGAAAATGGATTGCTGTGAAAAGACGCTACAAGTACAGGTTTTGCGAGTAGAATTGACTCCCGAAGCAAGGCTTTTCTCCAATTCACTAATTACCGAGTGTAGTTGTTAACCACCCTTTAAGAATCGGTTCGCAAATCACGGACGTAGATACACTATGGCAGTCTTTTTCGTAATACGCGGCCACGATAGAGGAAATCGTTTGGAGACGGATGCCGATGTGGTGCGTCTTGGCAGAGATAGCACGAACGACATTCAACTGCATGATAGCGAAGTCTCGCGATTCCACGCGGAGGTCCGAAAAACAGATACTGGGTTTGAATTAGTGGATCTGGAAAGTTCCAACGGCTCCTACGTTAACAGCAATCCAGTGAGCCAAAAGCGGATAAGAACGGGGGATCGACTCCAGTTCGGACGGACGACCATTGTATTTACAGCGGAGGTTGACCTTACAACACGCGATATATCTGCAGCAGAAGTAGACTTAATAGCTAGTTCGCCGGCAGAGTCCCAGATCATTCAACGTGTACGCCACGATGAGAGCCAAGTGGTATTTTCCGATGACATTTCCGTCGTTGGTAACGTGGCGGGCGAAGATCTGAATGTGCAGCTCTTGTATCAAACCGCCTTAGCCGCCAGTCATACGCTGGACGTGAAAACGCTCTTGGCGAGGATCATGAAGCTGATACTTGATTCCGTCGCAGCCGACCGTGGCTGTGTAATCCTTTTTGATGAAGAAACCGGAGATCTAAAACCTACTGTTCGAATGGATCGGGATGGAGATGTGCTTGCCGAGAAACTTCAGGTAAGCAAAACCATACTTGATTATGTGTTGGAACATTGCGAAGGCGTGCTGACTTCTGATGCAGGTGACGATGAACGTTGGGAACGTAAGGATAGCATCGTGCAATCCCGTGTTCGCGAAGCGATTTGTGTGCCAATGCAAGGACGATATGGAATCGTCGGTGCGATCTATTTAGATATTCAAAATGAAGCATCCCTGCCCGGCAAGAAACCAAAACAGTCTTTCGATGAGGATCATTTGAAATTGATGGTGGCTATCGGTCATCAGGCAGCACTGGCCATTGAAGACACTTCGTATTATTCAGCGATGATGCAGGCAGAGCGGATGGCCGCAATGGGGCATACCATTACCGCTATCTCCCATCACATAAAGAACCTCTTGCAGGGTGTAAACGGAGGGAAGTATCTCGTCGATGAGGGGCTCAAGAGCGGAAAAATGGATGTCATTGAGCGTGGCTGGAACATCGTTCAGAGAAATCAACAACGCATCTCAGATTTGGTGCTGGACATGCTCTCATTCAGTAAGGAACGTAAGCCCGAGAAGACGCCGACGGACTTAAACGATGTCATTAGCGATGTCATGGATGTGGTAAGCATTCGCGCACAGGAGGATGAGACTGAGCTAAGCTTCGAACGCACGCATGGCATTAAAGAGTATTTCTTTGACGCGCATGGTATTCAGCGCGCTATTTTAAATGTGGTTACCAATGCGCTTGATGCTTGTCAGGAGGTTTCTGGCGGACGGGTAAGTATTTCATTGGAATTAAATGCGGATCGTGATTACTTGTGCGTTGTGGTGAAGGATAACGGTAAAGGAATACCAACAAACGAGCAGGAGGGTATATTCGCTCTGTTTAGCTCAAATAAAGGAAGCCGTGGTACGGGGCTAGGGCTCGCCGTGAGCAGAAAAGTGCTACGCGAGCACGATGGCGATGTGACTGTTCAGAGTTCGCCAGGAACAGGATCCGTTTTTACAATTGAATGGCCTGCAATAAGTGCAAAAGAGCAAAGCGCACGCATTCGTACTGGTAGCAGTGTCATTAGCCAATCACTAAGCGACTTAAAGTCTGGCTAATTTAATGCCTGTTTTACAAATGGGTTATAGCGTTTCTCGTGTCCGATGGTTGTTGGTTCACCATGACCCGTGAGAACAATGGTGTCATCCGGTAGGGTGTACAGTTGGTCGCGAATAGAAGTCTCGAGGTCCGCGAAACTGCCGTCGATAAAGTCGGTGCGTCCGATGCTCTCGCGGAATAACACGTCGCCATTGATGACGAGGGTGGGATTTGTCTCATGGGCTACCAGAACCACATGGCCAATGCTATGACCGGGAGTCAGACGCACTTCCCAGTCGATTCCGGCGAGTGTGATCACGTCTCCATGGGCTAACGTGCGGTCCGCCGGAGGGCTAATAAGGTTTAGACCGTATTGTGATGATAAGTTTGCCACCGGATCTGAAAGCTTGAAGGCGTCATCCTCACCAATGATAAGGTCAGCAGATGGATAGGCGTCCTTAATCGCCTCATTTCCCGCTATGTGATCAGAATGACCATGAGTGTTCAGTATGGCCTGGGGAAGCAGGTTCGCCGAGTCGATGGCGTTCTTTAGGCTATCCGTATCAAAACTTGGATCAACTATCAGGCAATTTGGATCGCCTTCGATTGAAATGATAAAAGCATTTTCCATAAACATCGGAGAGACGACGCTGGCAATCTTCACTTCCTCGTCATGGTGAAATATGGCCATAAGCTTCTCCTGACTTGCCTAAGTTTACACATGGTCCGTTGTTAATCTAGGCAAATTGCGACGTTGTTATTATTTGTATCGAAGATGCCAACCAGTGGGCGTATTTATACCTCTAAATCCCGTTACAACCCATACACGTAGTGTTTTTATCAATCATCAAGTGGCGATAACTCAACTATCAGTCACCAAAATGAATTGCTTATTGGGCGGGGAGTTTTGGTGATTTTACATCAGGGAAGATGCTGTGGGGTAGTTCTTGACTGCCTCATTTTTGGAGAAACGCCATGAAACGGACTTATCTTTGTGCTGCAGTTCTATGCAGTATTGTTTTTGCTGGCATGCAAGCCGGCTTGGAAGCTCAGGAGGGGACAACCCCGCGAGTCGCGACGAAGCCAACTGGAAACGCAGGCGGCCATGTATTGGATCCTGCTATCGAGATAGCCAAAAAGGCTCTGGCGAACAGCCAGGCGAATATTCGCGATTACTCCTGTACGCTTGTTAAACGCGAACGAATTGACGGTGAATTGAAGCCATATGACTACATTTACACCAAGATTCGAAATCGCAAAGTAGTGGACGGCAAAATGGTCCAGCCATTTAGCGTTTACATGTATTTCTTGCGACCAGCGGATGCCAAGGGCCGCGAAGTCATTTACGTCGAAAAACGCGATGAAGGCAAAATGTGTGCCCATGAAGGCGGACGTGTTGGCAATATCGTTCCAAATCTTTGGTTGGATCCAAATGGATTTGTGGCGATGAAAGGCCAGCGTTATCCGTTGACAGAAGTTGGGCTCGAAAACCTAATGGTCCAGCTGATCACGCGAGCCGAACGCGATCGTAATCGTGGAGAATGCAAGGTGCAGTTCCGACGAAACGCTCAGGTGAACGGCCGCAAATGTACGGTGATTCAGGTCATTCATCCAACACGCCGTGACTATTTTGACTTCCATGTCGCTCAAATCTTTGTAGACGATGAACTGCAGGTGCCAATTCGATATGCAGCATACGATTGGCCAACAGAAGAGGGCGAGCGACCAGCCTTGATTGAAGAGTACACGTATCTGAATCTCAAGGTTAACGTTGGCCTGGCTGAAAGCGATTTCGATACAACCAATAAGAACTACAACTTCGAATAGGCGATCCCCATCTTCCTGGGATTTAGGTTCCGTGCCGCGTGAGTGACGGCTTGCCGGCACGGAACTATTTTTATTTTCTCAGCGATGATCGCGTCAGGTTCCCCGAGTTGAGTAACGATTTAATACTCACATCAAACAAAGGTTCTAAAGATGAAAATAAAGAAACGTCATATACTGTTGCTTTGCCTTGTCGGATTAGTCACATTTGTGATGGTAAGTAAACGTGATACAACACCGCCGGTTGAAGTTCAAAATCTTGAAATCGAAGATCTCTCCGTTGACCTAGGAGCCGACCTATTTCTGCCAATTGATGGCGCAGAAGAAGATGTAAGCGTCGGTCTGGATATAGGTGAGGATGTTCAGCGTTAGATAGACGGATACGCGGCGGCGCCAATGAGGTGTGTGACATGCGTGTCGACTCAGTACAATTTCAACATGTTGCTGGTGATAAGCAATATAATTTTCAGCAAGTTGAAAAGCACACACGATTAGCTGCGGACGAAGGTTCGCAGCTAATCGTGTTTCCGGAATGCTGTCTAACTGGGTATTGGCATTTACGAAAGCTGACACGCGAGCAACTCTTATTGCTTGCTGAATCAGCGGTGACCGGTCCACTCTGTCAACGGCTAACTGCCCTCTCCAAAGAGACTGGCGTGACGGTTGGCGCGGGCTACATCGAATTAGCGGATGATGGGCGGCTTTTTAACAGCTACTTTGTATCCATGCCGGATGGCCGCTGGGCGAATCACCGTAAATTGCACTGTTTCATTAGTGAACATTTGGATTCAGGAGATACGTTTACTACCTTTGAGCATCCGTCGGGCGCCCGCCTTGGAGTGCTCATATGTTACGACAACAATATTGTTGAAAACGTCCGAGCCACCGCGCTTGCCGGAGCGCAAGTACTCTTGGCCCCACACCAAACAGGTGGTTGTAAATCGGGTAGTCCCTTTGCGATGGGGCGGATCAATGTCGCGTTATGGAAAGAGCGGGAATCGCGCCGCGGCGAAATAGAAACTGAATTCAAAGGTGACAAGGGCCGTGGATGGCTCATGCGGTGGCTGCCGTCTCGGGCACACGATAATGGAATCTTTATTATTTTCAGTAACGGTGTGGGACAGGACGACAATGAAGTGCGGACGGGCAATGCGATGATCCTTGATCCTTACGGCAGAATATTGAACGAAACCTGGGCTGCAGAAGATGTCCGAGTGTCAGCCGACCTTGACCTAAGTCTGATTGAACGGAGCACTGGCGCCCGTTGGATCAAGGCAAGGCGTCCAGAACTTTATGACTCATTGTTAAAATCTAAAGAGACTCAAGTCGATACGCGGAAAGTGCGTTTTGAATTCGATGATGAGGTCACCGAGTAGTTAAGCGATACGCTCAGCCACCCGCAGTTTGGCACTCCTGGATCGCGGATTCGTCGCCTTCTCTGAGTCGCTCGCTTGTATCGCTTTCTTTGTCACAGGCGACAGGCGCTCGTCATTCCGGAAGGCTTCTTTCACACGTCGGTCTTCAAGTGAATGGAAACTAATGATGGCGATCTTTCCACCGGGTTTAAGGAAATCCGGAAGACGTCTCAATCCAATCTCAAGGCTTTCTAATTCGTCATTTACTGCTATTCGAAGCGCTTGAAACGTTCGCGTGGCGGGATGAATCCGATGTCTTTGTTTGGGCGGGTAACAGTGCCATATAATATCTGCGATCTCAGATGCGGAACGCAACTCTTTGGTGCGGCGCGCCTCGATAATTCGCCTGGCGATTCTACGACTTAATCGTTCTTCTCCGTACTGATAGATCACGTCCGCTAAATGTGATTCGCTCAATCGGTTTACCAGCTTCCATGCTGCGTCGCCACTTAGTGTGTCGAAGCGTAGATCCAGATCGCCGTCGCTTTTGAAACTAAAACCGCGTGAGCGGTCAGCAAGCTGATCACTCGAGAGCCCCAAATCCAGAAGGATTCCATCGAGGACGGTAATTTCGATCTCATGCAAAACTTCCGGCATTTCGCAGTAGTTAGATTGAACCAAAGATACAGGCAACCCACGGAGCCTTACTTCACATCGATCAAGTGCCGATTGGTCCCGATCGCAGGCAATTAGATGACCTGAATCGCCGAGTTTACGGGCAATTAGTTCGCCGTGACCTCCACCGCCCAGTGTTCCGTCGAGGTATATACCGTCGGGTTGAGGCGCTAGATAACTGAGTACTTCCTCAGGCAAGACCGGGATGTGAACGGTTTGGGCACGGGATTCGGGGGATGAATCCATGATGGAACCTATCGATCCTGTGCAAGCTCAGTCGTGGAGCGACCACTGAGGGGATACGCGGTGTCCTGGAATCCGATGCCGCTATGTTCACCAGGAGGTACTAGTGAATCGATGAAGTCTTCATCTTCCTGAGTGATATTTATATTAAGCGATTGCAGATTATCTGAATATTGCTCCATCGTTCTGGGGCCAATAATCAGGCTCGTGAGATTTGGATTCGCTAAACACCAGGCGAGTGCGAACTGGCTGGGTCGAACGCCTTTGGAATCGCAATAGGCGGTGATTTGTGCTGCCACGTCGATACTTGCATTGCGCAATTCAGCCTGCACCATACGGCGGTCGTTTGTTGCCGCTCGACTATCCTCCGGATAGCTTTCCCCAGGCTTGTATTTGCCTGTTAAGATTCCGCGTGCCAGAGGACTGTATGAGACAACGCCAAGGCGGTGTTCTCGACAAAGTGGAAATAGTTCGACTTCTACATCACGGTTAACAATGTTGTAGAGGGGTTGAACGCAGGCGAAGCGATTAAGATTCAGCTTGTCGCTTTTCCAAAGCGCTTCACAAAGTCTCCATGCTCGAAAGTTACTGCAAGCAATGTATCGAACCTTGCCGCTGCGAACCATGTCGTCCATAGCGCGTAATGTTTCTTCGATCGGAACCTGGTAATCCGGAGTATGCGTGTAGTACACATCGATATAGTCCAGTTTCATGCGATCTAAACTATTGTTGAGTTCTTGCATGAGGTGCAAACGAGTGCCGCCTTGCTCATTTGGCCCATCCCCCATTTTTTGACGACCTTTGGTCGCGATAACGAGGTTGTCGCGTTTTCCTGCGATCGCCTTGCCGGTGATAACTTCGGATTCGCCGGCGTTGTAGATATTAGCGGTATCAATAAAATTAATTCCGTCGTCGATTGCGCGATTAATAATCTCGATTGAATCGGATTCAGTCGTGCGTCCACCAAACATCATCGTACCGAGACAGATTGGCGAAACACGGACACCGGTTGAACCTAAAAAACGATATTCCACGGGAGAATTCCTTGTTGTGAGATGTTGCAAGCTATCTTGCGAATACGGATGTGCACGTCACGCTTTGCGCGCACTGATTATAAAACTGGGATTAGCGGCTTCAAGACGTATCTTTTCCAGCTGGTAAACGCCACGCGCAATGTTGATCATTTTTACTTGGGGCTCGCCGGTACATTCTCTAAGGACATCAGAAACGGCTGAAAGCCCATCCACGCTTCCCACCACGGCCAGCAGGCGACCTTGGGGTTTAAGACGCTGATATGCTTTTTCTATTATTGACGACACATGGCGACCTGAACCACCGATAAAAATCACATCCGGTTCTGGAAGTGTGGCCCAAGCCTCTGGGGCTTGACCCAAGATTGGAGTGATATTTGAAACATTGAAATGCTCAGCGTTTGCGGTGATGAGATTGACATCCTCTGGATCCATTTCAATGGCATAGGCGTGTCCATCGGCTGCAAGTTGGGCGGCTTCGATCGCCACACTGCCACTGCCGGCGCCGATATCCCAAATAATGCTCGAGGGGCCGATATCCATTTCGGCTAACGCAATAGCACGTACTTCCGACGACGTTAAGAGTCCGTGCTTTGGTCGGCTTTGGACGAATAGGTCATCGGGATTGCCAAATAGTCTTTTACCGGACATTGCAGCTGGACGATCGGGAACGTCAGGGATACGTACCAGAATCATCACATTCAATTCTGCGAAGTCGCGGCCTGCGACCACGGATAAATCAGATTTAGTGACGCGTTCATCCGGTGAACCGAGATTCTCGCAAACGTATGACTGGAAGTAATCGATCCCCGCATCAAGTAAGCCTTGTGCGATGCGTGCGGGAGGGTTCTCTGCCGTCGTGAAAATCCCCACTTTTTCGGATACACGGATCCGCTCAATGACCTTGTTAAGTGGCTGCGATGCAAGATTGGTTAAATAAGCTTCATCCCAACTCTCTTTTACGCGAGCGAATGCCAGCTGCATACTGCTGACATGTGGGATAACCTCAAAGCGATCTTTGCCCAACTTGTCGCAAAGAAACCTTGCTAGACCATAAAAAAGCGGATCACCCTGTGTGAGGATTGCGATTTGCTTACCGGTGGATGACTCGATACGTTCGAGTACTGCGTTCGGGTCGAGTCCCGGGTCCCATGTCTCAGCAGACGTCTCAAGCGAGTCAAGGATGCCATGATCGGCTATCAACAATTCAGCTGCTTCTACGACCGCTTTGGCCCGCGATGTGAGACCCGCAATCGCATCGTCGCCGACACCGATGATGTAGATTTTGTTTAGTTCGGTCACGCTGCAATTTCCAGCAAAACACGTGCGACTGTTGGTAATGTACTGTACCGCTAAGATAACAAAAAAGCACCGCGTCTGAGGACGGGTGCTCCACTTATTGTGAGTCGTAGAGGTTGGCGACTATGCCTGGAAAGAGCTTCCGCAGCCGCAGGTTTTAACCGCATTTGGGTTCTCAAAGGTGAAACCGCGTCGTTCGAGTCCGTCGTACCAATCGATGGTTGTTCCATCGAGATACAAGCTGCTCTTCTTATCGACAACAACGCTAACACCGTGAAAGTCAAATCGACTATCGCGATCAGCGTCAAAATCGTCGCTAAACTTTAGGCTGTAACTAAATCCGCTGCAACCACCGCCGGCGACACCAACCCGAAGGTTCATTGTTTCATTAAAACTCTGTGAATCTTTAACGCGGCGAACTTCTTCAGCAGCACGTTCTGTCAGCGTAATAGCCATATCAGTATTTCTCCGGAATTCAAAACTGTCACTGTTATTTATTATCGACGAAAAATGCGGAAAGGCCAATACGGAATGCAGTATATTTCTGATTTGCCGTCATAGTGTTCGCATCGATCTGAGTCTTTCAACATTGTTACGTACTAGTTCAATGGCAAAATCGACTTCATCCTCGGTGTTAAATCGCCCCAAACCAAAGCGTAATGATGCGCGGGTGGTATCGTCACTTAGGCCTAAGTGGCGTAGGACATGGCTCGGTTCCGGGTTGTTCGAGGTGCAGGCGCTTCCGCTCGATACGGCAAGATCCTTCATGCTCATCATAAGTGCTTCGCCGTCAACATCGGTAAAACTGCAATTTAGGTTTCCAGGCAAGCGGACATGATTGGCGAGCTCCGGTCCATTGAGTAAGACATTTTCCAGAGAAGATATACCCTGCCATAATCGGTTTCTTAGACCCTCTAAACGTAGCGACTCCTGTTCGAGTTCGTCGTTGCACAGCCTAAGTGCAAGTGCCAAGCCTACGATGCCTACCGGATTAAGTGTGCCACTTCTTCGTCCACCTTCTTGTCCACCGCCGTCAATTTGCGCGGCGAGTCGTACGCTCTTATTTCGCACATAAAGGGCACCGCTTCCTTTGGGGCCATAAATCTTGTGAGCGCTGAAACTCATCAGATCCACGTTCAATTCTTCAACATTCACTGGCAAGCGGCCAACTGCCTGAGTGGCATCCGTATGGAAAAGAACACCTCTTTCACGACAAAGTTTACCGATTTCGGCGATAGGTTGTATCACACCGATTTCGTTGTTTGCCATCATCACAGAAACGAGAAACGTATCATCGGAAATGGCATCTATGATTTGTAAGGGCGAAATCAAGCCAGCGTCGACCCCTGCTGTTTGTTGAACGGGCAAAAGATTGACTTTTATCCCGTCGCGCGATAAACGATCTAGTGGGTCAAGTATGGCCTTATGTTCCGTGCAAACGCTAATTATCTCATTACCGGAGCGCCTTGCCCGATGAGTGACGCCTCGTAATGCGAGATTATTACTCTCTGTAGCGCCCGAGGTAAATACGATTTCTTTATGACTGCAACCTATGTTTTGGGCGATAGAATCGCGAGCCGCGTCGACGAGGTCTTTAGCGTCCCAGCCGAAACCATGGCTGGTACTGCCGGGGTTTCCATACTGTTGATCGAGTAGTGGCACGATCTCACTGACAACGCGCGGATCCACCCGGGTGGTCGCATGATTATCCATGTATAACGGTAGTTGAAGCATTTGATATTACGACGAGTTCACAAGAGAAGCCGAACAAAACGAGGAACTCATGAGTCTAGAAACAGTGCCTTAATGCAAATTTGTGACCAAGTTTCAAATCGATCTAGATTTGATTCTAGTTCGGAAAGAGTTAAAAAGCTCGTATCTTCAATTTCAATTTCGTTCGATTGAATTGCCATGGATTCGACATCGCACAAATGAACAATCCCCAAATGCACTTTACCTACTTCAGTGTGGTCATCATTGATCAGTCCGACCAACTTCATGGTGTAAGTAGTATCAATCTGAATTTCTTCATCTAACTCTCGCTGCATACCCGACTGATATGGGTCTGCATCTGCTGTTTCAGCGTCAGTCGACGAAATGTGACCGCCGATACCAACGGACCACTTCGCGTGCAATCTGCTCTCTCCACCACCGCTACCGCGAGCATAGTGGAGGATTCGCAGCGTCCCGTCCTCGGCCGTATGTCGAAAGATGACATAGGGAATTAGCTGCTTGAAGGAAGGATCTTCTTCCATATCCGGCCGGGGCCGATAACTTGTTTGAGTGGGATCCAATAATCGATCAAGATATTTGGCGACATCATGTGTAAATCCCTGAACATACCCGATGTCGTGAAATAGTTGTGTTGGAACTACCAGGACGTGTTCAATATCTGCGGTTGCCATGATGAAATCCTTTTCCTTGCGCGTGGCTCAATTTCTCTCACATAGTATCTGTGTCTTGGGAGCTTTTGCAATGCCGTGGCAGTGCATTTGATGAGTAAAGCTCACTTGAGTATTCGAGCATAAGTTAATTCATGTGTTTCAATATGCGCTTTCAGCGAAAAAGAGTCGTGAATCCGATCGCGATTTTCTCTTCCGAGCTGGGACCTCAAATGCGAATCTGAAAGAAGGGTCTCAATTGCAACTTTGAAATCTTCATATTCGTTGGATGCGACACATTGAATCCCTGGAGTCTTTCCGAGGAGTTCAGGTACACCTTGCACATCAAACGCCACGACTGGAAGGCCTGTTGCCATAGCCTCCATCAGTGCATTGGGCATTCCTTCCCATAAAGAGGGAAGGATAAAGATATCCGTAGCCGCAAGAATATTTGGTACATCGTCGCGGCGGCCGGTAAGGAATACCTGATCGCGTGATATTTCCGCAGAAAACGATGACTGAAGCTTGGTCTCAAGAGGGCCATCTCCAACTAAGAGTAGTTTAGCGTTGGGT
>Ga0114933_10001733_pt1 | contig 23821 bp, 29 predicted proteins | sample 4SBtaG_FD_89691 | JGI IMG/M metagenome (GOLD analysis project Ga0114933, IMG submission 89691) | Deep subsurface microbial communities from Kolumbo volcano to uncover new lineages of life (NeLLi) - 4SBTROV12_W25 metaG | ecosystem: Environmental > Aquatic > Marine > Volcanic | place: Kolumbo... | reverse complement strand
CAGCATTGTAGAACCTTTCAAAGATAAGCTCGTATGGAATTGGATCAATTTTAGTTATATCCATTAGGTACGAAACCATGCATCCCGCAGCACTTCCACGACCGGGTCCAGTTAAATAACCTTTAGAATCAGCATACTTGAGAATGTCTCTAACAATTAGAAAATAACTAGATAGGTTTGTTTCGGTGAAAATCTTAATCTCTTTGTTGACTCTTGAACCATAAGCGTCAAACATGCTATGGTCCTTATCAACGTGACCCATCTTCTCCGTCCATCCCTCACGACACAAATATCTAAGATAATCGTTTGGAGACATCCCATTAGGAGATTCAAATACAGGAGGATTAGGAGGGCCTAAAATATTATATTCGCTACACATGCTTGCAATTTGCAGAGTAGTATCTAGCTCTTTGTCAGTGTGAAATCTTTTCATGTCGTCATAACTTGGGATATGATAATTATCGGACTCAAAAAATGCTTTAAGCGACTTGGACTTACCTTGCTTTAATTCATTTTGTATTTGACCGATGCTTTTTCTCATAGCCGTGCAGAGCAAAACTCTTTGATCATGAGCGTCCTCCCGCCTGCAATAGTGCGCATCGGGCGTAGCTACGCAAGGGATTCCGGTTATCTCAGAGATCTCTCTTAGTTTCTCTGCTACTTCTTTTGCTTTTTTATTTATTAAAGAATCTATTAGTTGTATTTCTATATAGAAATTACCTTTACCAAAAGCATCTTGCATTCTTTCGGCTTGTCTTATTCCGTCATTCTTCCAGTTGGGGTTGTCTAATACAGCATTAGCAAGATGAGATCCTAAATGACCACTGAATGATACTAGTTTACTAGATTCTGATACGCTCTCAAGAAAAGTGTCGAGACCTACTCTTGGTTTGTGATAAAAGTGATCTGGACTATTTGATTCTGAAACTAGCGACAGTAGCTTTTTCCAACCTTCAAGATCCTTTGCTAAGACCACCTGATGCATTAGCTTTGCATTGCTTGGATCTTTCAAAGTAGCTTCTTGTTTTGAAAGGTAAAGCTCACAACCAAGTATTGGCTTAAAACCGTTAGAGATTGTCTTGTGAAAATCTACTGCTCCTGAGACAGTTCCATGGTCTGTGAGTGCGCATGCATCTACCTCGATTTGTTCAAGTCGGTTTGCTATATGTTTTGTTTGTGAGAGCCCATCTAATAGAGAGTATTCGCTATGGACATGGAGTGGCACATATTTCATCTTACTAGTTCCCAAATATTTTTATGTAATTCTCGTATAGGTAAATTATACATGTCAACATGCGTTTTAAAATTATTTCTTTTGTCAATTTGTCCGCTTTTCCACAGTTTTGCCATTTCCCAGTAGTCGCTTGCTCCCATAAAGCCACACAGCCAAATTCTTTTCAAGCCGTAATATTTTTTAGGGTGGTCTTTAGTTGCTCTTTGAAATTCAAGGCTTATGAAGGCATATATATCTGGCTGCTGATGTTTGCTAGTCTTAGCCACAGAGACATCGTAGTGAGGCTTAGGGGAGACTGTCCTTCTCTTTGTTTTAACTTCTACTCGATGCCCATCTTCCAGCAGTAGGTCGTGATTATATTTATCGAGCCCTCTATTGTTGCTAACTATATCAGCGCCTATATGTGCAGCTAAAGCCTCTTCACCCAAATAGCCAGCGAGATTGCCAGCGCCTCTTAATATAGAATTGTTGATAGAGCCTAGGGACTTCGCTTTTAACTTAGCGCTCTCTATCATCTCTTGAGAAAAGGGTAATGATATCATACTTCACCCGGAGCTTTATACTTCCCGATCACATGATCTGAAGCCATAAGATTTTGAGTAACCCATTCTATTCCATTCTTCTCTATCATATATTTTGTTTGCTCACACTTAGTCATATACTCTCCATACTTAGATACTGCTCCAAAACGACGTTCTATTAAAGGATCAATATCCGTACCCTCAAAGGTGGTCTTGCCTGAAGAGCAGAGCTTGCGACATTTCCAGCTTTTATTAAGTTGTGGACATTCTGTATCCTTAATTAATTCATATTTTTTTCGAATCATCTCTAGAGTGATAGGTATGTCGCTATCTTGGAAGTGTATAGTAAACGCTCCTCCGTCGTTCATAAAATGTATAGTGACTAGAAAAGTATCCACATCTGGATAAAGCTTCTTAGCAGCTAGATGATACATTCTAAGCTGAATGTCCTTCTGTAGTTTTGCTGGTGTCTTTTGTTTTCCCGTCGCCCAATCCAACCTCTTACCAGTTTTCCAGTCGATAATCTCATATACATTATCTCCAACGTCTGTTATCAGGTCTATGGTACCTTTAAGAGCGAGATTACCCTTGAGCTTTGTTCCATCTGCAAGTTCGTACTCGTATTTTGCCCATTCCTCATCTATCTCAAAATCAAAATGGGGTTCGGCATCTACAACAAGTCTGTTCTTTGGATCAAACATTCCGTTGTCGTCATCGAATATTTTCCAGACCCATTTCCGACAGTGCTTCAGATCTAAAGGCTTCCAATCATGATGAGCGGTTCTAGAGGTGTAATATTCGTAGACTTTATCTATAATTTCATCGAGATATTCTGAATCATAATTAGCTGTCTCAATTTCACCAATTTCGTGGTCGTCGAATGTCTCAAAACCCTCTTGTAGAGCCTTTTTGCATAAAGCGGTTAGTTCGAGAACTTTGTGGACTATTGTTCCTTTGTCTGCTTTTTTGCCAGAAGTCCCTCTCCAGCCTAGGGTGTACTCCATATAATATTGCATAGGGCACATCCTATGACAATTAAAGGAGCTACTTCTGAAATAGACTATTGGGATTCCCATGTTATTGTCCTACTTTTTCTTGAGCCAAAGAAGGTAACACTTCTTCTAAATGCTCCAGAGAGTAATAAATTTTTTCATTTTGTTCTGGTATTGTTAGCTTGGTATTATCTATGACTGTATCGCACATAGAAAGAGCTTCATCTACTTGAGACTCGCTAGAATGATTATCTTTTCCATCATATATGTCTCTACCAAGACCAATAACATAGCCACCTTTATTTTGAATCCCTTGAACTTCGTTTACAAAACGAACATCGGAAACAAGAGCAACCTCTGAGTTGTCGGATTCAACTTTTGAAAAGAAAGAATCTAGCCATACATTGTGATTCATTTTCCTAAAGATGTCTGTTCCTACATATTGTAGAACCTCTCTAGCTGTCATCTTGCCTTTTGCATGAACCATAAGACCTAAGACACCGGCTTGTTCTTTGGTAAAGCCTTTCTTTTTTAGATCTCCGGGGCTTATAACTCCGGGCATATCTTCCCATCTAAGATTAGTCTTGCTGTTCTTATCTTTATCGCTACCGAAAACTTGCTCTTCTTTTAAACCTAGAATACTAATTGCCATCTCTTTTAGAGTATCGGCCAACGCATACACCTTGACGAAGTCTCCCAGCTCATTATCAAAAAGAGCCTGCACATCAACATAGGGCTCATCAAAACTAAAAAATTCTTTACCGCTTGGATTCTCTCCGAAGATGTCGCTAACTTCAATAAATCCATCGTCTGTTATTCTAGATGCTCGACAAATTGCCAGCTCTGCCAGCTTTATAGCGACAACAAAATTACATGCTGTATTCTTTCCGCTTTGTTTCTTTCCTGCGAATCCAACTATTTGGGTCATTATTTAGCTCCGTAATACTTTTCAATAACTTCTAGTCGGTCAATAGCGTCTACTAAAGTATCTAGAGCCTCGTCTAAGTTCTCGTAGAAATCTCCAGTAGAGTGGTCGCCAATTCCGACAGCTTTTTCTAGTAATAATTCTAAAGACAGCTCAGCCTTTGCTTTGTCTGTGAGCGCCTTCTTGATTAAATAATCAATAGCATTTTCTTTGTGTGGCATTTAAATCTCCTTATAAACGTCCATTGCTTGTTGTATAAAAGGTTTAATATCAGATGTAACACTGTCTACATTTAGATCAGCAACATCATTTGCGCTAAAATTCGGAAAGTATAGCCTATAAAGTCTACCGCAGACCTCTTCTATTTTCTCTGCAGCCTTCTTTCCTGCATCGTCATTGTCCATCAAACAAATTATAGATAGAGCGCCAGACTCATCTAATAAATGTTTTTGGTCATTGTTAAAAGCGGTTCCAAATATAGCAACGGCATTGTTAATTCCAGCTTCAGCAAGTCTCCATACATTGCCGGGAGACTCAACTAAAATTGCAACTCCGGTATCTAAAATATAATCCTTTGCCTTCCAGTAATTATACAACCACTTTTCCTTTTGGAAGCCTTTGCTGTGTAGCCATTTAGGAAAGTGTCTGCACTTTTGATTAGGATTATGATAGTTATTGCATTTGTTGCATTTTTTAAATATACTTCTTCCAGTGCAACCGACTATATACTTATGATCATTGTCGTATATAGGCACGACAGCCCTTTGATACATCGGCTTGCCGGGAGTATCGCAGTAGCCTACATCATACTCTTCTAAAATTGAACGATCAAAGCCCCTGTCCACATAGTATTTGGCTGGGACTTCTAGCTTTCCACGATACTGATCTTGTGTTATACCAAGTCCTCTGGCCTTCTTGGAGGATATGGAGTTTACTAAACTGCCAAATTTCATTTTCTCTATGTTGACGGTTTCGCTTTTTAACTGATCAAAGTCTTGTTTTAAGAATGAAAGTAGAAACTCTACGGCTTCAGTGAAGTTGGCTTCTTTGTCTCCTTCCTTTTCCCAATTATATTTGAACCTAGAAAGACAGCCTCTTATAAAGTGTATGAGGCTATTGCCGAATATCTCTTCGCACTGGTGTGTGCGACACTTATAATGAACTTTATAATCTCCATTATAATACATATTAAGTGCTGTTGGGTTATCACCACCATGAACAGGACAGCAAGATTTTATTAATATATCATTCTTATATCCGGTTTTTATTCCGAAATATTCATACAGCTGATCAATATGTTGAGCCGCAAGGGAAGATAACTGCTTTAACTTTCCATAGTCCCCATACTTATACGAATGGGATGTCTTCTGAGGCTGAGTATTCTTCTGGTTCATCTTCGTAAATGTTATCCTCTAATTCAAATGCTGTTTTACCTTCAGTGATCTGAGCATAAGCTCCATTCATCATAATGTTTATGTAGTCTTTGTCTTGAAGTCCTTCCCCGTGTCTTGCAATAACAGGCACGAGTTTCCTATTCCCATTCTCAGGGCCGTCCTTTGCGATTTCTTCGTCTGACTTGTGCTTGTAAATACTAAAGTTAGAACAAAGCCAAATGATCCTGTCCGAGCCAGAGGCGGTGTCGGTGGTTTCTTTATTGATCCCATCCCTATTCAGTTGCACAAAAGAAAGAATTGGAACTTCATATCTAAGTGCAAAGTTGTGAAGGGCAGTCATCATAAAGCCCAGAACCTGAAACTCTTTCATATCTCCTCTGATCTCAGCAGAATCCATTAACTTTAAATAATCATATATAATAACGCAATCATTAGCTCTGCCTTTATCATTTATACCCACCACTTTGGCGAGCCATCTTCGCATAATAGAAACTTGATCCTCAAAAGACATTCCTCCAATAGACTTGAAGTAGTATGGAATGTCCTTCATTTCATTAGCGGCACTCATCACCTTTTCGTGTTTAAGATGACTCTTAGCAAAAGATCCAGTCTCAATATCATTTATTTCAACACCAGCAAGCATAGCCATTAGCCTATTCTGATGATCTTCCTTACGCATTTCAGTATCTAAGTTAAGAACAGGGATACCTTGACGAGCTATGTGGACACCCATATTGTCGGCCAATAAAGTCTTACCCGTCTTTGGTCGAGCCCCAATCACATTTACAGTACCTCTTCTTAATCCGCCCCCTATCGCAAAGTCATATCTACTAAAGCCTGTAGCGATACCTATCTGGTCTACGGGGTCTTCTGCTAGCTCTGTAAGATATTCTTCAACATCCTCAAACATTTTGCTTGGAGCCTCGTCTGAGTCTGATAGGATAGAAGTAAAATCAAATATAGATTCTTCGGCTATGCCTAATATTTGAGAAATCGGTTCGTCGCCTTTAACTTCAGTATATTTTTCCTTCGTCAATTCCAGCTGGTCATACATCATGCGAGCGATCTGTAGCTTCCTAATCTTAGCGGCAAACCCTCTAACATTAGACAACAAGACTGGAAACTTAATGATTGAAGACAAGTGTGAAACTTCTTGGTTATTGAAAAAGTCACTAAGGCCAATCTCTTTAGCAGCAGATAATACCAGCGGAATGTCTGGCTTTGCTGAGTCGTCTTTGTCTAATATATGTTTAATACAGCAATATATAGACATATTTGATTCAAGAGTAAAGCTACCCTCGTCAATGATGTCAGCTATGTCAAAGAACGCTTCAGAGCCGTAGCGAAAAATTCCAGCCAGAATAGCCCTTTCCGCAGGTAAGTCTTGTAAAATCATTTATTTCCTCGTACAGCAATTATTGCACATGTATCTTGACATGTCAGTTACCAAAGCGGGAGATACAGTTTCTTGCACTCCACATATTCTACATGTCACATTAATTTTAGAACTAGCTCTTCTAGTGCGAGGGCTCTTTCTAGCTTTCTCGTTTGCACTGTCAGACTTTCCTGCCTCTTCTAGCTCTTGAATTTCAGAAGCTGACAATGTCATGTTTTCCATAATTTCTAAGAACTTGTTAGGCCTTCCTCCAGAAGTATCTATTCTTCCACTTCTTGCATTATCTCCTTTGTCGTTGCCAAAAACTTTAGTTGAATGAGACTTTCTTTTTCTACTGCCCTTTCCTCTTCTGTTTTTCTTCTTTGACTTATTAATTTTATGAGTAGGCTCATTGCTATCTTCCGATTGCATCTCTACAATAACGTCCATTAAATCTTCTTTGGACATGTTCTTTAAAATCTTTTTTAGTTCTTCTTTACTCATACTCTACTTATCTTTGCTCTCTGGAGGTTAACAAATAAGTCACTTAGGTTTTTAACTGAGCTTGCTAGATATGTTAGTCTATCTGCTCTTTGCTGTGCATATGTTTTGATACTTTCAAGCTTGCAGGCATATCCGTCTTCTCTAATCGCTTGGTAGTACTGACTGTCCCATGATCCCTTATACTGTGCTTCTCTACCGGACATCATTCTTTTAAGATTAGAGGACGCCCAATTAACACGCGCTACTTCTCTATTGTAAGACCTTTGTAGATAGAAAGAAAAACCACCAAGCAATAAAGCCGCTTCAGCGCACTCATCTACCGTAAGCTTCTCCATCTGCTGTCTTGGCATATTCATATATTGCTTAACAGACTGATCGTGAAAGTCTCCAGCATACGAGGCCAATCCTAAGCTTGACTCATATTCATCTAAGACTTTATCTATTTGATCTAGTCGTTCCTTTGGTTTATTCGGAATCTCCATTGATCCTCATCCTCGTTATAAGGTAATTCAATATACGTTATATTATTATACTCGCACCATTCTGCTTTTCGCCGGTCTCTTTTTCTTTGATTTGCAAAATCTTGCGCAGAAGCATGAAATAGCGTATTGAATTTATAATGCTGCTGTCCATGAACTTCGACAACAAGTTTAACTGTGTTTAGATAGAAGTCAAAAAAAAGCTTCTCAGTTCTAGTTATAGGCGCAGCTACTTCTTCAAGAATTTGAACTGTTGGAAAAATATCCTTTAGAATAGTCCTAGCTTTCAAGTGTAGCTTGGATCGAGGTCTGCTTTCGCTAGCTCTAACAACATACCCATGAAGCTTCCAGTTATGTATCTGTCCGTCAAGTCCTCTAGTCTTCATTTAGCCCAACCATAGAAAACACTTCGTCTCTAAAAGTTTGATACTGGTCGGGGTTTTCCTCTAGATACTGAGCTAGTTTAACTTTTCCTTGAATTTTCTCACCATTAGGAAGCTTTAACCAAGCACCCGCCTTAGTAATAAGGCCAAAATCAATTAGTAGGTCTGCTATCTCCATCTCTTTCCAAATTCCTTTGCCATATCTAATATGACTCTCAACCTTCTGTCCCGGAGGGCCAATAGCAGAGGTCATTATTTGCCAATGAATAGTTTGTCCAATTTGTGTATCACCCTGCATTAGCGGTACTGAGTGAGTTGCATGAAGTTTAACATCTACTTGATACTTTAGAGCGCTTCCAGACTTTTCAATCTTAGTCTTTCCCCTTCCAAACCTCTGTACGTTAGCCATTAGGTGAGTTATTCCGACAACAGTGACTCTGTTAATAGGCAAGACATTAGAGATGCGCCGACAGAACTTAGCTAGAATTTTCTGCACGCTCATCACTTGAACATCTTCTAAGTTCCCTGTAAGTTCAGACTCACTAGACAGAGCAGAGAAGGAATCAACTACAGTTATTGCTCCGGGTTTTGTATGGACTATATTATCAACAATGCTTAGATACTTCTCGGCGGATAATATGTTTCCCTCAGTAGAGCCTATGATCTGCATCAGTTCTGGATCTAAACTTAAATCCGTAATACCTTGCAAGTCTCGCTTTTTCAAACGGCCTTCTATGTTGGCGTAATATACTTCTCTCTCATAATGCTTCTGTGCATTAGCACAAAAACTCAACGCCGTTACGGTCTTGCCTACTTTTTCTGGCCCTGTCATAATAAACAGAGATCCTTCAGGCACGCCTCCACCCAGAGCCATGTCTAACTTAGGACCAACAGAAATAACTTCAAGGGGCTTTTCTGTTATAGAGCTTGCATCATGAAGGACATCGCCATATTCTTTGATAATATCTTTATTCATCGAGTTCCCTCAGTTTTGATATAATTGATTTCTTATTATTGTTAGTTTTGTGCTTGACTTCTTTTGACTCTACTACATTATAATCTACAGATTCTCTTTCCTGAATAAGAGCTTCCTTCTCTTTAATTATACTGTGAAGAAAAGGTGATCTTAGAGAATATGTCTTCCAACATCTATTATCTTTAAGAGCAGCTATGATAGCCTCTTCTGGGAAGTCCTTTAGAAGTTTATTCGCTAATGTTATTTGATAGCGAAAATACTTTCTCCATTCCGATATCTCCCAAAACTTTATGGGAAGTTCCTTGTTGTCTTTCCGAGCTTTCTTCTCGCAAACAAACTCAGTTATATACTGAGGAGCAGATACCCATCCGTCTGGAGAATATCTAGATGGATATTTACTCTTTTCCGTCCTTTTTTTACTCATGAATTTTGTGTATAGTGCCTTGGGTTTTTTTATTGTCGTTTGATGAATTTTTATGGTTCTCTCGGGCTTGGTCTACCCTGTAAGAACCTGCCTCTGTCATGACTGTAACTCCACGATTGCCAGAAGCTGTTTCATTGATTGTCATTGGACCCGGATCTTGCTCATATTCATTTACCAGATCTTCAATGGCCTCTACAGGTCTTCCGAGAGCCTTTGCTGCTTCTTCTGTTGACATTCCATTATTCAACATACCTTCGATACAAAACTTTTCAGTTTCTGTAATTTTTTTAGCTTTGGACAACTTACCCATTTTATAACTCTCTTTCTGCATTACGCAACCAAGCAATGTTTTTTGTTTTTAGAAAATTTATATACAACCCAAACGCTTTTTTAGCGACAGACTTAAGCTCCCACTCGGGCTTTCCTGTGTGGTTTCTTTGCTTATATTCAGTACCTTCGCTGTATAGTCCAATAGGATTAAAAGGCTTACCATATTTCCCTGTCCTAATGTAATACTTTTTTCTTGATCCTGTATCTAGAATCTTTGCATGAACTTGGGATGGATCAAAAGAATCATTTGATAATCTTGGAAAGCCATCATCATCAAGCCACTCATGCTTGCCATAGAATGTATACAATAGAGTCTCATTATCTGCGGATTCTGTTGAGTCACGCTCCGACTCTTTATCCGGATGTATTTTAAATTCGCTCATTTATTCCTCTTTCTTTTCTTCTTTTTTGGTTGGTCTTTTGTCCACTGTACGCCACCTTGTGGCTTCTCCATTCTGCTCATACCTGTTGGGAGATCTCCACCACCTTGAGTTTTCTTGGTCTTGAAGTCTCTTTTCATATCCTCGCACTTCCACTTTCCATACTTCTGGCTTTGCTTGTCAGCGTAATGTCCAAGAGTCTTGGTCTCAGATAATGAATAGTTATAGCCCCCGTAGATATTATCCTCTTCAAAATCCCTGTACACACTTTCTATTTCTGCGCACTCAGGGCATTCTTCCTTTGACTTATATTCTGACATGTGGCGAAATACTGTCCATTTATGTCCACAGCCTTCGCACATATAACTATATTCTGGCATATTATCATCCTAAAATAAAAGAGCTTATATACTATTGTACCACATAAAATGAGAAAATGTGGCGAAAAAATTATTCTTCAGGGATATTATTTAGAGACTTTAAGATTCTAGCGACGACATCGCTTCTTATAATATCACAATAGTCTAACTGGCATATACTTACATCTTCTATGCCTTCTAAGCGATCCATGCATACGCTTAGGCCTCCTCTGGCTTTTCCTAGGTCAGATTGCTTCAAGTCCCCATTTATAACTGCTTTAGAATTTCTTCCTATTCTTGTTACAAACATTTTTAATTGTTCAAATGTTGCGTTCTGAGCCTCATCTAATATCACAAATGACTCATGAAAGTTTCTTCCTCTCATGTATTCCAGTGGACAAAGCTCAATAATTTCATCATCCATATATTCTTGGATTTCTTTTTTAGTCAGATACATCGCCATTTCCTCTAGAATAGGAATAAGATATGGGTTGATTTTTTCTAACATAGTTCCGGGTAAATGTCCAAGTCCTCTGCCAGACTCAACAACAGGTCTGGTTATAACTATTTTTTTTACTTGACCAGATAGCAAATACTCACAAGCTAAACCAACAGCCACACTCGTTTTTCCAGAACCAGCAGGGCCAGAGCAGAGAGTTACAGAACATTCGTTCATGGAGGCTATATAGTTAGCCTGATTATCTGTCTTGGCCTTGAGTTGCTTTCTTTTGTAGCGAGGCTGTGGTTGTGTTTTTTTTCTTGCCATTAATTGCTTTCTACAGTTATAGTTTTAGTTTCTGAACCTTCACACATAGGACACATTTGTTGAGAGCCCGGCTTATGTATGCCCAGTTGATGATGAGTCATAAGAATTGCTTGCAGTATTTGTGTATCTCTAATTCTTGCATGAATAGGCATATTCCTAAGCTCTTCCGGCAGAGGAAGCTTTACATCTATTGTATACTTCTCCTCTTGGATTTGGACTACCTTCTTATACACATATATATTTTGCAGTATATTTAAAAAACAAAGAGTTGCAAGAACATAGACTGCGTTTCGAAAAAATTTCATTAGAATAATTCTTTGATAATCTTACCAGAATTGGCAATTTTCATAGGTCTGCCGTTATTACTAGTAAATGTCGTGCCAAGCGAAATGCCTAAAGCTTTGCACACAGATGCCATAACATCTTGAGATGTATGCGGTTCTGTCTCAACTCTAGTTCCATCGGAGTTTGTTTCCCCAACAGATATGCCTCCGTTCATTCCGCCTCCTCCAACAACAACGCTCCAGCTACGCGCCCAATGGTCACGTCCAGCGTTCTGGTTGATACGGGGAGTTCTACTAAACTCTCCCATCCAAATAACTACAGTGTCATCAATTAGCCCTCTTTGTTCTAAATCTTCAAACAAAGCGCTCATGCCTTGATCGAGCATGGGCAATTTTGTATCTCTTAACATAGGATGTATGTTCTGATGATTGTCCCATCCACCAAGATTGACCTCAATAAATGGAACTCCTGCTTCAACTAGTCGCCTTGCCATCAAGCATCCTTTGCCGAAACCATTATCTCCATATCTCTCTTTTATATTTTCTGGCTCTCCAGCTACCTTGAGAGCATCCATCTGAGAGCTTGTCAGCACCCCGAAAGCTTCTTTTAATATTGCTTGATGTTCTTTTGCCATAGATCCTCTTCTTTGATTTATAAAGCCTGTCTCTATAGCATCTAAGGCATATGCTCTTTGGTAGAATCTCTGATCTATCTTTATGTCTAAGTTTCTAATTCTACCATCACTATTAACAACGAACGGTGAATATTTAGCACCTAAGAAGCCAGCACCCATACTACCTCCTCCGACAGAGATAAATTTAGGAATGGAAACTTCGGGCCTTTGGAGTTGGTGCGATATAATAGAGCCATAGCTAGGATGAGTCATGCTTGGATTTGGCACATAGCCAGTATGCATGTAGTATCTTCCTCGCATATGGTCAGCTTCACGAGTGCTCATACTTCTAATGATCGCAGCATTGTGCATCTGCTTTGCCATAAGAGGCATGTGTTCACATATTTGAACATCTCCAGATGTGTTGATAGGTCTGAACGGGCCTCCGGTAGGAGCTCCGGGTTTAAGATCCCATATATCCATTGTTGAAGGGCCACCGCCCATCCACAACAAAATAGCTGATTTGCCATTCTTCTTTAGCTCACCTTCATTAGCTCTAAGAGATTCTATTAAAGATAAGGTAGGGAATACTGACAGATGTCTTAAAAAATCTCTACGTTGCATAGTCTACTTCCAACTCTTCTCCAAAAAGACAACAAGCATCGTGTGCCTTTTTATGTTTCGTATAAGACTCATCATCAAGAGGAAGATATTCCCCATGAGCCCAAAGCTTTTTGCTACTTCCATCAAACGTCATGCAGCTACACGCAAAATCTACTTCTATACATTCTTGGTCAATACGCACAACCTGTGCGATAGAATATTCGTGTCAGTCGAACGGCTGATTTCCAGCAACGGGGAATTTTGTTCTTTGAACCCAATCATTTAGTTTTACCATTAAATTAACTCCTTAAGAGGTTCTCTATGGTCTAGAAGGTACTGAGGTCTTCCAGTGTTGTCTAATAAGGTTGTGGACATCGTGTCAATACCTAAGCCTCGATACATTGTAGCACATATTTCTTGTATATGCACGGGTCTTGTTTCAGGGACTTCTCCAAGTCTATTGGTTGACCCGATAATTTGCCCGTGATTAAATCCTCCTCCAGCCAAGAGAGCTGCAGAAACTTGAGGCCAGTGGTCTCGTCCTCCTTTTGGGTTGATCTTAGGCGTTCTACCAAATTCTCCCCATACAACAACAAGGGTATCATCTAGCATACCACGTTGGTCTAGGTCTGTAACAAGAGCAGAAACACATTGGTCTAGCTTAGCCCCATGATCCCTTACTAATCCGAAGTTATCGCCGTGACTGTCCCATCTTCCGTATGACAGTGTGACAGAGCGTGCCCCAGCAGACACCAAGCGGCGCGCCATAAGAACATGCTCATTGACTGTGGGCGCTCCGTCGTATTGGAATTTAAATGGTTTACCATCGCCGTACATTTCTCTAATCTTTGGATCTTCCTTAGATAAATCTAAAGCATCTACTAAAGAGCTTGATGTAAGCACCCCAAAGGCTTCTTCAGTAAAGGTGTCTACATCGACCGCCTTATCTATAGTCGCATTAAGTTGTGCAAATCCTGTCAACAATTCTTTACGATTTTTGAATCTTTCTACCTGCATATTAAGCTTTAGGTCTTTCATCATTTGACCATTTGGCTTAAAAGGCTTATGTGTATCTCCTAGATAACCAGCACCTCCAGCTTCGGACCAAGGAGCATGCTGTGTTGGTTCTGCCAACCCTACTGCGACTGGCACAGAAGGATCAACAGATCCAAGAATTTTAGAGGCGCACGCTCCAATAGAGGGATAGCTAGTTCCGGATATCATATCTTTACGACTCCATCCTGTAACACATTGATACCCATCGTGGGCTCCATCTGATCCTACTACAGAGCGTATAGCTGTAAACTTATCAAACATTGAAGCAATTTTAGGGAAGCACTCTCCGATCTGCAGTCCCGCCACATTGGTCGGGATCGGTTTAAATGGTCCACGGATTTCTGCCGGAGCTTCTGTTTTGATGTCCCACATGTCTTGGTGTGGAGGACCACCTCCAAGAAATATATTAATGACAGCTTTATGACTCGTACCATTTCTCTCTTGGGCACACATTACTTGCGGCATAGAAAGCAGTCCAAGGCCACCAACAGATAAAAAACTTCTTCTCGATAAGCTAAGCATTTTACACCTCTATCTAGCTAATGCAATTTTCACATTTACAAGCCGCAACACATACGCATTCAGCTTCTATGCACGGACACTCTTCTACACAAATTGAACAGTTTACCACTTTATCTTCTCCTTTGTTGAACATTTGTTTAATTTCATCTTTATTCGCAAAACATATTGCAGCTATAATAATAATAGCGATTAATGGAATTCTCTTTTTCATGTCTATCTCCAGACTAAATAATTAACTTTTCAATAATCTTACCGCCGTCAACAATCTCGATAGGTCTATCTCCGGGAGCCATCAGCTCTTTATCAGGAACGATTCCTATCCTATTATAGATTGTGGAGGCCCAGTCTTCTACGCTCACAGCATCTTCTTCTGGTTCGCTAGCAGTTGCGTCTGACTTACCATACACTAAGCCGCCCTTAATACCTCCACCTGCCATTAGGGTACTAAATACTTTAGGCCAGTGATCTCTTCCTGAGTTGGCATTTATCTTTGGGGTTCTACCAAATTCAGAAGCAACACATACAAGTGTTGATTCTAGCAGACCTCTTTGGTCTAGGTCTTCAATAAGAGCTGCTAAACCTTGATCTAAAGCTGGAACCTGCCTTCTTATTCCGGCTTCGATATTATCGTGCATATCCCACCCTCCATAAGTTAGTGTGACAAATCTAGTTCCGGCTTCAACCAGACGGCGAGCTAAGAGCATTCTAGCTCCAGCGGTATTCCTACCATACTTGTCTCTGGTAGCAGCATCTTCTTTATTTATATCAAAAGCATCTCTGGCTTTTTCACTACTAATTAAGCTATAAGCCCGATCATAAAAAGAATCTACAGCGTCAAGAGAGTCTGATTTTTCTTTACTTGCAAAATAATCATTTACGGCACCAAGCATTTTGCGTCGAGTGCCAAACCTGCCATCATTGACTCCATTAGGAAGCTTTAGGTCTCTGACTTGGAATCCGGCGCTAGCAGGATCAGAACCTAAGCTAAATCCTGAAAACGAACTACTTAGATATCCAGTACCGGCAAACTCATTAGGCTGATTGGGGATACAGACGTAAGGTGGTAGGTTATGGCGTGGTCCAAACTCATGCGCAACCACTGAACCAATGGATGGATATTGGAGTGCTGGACTAGGTCGATAGCCAGTAAACATATTATGTGTGCCTCGTTCATGCGCTGCTTCTCCGTGTGTCATGCTCCGAATAATAGAAACTTTATCCATCACCTTTGCGGTGTTTTTCATCATCTCATTAAGTCTAATACCGGGAACATTCGTCTCAATACTAGACATGGGACCTCGATACTCCAGAGGTGAAAGAGGCTTGGGATCAAATGTTTCTTGATGAGCAGAACCTCCGGGCAAGTAGATATAGATAACAGACTTTGCTGGACCTTCAACGCTCTCGTAGAACTTTTGATCTGCTTGAGTTTGCCTCATCTTAAAGAAGTCAGACAGACCTAGTCCTACGCCGCCTAAAAATCCCACATGTAGAAAAGATCTACGCCCAGTCATATTACCTGTACACTTCATATTATTCCTCAACATTTGCATTTTGCGTCAGGCCCCTGATCCTCATCTGGTTCAGGAGCGTCTAAAACTTGATTCTTTTTCCAACTTGGAGGCTTGTAAACGGTATGCTTCTTCTTTTTCTTTTGCTCTTTGCGAACATCTTTTGTCAGATACTCGTCTACAGCCTCTAAATATTTATTGCTTTTCATAATTATACTACCAAGCCTTGCAAGACCAATACCTTGCCTTCCATTTAGGGCCGGGATTATCACAATTATGTCTAGCTCTAAAGCTTCTACGTCTAGCAGGATCGTCTCTTTTAATTTCCATATTAGGATCTCCAAAGTTAACCTTGACGACATTCCCTTTGTCATTTTTAACATAGACTGATGTTTTCTTAGGGCCATCAGGAGTTCTAAAAGGCTTGTTTAGAGTTACTTTTCTTCCTTGATACTCTGCAGCATCAGACATTTCAGCCTTGCCTCTAAATACTAGAATTTCGCCATCTTTTTTGTAGGCTCCTTTTCTATTATACCTAAAGGTTTCTCCAGTTCTTGGATTTTCATAAATATACTCGGACTTGGAATCCTCCTTGACATACACATACGCTTCTTGTGTCTTCTGCAATTTCTTCCAAGTTTTTGGATCTGGTCGGTCAGGATCTCCGGGTTTAGCAGGCTTGTATTTATCGCCTTCTCTTTTCTTCTTTCTCCTGATATTTTCCCACAATCCGGGACGATCAGCTGCGATATCCCATTCTTCAGTTTCTTCTCCGAAGTCCATGTAGTCTTCTTCGTTTGGAATGACAAAGTTTGCTTCGCTTAGTTCTTCTGTGTAACCAGACTCATCAGCATATCGCTTGGCAGCAGCTAAATATTTATTTTCTTTCATTATAATATTACCTTTGCTTCTCCTTCGAGTAAATATCTTGGGCGACCACCATTATCAATACGTTGCATTGCCGTGTCAATACCAAAGTGGTCGAATAAAGTTGCCTGCAAGTCAAGCGGGCCAACAGGATTTTCGATTGGGTTATAAGATCTGTCGGCTGCACCAATAGTTCTTCCTGATTGGTAAGAACCTCCAGCCATCATCATTGGAGTAATGGCAGGCCAGTGATCTCTACCAGCGTTAGCGTTAAATTTTGTTCTACCAAATTCTCCAGTAACAACCAAGAGAATCTTTTCACTCATGCCTCTGTCTGCGATATCTTGCAAGAAGCCAGCAAGGGCTTTGTCTAGCGGAGGAACTTTACCCTGCATCGCTTTAGAAATATTGCTATGCATATCCCATCCGCCATAATGCAATGTTATGAACTTAGTTCCATTTTCAGCTAATCTTCTAGCTAGTATTAATTGCTCTCCAATATCTTTGGCTTTAGTAGAACCATATAAAGCTTTCGTTGCTTCAGATTCTTTCTCTACAGCAAATGCCTCTTTCGCAGACCCTAGAATCACATCATAGGCTTGGCCTTTATAGAACTGTACCGACTCTGCACCCTTGCCTGATACTCTTGCTGCATCTAACCCTTTGAGCAAGTCTTTTCTTGTTGAGAATCTGTCGAGCTCAACTCTTGGTGTGAGATTGTCTTTATTGGACGGATCAAATGGTTTAAATGCTCCACCCAGCCAAGCGCCTTCATCACCCTCGATTTTACCTTGTTTAACATATGTTGGAACTCCGTTACTAGGATGATTAGCACCATACACAGCAGAGATAATAGACCCAAAAGAGGGGTATTTTGCCATTGATGTTGTACTTCTTTCTGGATTATAATGTCCAGTCATCACAAAATGCGTTCCCTGTCTATGGGAAGAGTCTTTATGACTAAAAGAGTTTACTACATTTAGCTTAGAAGTATGTTTAGCTAGCTCCACCCAATCTGCGCCTAGAGTTATATTACTCTTTGCATCATGGATTGCGCCATTAACAGGTTGCCATTCGGAAGGCACTGTGTCATTTGGGGCGTGGAAGGTTTCAAACTGTGTTGGCCCTCCTCCAAGCCATACCCATACTACTGTCTTATCGTCAAGACTTCCAAACTCTTGAGAGCCAAGAGCATAATCAGATAGACCTACGGCAGACATACCAGCTCCAATAGAGCCGATTCTTAAAAAGTTCCTTCTATCAAAGATGAAATCAAGCATAGTAAACTCCAAATAAAAATGTTTAGATAACCATCTATTTATACACCGTTAAAAGTCGTCTACGAGGTTTCCTACGGAATATTCGGTAACTCTTGTCTCAAAAAAGTTTTTACACTTCTCAAGGTCTATAATTTCGCTCATCCAAGGAAACGGATTCTTAGCATCTTCGTATGGACTAGGTAAATCAAGGGCTTCTAGCCTTCTATTAGCAACATATTGTACATAATCTATGAACATATCTGAATTCAAACCCAAGATACCGTTAGGCAGAACATCTCTAGCGTAAGATAGCTCTAGTTCCATAGCTTTATCAATGTGTTCCATTGTTTCTTTTTCAAATGATTTTGTCCAGACTTTAGGCTCGTCTTCTCTTATTCTGTTTATAAGAGTGGTTCCGAACTTGATATGCAGACTTTCATCTCTCAAAGTATATTGTATTTGTTCTCCAATGCCCGGCAGTTTATTTTGTCTATTAAAAGAAAGTAGCATAGCAAACCCAGAGAAGAAGAAGATTCCTTCGCAGATAACATAATATGTAATAATATTACGAAGGAACTCCCTCTTGCCCTCTACAGTATTAATATTAAAATTAGGTCGATTTATATCTGTACTAATATTCATCAAGAAGTCGTCTTTTGATTTGATACTAGGGATAGAATTATATGCTTCATACACTTCATTTATGTCTAAGTTAAGTGAGTCACATATATAAACAACAGTCAAGTTGTGTAGGCTCTCTTCGTATGCCTGCCTCAAAATATATTGTCGGCATTCAGGGTCTGTCACATATTTAAAAACACTTAATAAAAGTTTATTTGCAACTAAAGATTCAGAGCCAGCAAAGAAACCGAGACATCTTTTAACGACAAGTCTTTCATCTTCCGATAGGCTATTGCCTTTCCACTGTTCAATGTCTTTTGCCATAGAAATTTCGGTCGGCATCCAATTATTAGCAGCTCCGTCTATAAAAAGATCCCATGCCCATTTGTTTACATGTGGCAATATCTGATTTACTACAGCTACTTTGCTACTTATGATCTTCGTGTCTTTTTTCATCTTCTTTTAATCCTGTTATTATTTGCATTACTAAATGTTTTACTTTCTCAAGTTCCTCTGGGCTTAGTTCAAGCCTATATTTCAGAGGAGAGGTTTGAGATTGTTTAAATTCTACAAATCTCATTGACAACTTTCACAATCTGGATCTAAGACAGAACACGCTTTAGGTGCGGCACTAACAGTTGATTTTTCAACTCTAGTAGCGGCCTTTCCTCTTAAATAATAAGTGGTCTTCAAACCCTTTTCCCAAGCATACATATATATGTCGTTCATATGTTTTAAGCTATCGTGTTTGTTGTAAAGGTTTAACGACTGACCCATATCAATCCATTTTTGTCTTTCTGCTGCTGCGTCTATTAAAATTTTATAATCAACATCAAATGCTGTTTTATATTCATCCTGTATCTGAGAATCTAAAGACAATCCCATGACATCTCCATCAACTCTTTTTAGCGCCTCTACAAGCTCTTCACACCAAACGCCCTTCTTTTTAGCTAGCTTTACGAAATGCTCATTTACCATAGTGAACTCTCCGCTAAGTGTAGAGTATACATATAGTATGGAGTAGTCGGGCTCTATAGATTGGGCACACCCTTGAATATAGGAGATAGTTGCAGTCGGGGCGATAGCCATAACATTGCTATTTCTCATACCAAACTTTTGGACATCTTTTCTTAGCTCTGCCCACCCTTCGATACTTTCAAAATCTTTAGGTTTATATTTCTTAGTCCCCGTGCGCGAATTCATTAGATCACAGTATGTGTCAATAGGGAAATTATTTTTATCCCATTCAGAGCCCCCAAAGGTAGGGTATGCTCCTTTTTCTTTAGCTAATGCACATGACGTTTTTATTGCATGGTATGAAATAAATTCTTGAACTTTTCCGCATAAGCTAACAGCTTGTTCTGAATCATAAGGAACTCCTAGAGAATGGAGCATATCGTGAGTGCCCATGACGCCCAATCCAACAGGTCTGTTTTTAATATTAGAATCCCGCGCCTCTTGTGTTGGATAGAAGTTAAGGTCTATAACATTATCTAAACCACGAACAGCGACTTCTACGGTTTGTCCTAATGTTTTCCAATCTATAGTTCTTGTTTTAAGATGATTTGATAAGTTGATACTTGCTAAATTGCAGACTGCAGTTTCTCCTCTTTGAACAAGCTCTCCTTCATTATAAACGCTCGGCTTAGTATGCAATAGGATCTCTGTGCATAAGTTCGATGAGTGGACAACTCCTGCGTGCTTATTAGAATATCTAATATTAGAGGGGTCTTTGAATGTAATCCAAGGATGTCCGGTTTCATATAGCGCAGTTAGAATTTTTTTCCACAAATCTTTAGCACTTATTACTCTATAAGAATCCAAGAAGCCTCTATCGGCATCTTCTTTGTATCTGTTATAAGCTAACGTGAACTTTTCTCCGTAGGTTTCGTGCAGATCAGGACACTCCGAGGGATCAAAAAGATACCAGTCCTCTTCATTTTTTACAGCTGACATGAAATCGTCAGAAATCCATACTGCAGTATTCATGTCATGACATCTTCTGCGGTCATCTCCGGTGTTCTTTCTTAGATCTAAGAAGTCTTCTATGTCTAAGTGCCACACCTCCAGATAGGCACATCCAGCACCCTTTCTTTTGCCTCCTTGATTGACCGCTACAAGAGTATCATTAAATATCTTGAGCCAAGGAACAAGGCCTGAAGAAGCACCATTAGTACCCTTAATATATGATCCTGAAGATCTGATAGGAGTCCAGTCCACCCCAAGTCCTCCAGCGTATTTGGACAATCTGGCCTGACCATGTATAGTGCCAAAAATCCCATCAATAGAATCATCAACAGTGCTCAGGTAGCAAGAGGAAAGTTGTGATCTTATTGTACCGCTGTTAAATAGGGTTGGAGTGGATGGACAGTATTTGAAAGTTGACATCTTGTCATATATCTTAAGAACAGCCTCAGTCTTGTTCTCTTCATTTAGACATAGACCCATAGCGACCCTCATCCAAAATGCTTGAGGGGTCTCCATTCTTCTTTGTTTAATATGGATAAAATATCTATCATATAAGGTTTGAATTCCTAGATACTTGAACAATAAGTCTCTACCAATATCCATTCTTTCGGACAGAAGCTTGAGATCATATTCTAATAATCTTGGACTTAGCCTACCTGCCTTTACAAGTTTTTTAATGTTTGTTATAAAGTTCTTTTTATACTGCAGTTCAAAGACATCACTATCTACTGTCTCACCAAAAACTTCTTTGTAGAGATTGTTTAGTAGCATTCTAGCTGCGACATAGGTATAGTTAGGCTCCTTCTCTATCTTGGAGCGGGTAGACATGATTAAAGCTTTGTCTATTTCTGAAGTAGGTATCTTATCATATAGCTGTATGCTAGCATCTAAAACTATCTCGCTAGAAGATACATTTTCTATTCCTTTGGCTGCTCTCTCAGCACATTTATTAATTTTGTCTAAATTTATTGACTCTAGTCTACCATTACGCTTCTTAACTTTTATACCTTTGGTCATTATCCCTGCTGCTTAAAATAGAAGTTATTAATTTGTTAGGCCAAGCATTTAGCTTATTTTTTGCCTTTGGAGGAAGAGCCTCCACCATTACCCTTTTTGCCTTTGGCCCTATAAGCTTGGTGCTTATTATAGAACTGAGCCAAATCTTTGCCATTATTAGAACCAAAGCTTTTCCTTTTTCCTGTTGGGTTTCCGTTCTTGTCCCTTAAGATGAAATTAACCTCAATCTTCGGGCTTTCTTTGCCGTTACTCTTTTCAAACATCTTATTTCCTTAATTATAATAAAAAAGCAGCACGTTTTGCTCTCCTTCTTAGATACTGTGTACCAATAAATCAAACCACACACTATCTTTTTTTTACTCTGTATCTAATAGAAGAGCTGTAACGATCAGAGGCGTGCCGCTTTAACAAAAGGCTGCTTGTCTAGATAATACTTAGAACTCAGCTCCGTTCTTTATGATCTCTGATCTATCATATTATACACCTCATAATAATCATTAAAAGTTGCCAGCTTATTATTTTTCAGCATTTTATATATTAAAATCGAAATTGGAAAAAGAAGCTGTGAAACGGCCCCGGATAAACTGGTACAGGTTGCGGCTGAACAATGACAGGAGGGCCATAAACTGGAGGATGGTACACCCTATAGAAGCCATGTATTGGATGGAATCTAGTCTCTACAGAAGGATAGCTGAATGGGTGGACATATGGTCTACCAATTATTATGCTTCCATGTCTGTAGTTGTGGCTAGGTCTAACCTGTTGCTGTTGCTGGGGCTTTTGCCATTCTTGTTTTCCAAACCCCGCAGGTTTTTGTATGGGTCTTCCAAAGCCTTGAGGCAACTGTGGCTTCACGGTGGCTGGTGGCCTCGCAGTATTTGGAGGTGTAGCGACCCTTCGTTCTTGGGACGATTGCGGCCTCGCAGTGGTTGGAGGCTTAATAACTTTTCTTTGCGGTGGTTCTGCGAACGCGGCAGGAACAGTGAACGCAAAAATTGACATAAATAATATAAGCTTTTTCATTTTTTTCTCCTTGTGTGAATTAGATATATCTAATATATTAAACGTAATCCATAAAAAAAAGGGACGCAAAAACGCCCCTTTTCTTCAATAAAGTCCGTTTTATTCTGTAGTTCTAAGCGAATCACCGACAATCCATGCGATGCCGATAGCAACAACGCTATTCGCAGTTTCTTCAGGAATACCAATAGTATCTTGAAGTAGAACTGTAACAACGCCGCCTACAGCAACCCAGAATCGACGGGATTTGACTAGCGCTTTTAGCTTATCTACCATCTTTAATTCTCCTTAAAAAGAAAAAACTGTTACTCTAAAATTATACCTTCTAAACTTCTTCTTTAGAGTCCAAACATGCAGTTATTTTATCTAAACTTTCAACTATCTGTTCGTGTCTCTTATCAGACCTATCCTGAACATCTTCCAGAATTTTTTCATAATGGTCTCTTTGAGAGTTAAATTGTTCAGTAAAACTATCTTGCATTTCCGACACTCGCTCCTGATGATTTGGGAAGACAACTTTAGTTGTGTACCATAAATACCATCCTAGAAGCCCAGTTGCTGATATTGTTCCCCAGTCAAATCCGGGGATAGCATCTACAATCTCTTGAGCAGCTATTAACATTGGCGGTAGAGATGCTAGTATTAAACTTTTCATCTGGCAGAACCTTCTATAATATTAAAAAAAGAGAGTGCTCCCGAAGGAGCACCCTGAAGCTATTACCAAAGTGTTCTACGAGCATAGTTTCCAGTCGTAGGAGCTGGAGCGCCTGCCATGTAAGCAATTCTTCCGGGCTCGTCTTGAGTAGGATTAGCAGCTCGGTCAGTTTTATCTCCGACCAAAGTTCCGCCTTGTTCATCGCCGTCTTTAATTGACCAGCCACCAGCTATAGTGGTTGACAATGCAGGGCTAAAGGCTCCACTCCACGAGTTCCAGTTACCGGCTACAACAGATGTCTTGTAATCAAGGCTTCTAATTATACCCTTCTGGTTTATAGATACTATAGCATCGTCTAGAGCACCAAATAACAGGGTTGTGTTAGAGGTTCCAGCGATAGTGGTTGTAACACCTACAATATCTTGATATTGAGAAGTTTGATTCCAAGTTCCAGCATGATTTGCTGCTGTATTGCCAACACCAGAAACGAGAGTGGTAATAGGATTACCTTCTCCTAAACTGCTTGAAGACATTTTGTCGCTATCTGCGACAGTTCCACCTGCACGAACGTTACCGCCATCGTTATCTACGTTAATAGGATAACCATTGCTGTAAACTCCAGTTGTTGCAGGAGAAGAAGTAATGTTAGTAATAAAAGACATAAAAATAACCTCTTAAAAAATAGAGATCAATAAAATATCCTGTTATTCCAAAAAAATATAAGTCCTGTCCTATTCAATATCTACACCTAATTTCATAATATTGGGTAGAGAATATGCTCT
>Ga0114933_10001730_pt1 | contig 23837 bp, 21 predicted proteins | sample 4SBtaG_FD_89691 | JGI IMG/M metagenome (GOLD analysis project Ga0114933, IMG submission 89691) | Deep subsurface microbial communities from Kolumbo volcano to uncover new lineages of life (NeLLi) - 4SBTROV12_W25 metaG | ecosystem: Environmental > Aquatic > Marine > Volcanic | place: Kolumbo... | reverse complement strand
CTCACCCCGAGGCGCTCCGCGCGGGGCGAACCTGCCTGCTCACGGTCACGCTCGAGATGACGCGCTCCGGCGCGCTCGCCTCGTACGGTGACCGCGGGCTCACGGTCAGAGCGATCAGCGATCTCGGGGCGACGACGCTCCGTCGCGTCGCGTGGCGTCACAACGAGCGCTGGCTGCCGCTCGGCGGGCGCTTCCGCCATGCCGGCGCCGACCGGTTCTTTTTTGTCTACGAGGTGCCGCCAGGGGTGACGCCTCGTTTTCTGCTCGCCGACCGCCGCCACCGCTCGGCCCACCTGGCCTGTCAGCCTGGCGTGCCTCAGACGACGCCGTAGTCTTTGATCTTGTAGAGCAGCGCTCGGTGGCTGATCTCGAGCAGCTTGCTGGCGCGCGTTCGGTTGCCGCCGGTCTCTTCGAGGGCCTTCCGAATCAAGGTCTCCTCGATGTAGCGGTGGGTCTTCTTGATCGAAAGCTCCCCGGTCGCCAGCACGGCTGCGACGGGATCGGGGTCGCGCAGTCGATCGGGCAGGTCCTCCTCGCAGAGGACCTCGCCGTCGGCGAGGACGATCGCTCGCTCCAGCACGTTCTCGAGCTCCCGTACGTTGCCCGGCCACTGATAGGCGAGCATCAGCTTCCGAGCCTTGGGGTTCATGCCGCGCGTCGCGGTTCCCAGGCGCTGATTGGTGCGCTCGATGAAGTGATCGATGAGCAGCCCGATGTCGTCCTTGCGGCGACGCAGCGGCGGCACGGAGAGCGGCAAGACGTTGAGCCGGTAGTAGAGGTCCTCGCGGAAGCGGCCCCCGTCGACCTCGTCCTTGAGCACTCGGACGGTCGCCGCCACCACGCGCACGTCCACCTCGCGGTCTTGCGTCTCGCCGAGGCGCCGCAGCGTGCCCTCCTGAAGCACGCGAAGGAGCTTGACCTGGGTTCCCAGGGGGAGCTCACCGACCTCATCGAGAAAGAGGGTGCCCTCGTGGGCCTCCTCGAAGAGGCCGGTCTTGTTGCTCGATGCGTCGGTGAATGCGCCGCGCTTGTGCCCGAAGAGCTCGGACTCGAGGAGTGCTTCCGGGATCGCGCCGCAGTTCACCGCGATGAAGGGCTTGTCGGACCGCGGCCCGTGCTGGTGGAGCGCGCGGGCGACGAGCTCTTTGCCGACCCCACTCTCGCCCTGAATCAGCACTGTGGTCGTGAAGGCCGCGGCCTTCTGAATCGTCCGATAGACCTTCTTCATCTCGTCGCTGCGCCCGATCATCGACGCGAAGCGGGCGCTCTGACGCAGCTCGGCCTTGAGGGCCCGGTTCTCTCGCTTGAGCGCCTCGCGCTCCTCTGCTTTGCGGAGCGCCAGCAGGACTTCGTCCTGCTTGAAGGGCTTGGTCACGTAGTCGTAGGCCCCCGCCTTCATGGCCTCGAGCGCGAGCTCGACCGAACCATAGGCGCTCATCACGATGATCGTCGGCGCGGCCTCTTGCGCGCTGAGTGCGCTGGCGAGCTCGATCCCCGTCATCCCGCCCATGCGCACGTCGGCGATGACGTAGTCGGGACCGAAGCCATCGGTGACGTCGAGCGCCTCCTCCCCGCTCGAGGCGACCTGCACCTCGTAACCGTGCTTGCGCAGCATGGTCCTCAGCACGAGCCGGATGTTCTCTTCGTCGTCGACGACCAGTACGCGCGGCAAAGCTCTACTCCAGTTCGGCGGGGCGCTCACCGACGGCGACCAGCCGCCATCGCGAGCAAACGTCGTCGCCCGAACGCTCTACGCGTTCGACCACGCCGAGGCCAGCGCAGACGAGGAGCGTGGATGAGGCCGAGGCGTCGGACCGCTCGAGGCGGACGCAGCCCTCGGCGTCGATGGGTTCCGCGATGACGCCGACGCGCTCACGCAGGGTCCAGCCGACGGCGACCTCGGTTCCCGACGCGGTGCTGCCCGCCCGCAGCCAGCGGCTCTCGATGCGCCAGACCTCACTGCCGGCGGCCTCGGTCCGGAGTCGACCGCGCTCGTCGATGGGCACGAAGCCGGGCGTCGTGAAGGACGCGCCCTCTTCGAGCGCGCTCATGCTCTCGGGCGTGCCGATCAGCCACTGGGCGAAGATCGGTGTCTCCCCCAGCGGGGTGCCGATGGGCACGAGTCGGATCGCGACGTTCCCGGCCGCGGAGACCCGCTGCTGCACCTGCATGCGCACTTCGATCGGAGCCTCACCGGCGGCGCCTTCGACCTGATAGGTGAGCATGCCTTCTTCTTGGAGGCGGCTCAGCCAGGGGCTCGCCTCCGGCTCGCTCGGCTCAGCCCCATCGGTCACGGCGACGTCGGCCGGGGGCTCGTCGGCGTCGTGCGCGGAGCGCGCAGATGGTTCGCTCCCCCCGCAGCCTGAAAGAAGCAGGCCGATGACCGCGCTCGCGCCGACGAGCCTCGCTCGCCGACGTGAACATTTGGACTGAGCAGAATCCCCCATGGCGCGATGATACCCGAAGCCGGGTATGCTCGCGGCCCGATGCGCAATCTCGCCGTCATCGTCTTGTCCGCTCTGCTCTCGGCCGCCGTAGTTACGCCGACGACGGCCTCGGCTCAGGGCCGCAACCTCGACATCGAGCGTTTCCGCCCGACGCCCGATCGACACGGCTACCTGGGGATCCCAGGCACCCGGACGCCAGGCGCCTGGGCGTGGGACACCTCGCTCTGGTTCAACTACGCCACGCAGCCGCTGACCCTACGCCGGCTGGACACGGGCGACCTCATCCCCATCGTGGACCATCGGCTCACCGCTGACGTGGTCTCGCAGCTCGGTATCCTCGACCGCGTGGCGGTCGTCGTCGCCGTGCCGGTCATCCTCTACCAGGACACGAACCACGAGCCGCTCGACATGGGCCCCGCGCTCCCGGCCCAAGCGTTTCGGGACCCCTACGTGGCGGCGCGGGTGCGCGTTCTCGGGGCCCCCTCGACGCCCGATCACGAACGGATCGAGGGCGAGGGGCTGGCGCTTCAGTTGGGCATGACGGTGCCCGTCGGGTTGGAGCACTCCCTCGCCGGGGAGGGCAGCCCGCAGCTCGACGCCCGGGTCGTGGGGGATTTCCGCTTCCTCGACTTCGCGATCGGCGGCCAGCTCGGGTTTCGTCATCGATTCGCGGAGCCTCGGCTCGCCGGCGTGTTCTTTCGCAACGAGCTGTTTTTCGGAGCGGCCGTCCAGACGCCGACCTTTTTGGTTCAGAACCTCAGCGCGATCGTCGAAGTGCGCGTGAACACCGCGGTCGACACGGAGGCCTTCATCGAGTCGTCCACCGCCATCGAAGGTGAGCTCGGCGCACGATGGGCCGAGGGGGATGTCTCGCTCACCTGGGCGATCGGGACTGGATTCACGGGCGGCGTCGGCACGCCCGGTTTCCGCGGCATCTTCGGAGTCGAGTTCTCACCCCGGACCCACGACGTCGACGGCGACGGGCTCGAAGACGGCGACGACGAGTGTGAGCGCCTGCCGGAGGACCTCGACGGATACGAGGACGACGACGGCTGCCCCGATCTCGACAACGACGGTGATCTGATCCCCGATGACGACGACCGCTGCCCGACGGAAGCCGCCGACTTCGATCGCGACGAAGACGAGGACGGCTGCACGGACCCGGTCGTGGATCGCGACCAGGACGGCGTCGAAGACGGAGACGACGCGTGCCCAGACCAGCCCGAGGACGTTGACGGCAACCTCGACGAGGACGGGTGCCCGGACCCGGACGATGACGGCGACGGGGTCCCGGACACCGATGACGCCTGCCCCGCTGACGCAGAGGACCGGGATCAGTTCGAGGACGAAGACGGGTGCCCGGACCCGGACGATGACGGCGACGGCGTGCTCGACGGGGCCGACGGTTGCCCACGGGTGGCCGAGGATCTGGACTCCTTCGAGGATGAAGACGGCTGCCCGGAGATCGACAACGATCACGACGGCGTGCTCGACGCCCAGGACACCTGCCCCGAGGGCACGGAGTCGATCAACGGTGTCGATGACGCCGACGGATGCCCCGATCGAGGCGGCCGCGCCCTCTGGGTCGCCGACGGAGAGGGTGAGCTGCCCCCGATGCGCGGCCGGATCCGCTTCTCGGCCGACGGGGCGATTCGAACCATCTCGTCAGGGGCGGTCGATCAGCTGGCGCTTCACCTGATCGCGCGTTCGGGGCGCACGACGGTCAGCGTGCCGGCTTCCGAGGCCCCGAGGCAGGCGGCGCTCACGGCCGCTTTGGTCGAGCGCGGGGTGCCGGCCGCGAGTTTCGAGGTGATCGCCGATTCTGGGCTCTCCGGATGGACCGTTACCCTCGCCGTGACTCCGGTTTCCGCGCCCTCCGATCCGTAGGGTCGCGAAATCGCGAAACAAGAAGTGTGCGTTTGACCTGAACACCCATGCCCCCTGTAGAGTCATAGCTGACGGACTCATCAAAATGGCCCCGTCCCAAAGGCTTCGTGTGTTGGTCCCCTGGCTGCTTTTTGCAGCTGCTCTGGGGTTGGCTACCTTCGCCTTCTCCCCTCCAGGATGGGCCCAGGCCGACCACTCGACCGTCCTACGGGTGCTCAGGAGCGGCCGAGACATGCGGGCGAGGGCTCGCGCGGCGCTCGCGCTGGGCAGCAGCAACGACCGTGCGGTCACCCCTCACTTGATTCAGGCGCTGGCCGATTCGAGCCCTGCGGTGCGCGCTGCGGCCGCGACGGCGCTCGGGCGATTGCAGGACCGGCGCGCGCTCGCCGCACTGCGAGCGAGGGTCTCGGACGACCGGCGGGCGGTACGGATCGAGGCTCAGCAAGCGATCCGGAGAATCGAGGCCGCCAACCCGGCCCGGCACGGACGCGCGTCTGGGCACCACCGAGGCTCGACCTCGCTGCGCGGTAGCGGCCACGACCGCATGCCCTCGATCTCCGTGATCCCGCGCGCTCGCGGCATCTCATGGCAGCGCGTGAGGTACGTGGTGGTCCTGGGCGCGATGGAGAACCGCAGCCGCTTCAACGATGACGCTCTGGGGCAGCTTCTCGCCGCCGAGGTGAGCCGCGCTCTCCTGGTGCTCCGCGGCGTCGCGGTCCTCCACGAGGGCAGTGAGCCGCCCAACGCGCAGCGCGAGATCCAGCGCCGACACCTGAACAAGCTCCGGCTCGAGGGTTCGCTCAACTCGGTCAACCGCAGCCTCGCGCGCCGTCAGCTCTCGGTGCGCTGTGAGGTCTCGCTCATGCTCATGGACGACCCGGGGCGAAACATGAGGAGCGTGCTCAACGGCGCCGCCACGGGCAGTTCCCCGCGGTCCGGTCAGCGCCGTGTGCAGGAGCAGCGCCTCGCCCGCCAGGCGCTCGCTGGGGCGGTTCGCTCAGCGATGCGCGGCGCGAGCCGAGCGATCTCGAGCGCGTCGCGCTGAGCGGCCTGACGCTTCGGTTTCATTTGCTATGGTCCGCTCGTGAGAAGGCTGGCTGCGCTGCTCCCCCTCCTGTTCCTCGCTGCGTGCACTCGGCAGGGCGACCCTGCGATCGGCCCGGACGGCTTCACCGACGACTTTGAACGGGAGTCCGTCGGAGACCTCTGGCACAACACCGGCGGTCGCTACGAGATCCGAGACGGCTGGCTGAACATCCGCGGCGCGCGCAACCGTCCGCTCTGGCTACGGCGCCGACTCCCGCGGGACGCGCGCATCGAGTTCGATGTGCGCTCGGAGAGCCCGCAGGGGGACATCAAGGTCGAGGCCTTTGGCGACGGCTCGTCCCGCGCGACCTCGGAGAGCTACACCGCGACCAGCTACGTGGTGATCTTCGGCGGCTGGGACAACAGCACCAACCTGATCGCTCGCATGGACGAACACGCGTCCGACCGCGCGGTCGGCCCCCGTCGCCCCGTCGTGCCCGGGCAGACCTACCACATGCGCATCGAGCGACAGGGGAATCGCATCACCGCGTGGGTTGACGACGTGGAGCTCGCGCACATGGATGATGAGGACCCGCTCGAGGGGCGCGGCCACGATCATTTCGCCTTCAACGACTGGGATGCCGACCTCTGGTTCGACAATCTGAGGATCGAGCCGCTCTAGAGAGTAGACTTCGGACGCCGGTACGATGAATCTCAAGCAGTTCGACATCATGCTGCACGAGGCGGAGGTGAAGCTGAAGCGCCTCAAGTCCCTCTACGAGCAGTGGTTTCAAGGCATCGAGCGTCTCGAGCCCCTGGTGCCGCGAAAAGACGTCGAACGCCTCTTCAAGACGCTGCAGCGAGACAAGCCGCGCAACACCGCCGCTCGCTTCAAGCTGCAGACGCTGCATTCACGGTTTCAGACCTACCAGACCCACTGGACTCGGATCGCGCGCAGGATCGAGGAAGGCACGTACGAGCGCGATTTGCGCAAGGTACGCCGGCGCAAGAAGGCTCGCCGCGCCAAAGAGCAGGAGCCGGTAAAGTCGTTCGAGCTCGATCTCAACGAGGAGTTCGACCCCAACACACTCTTCGCCCAAGACGAGATCTCCGACGTGCTCACCGCGCTCGGAGACGGCGCGAACAAGAAGAAAGAGGGGCCGGACACTGCCAAGCGCCGCGCGCTCAGCGCGTTCTCTGGGCTCTCGGACGGCAGCTCCTATCCGCCCGATCTGCCGGGCGAGGACACCGCACCGAACGCGATCAATCCGTTTGCTCGCCCGCCGGCCACAGCGACCTTTGGTCGTCCAAAGTCGAATCGACCGTCCCCATCGAGGTCGGCCCCCGCGCCAGGCATGCCGCCGGCACCGGGACCGAGCCGGCCCGCGCCGCCCGCGGGTCGTAGCCGACCCGCCCCTCCGCCCCCGCCGGGACGCAGCCGACCCGCGCCGCCACCCGGACGCAGCCGGCCCGCCCCGCCGCCGCCGCCGCGCCGCGCGGCCCCGCCGCCGCCCAACCCCGACCCGATGCGCCGGCTCTACTCGGAGTTCACCGCGGCGCGTCAGAAGAACAACCAGAAGGGCGCACTCGGCTACGATAAGCTCGCCGCCCGGGTCGACAAGATGCGCGCGAAGCTCCGCGCGAAACACGGGAGCAAGAAGATCGACTTCGAGGTCGTCGTGCGAGACGGCAAGGTGGGTCTGAAGCCCAAGATCCGATGAACGAGCCGTCCCTGAGGGTCGCGTGCCCGGCGGCGCACTCGATGGACACCACCTGGTTTGCGGTCGACGCGGACGGGTACGTCGGCGTGTTCGATACCGGCGAGGACGGCGGGCTGCCGCTCGCGGCCGCGGCGGGCCCCGAGGCGGGATCGTTCGACTCTTGGCCCCTCGACGCCGTGCTCTTGGCCCGGGGGATCGTCGACGGAACGTATCCCTGGCTCGACGAGCCAGTCGATCACTACAGCAGCGCCGCGCGGGTCGTGCTCGTCCTGCACCCTGACGCCGACGACTCACCGACGACCTACCGTGACGCGAGCGACCGGAGCTACTCCATTCACGAGCAGCTGCCCGACGACGGAGTGCGCGTGCTGCGCGACCGCGACCCGCGCATCGTCTGCCTCGAGCACCCGCTCGCTCCGGCGAAGATCGAGAGGCTCGCCAAAGACCCGCGGGTCGCGCATGTGGTCGATCAAATGGAGGCCCTCGAGTGGAGCTGGGAGGGCGGGGGTCCGGTCTACCGCTACGGGAACCGGGACTACGGAGATCCTGGTGGCTACACCCGCGCGGCCGCGCCGAAGGAACCGGTTCGACTCGGGGACCTCTCGGACGAGCTGAGCGACGAGCTCTCCGCACTGCGGTTGCCGGTCACCTTCGCCGACACGGAGGCGCTGCACCTGGCGGACCATTTCAGCGATGAAGAGTGCGTGACGTACTCGGACACGACGTTGCGAGGCGAACCCAAGGAGCCTCTCCAGGCCCCCGCCGAGCGTGCGGGGATCCCGCGCTGGATCCTCGGACTCGTCGGGATCGGCATCGTCTCCGTGCTCTTCTGGCTCCTCAGGTGACCCTGCGCTTCGTCTCGGTCGAGCCCTCCCGGAGATGCACAAAGGCTTGCTCCTTTTGCTACAACGGATCGGACGCGCATGGCGACGGTCGGTGGACGGCGAGTGAGCTCGTCGCGTTTGCGCGGGACCTCGCTGCCAACGGGGTCGAAGTGCTCTCGTTCGGGGGCGGCGAACCCCTCGAGTGGGTCGGCGTGTTCGATACGCTGCGGGAACTCGACGGGGTGCTCCTCCGCACCTTGACCACCAACGGCCTGCCTCTTCGAGACGCGTCGATCGAGGCGCGCCTGGTCGCGGCGAAGCCCGATAAGGTTCACGTCTCCATTCATCGTCCGGGGAACGCGCGCGAGGTGAGGCGCGTGATCGACTCGGTGCACCGGCTCGCGGAGCGCGGGTTGCGCAGCGGCATCAACCTGATGGTCCCCCGATCGCGCCTCGCCGAGGCGTCGTCGGCGGCCGCAGCGATCCGGTCGGCGGGGATTCAGAACGAGCGCATCGTCTATCTCCCGATGCGGGGCTCCGACACGCCCACTCCAGAAGAAATTCTGACGGTCGCCGGCGGGCCGTTCCAGTCCATGACGTGCCTCCGCGGCTGCGGCAGGAGCGAGCGCTTTGCGTCGGTGGCCGCCGATCGAACGGCCGCCTGGTGTAGCTACACGACCTCCCGACGCGCGCTCCGTGCGCCCACCTTCGAGGCGCTGCGCTCCGCTCTCCATGGCCTCGGGGTGCGTTTCTGCGGAGAGGGGCAGCTCGTCCGGCTCAGCCGGAGCCCGGCCGGCTGAGCGCCCGAGACTCGCGGTCGACTTTGCCGGCGACCATGACAGATTGGGAGCGAACTCGGGGCTGCCAGCTGTGTACTACCGACCGACCGTGTCAGGCGCCGGGGCCCAAGCCGGACTGAGCCTCTTTGTCGAACCCGGCGATCTTCGAGCGAGCGGAGCCCTCGAGGTAGAGGCGTCGCAGCCGTGGTTGGTGCGGATCAGTCGAGGAGCAGAACCGCTCCTCTGGGGCCGCGGCAAGGCTCGGGCGCGGGGCGCCTGGTTCCTGCGTGGCGCGGCGCTGACGGGCCCTGCCTTGCTGCCACCGATCCGCGCGTCGGAGGCGCGCCGCGCCGCGCGCCGGCGCCGTTGGTTGGAGCTCTTCGCCGAAGGGCTGGGCCGCGGCGGCGCTCTGCGCCCGGGCGCCTGGCAACTCACCCTGCTGGCGCAGAGCGCCAGTGATCCCGCCGCGTTGGGCAGCTCGGGCCCCATCGGTGGGCCCGGATCCGTGCGGGAGGTCGCTCGCGCCCTGGAACGTCCCGCCCTCTTCGAGGAGTCGTGGGGAAGCGCCGGTAGCTCGATCCTGGTGCCACTGAGGGAGCCATCGGGCGTGCACGCCTCGCGGGTTCAAGCCTGGCGCGAACACGCGCGTGACCAGACCCTGCCTCCCCTGCTGGTCGGCCGCGTGCCGGCACTGGACGTCAACCTGCTCCTCGACGGACATGACCGACTGCACGCGGCGGCGCTGGAGGGCGTGAGCCCCGACGTCATCACGCTCTGGCAACCGGACCTGCGCGGGGCACGCGACACGAGCACGGTGGGGCGCGGTCGAGCGGTCGAGCGTCGGAGCGGGGGCGAGCGCCGGTCGGGCGCAAGGCTGACGAGCGCTCCCCGCGATTGGAGGGCGACCGCTGTGGTGACGGCCCGCTCACGCGTGTCCTCGCGCCCGCGCTGGCTTCGCGAAGTGCGAGATCGCCTGTCGGTCTTGGGCGTTGCGGCGCCGGACGAACATCCGATGCTCGCCCGCACAGCGGGCAACGGCGATCAGTCGCCCTGAGATCGGCGTCGACGTCGGCGTCGGCGGGTCCGCGGCCTCGGCGCCGGGTCGCTCGGCGGGAGATCTTCGAGCCAGTCTGGGCGGCGCTCATTGCGCGCATGACACTCGATCGAGAAGAGCGTGGCGGCCTCGTGAAAATACTCTCGGCGGGGCAGGGCGCCGAGCTTCCCACTGCGAAGGCGCCGTTGCGACTGAACCAGGGTGCGCACACGCTCCTTCAGCCGGCGAGGCACGGCGAGCGTCTCGACGACATCCTGCATGAGCGCCTCGTAGGCACGCGTCGCGTCTTTGACGCCTCGCACCTCCTCGAGGATCGGCCCGAGCATCAGGGCGGCGAAGAGCACCGCGTCGGGCGGCAGCGCCTCGGCGTGCTTGAGCGCGTCGATCGCGTCCAGTCGTCCCCAAAGGAGGCGAGACTCGACCGAATCGTCGTCGAGGTGCATCGCCAGTTGAGGCAAGAGAACGCCGAGAGCGCCCGTCTCCCACATCAGCCAGAAGCTGCGATGCGCGGCGCCGCCCCGGAGCAGGCGAAGGATTTCTTCGAGCAGACGAGGACGCGCGGCGCGAGAGAGCTCCTCGCGTTGAGCGACCATGGCGTCATAGACGGAGGGGTCGATGCCGAGGTCGAGCCGCGCGCTGAACTTGATGGCGCGGAGAATTCGGACGGGATCCTCACGGAAGCGCACGTCCGGCTGGCCGATGGTGCGCACGAGGCGCCCGCGCAGATCGGGCACGCCGCCGACGTAGTCGATCACCGTGTGCGCTTCGCTGTCGTAGAAGAGGCCGTTGATCGTGAAGTCGCGCCGGTAGGCGTCTTCGTACGGCTCCCCGAAGACGTTGTCGTGCCGGATCAGCAGATCGGCGTCTGGGTCGACCGCGAAGTCGGCGTCGGTCGGATCTCGCCGAAACGTCGCCGTCTCGATGATCTTGCCGCCACCAAAGAGAATGTGGGCCAGACGAAAGCGACGGCCGATGATCCTGCAGTTGCGGAAGATCGAGCGCACTTCGTTGGGCCGCGCGCTGGTGGCGATGTCGAAGTCCTTGGGCTGGACCCCCAAGAGCAGGTCTCGGACCCCTCCGCCGACCAGGTAGGCGTCGTAGCCGTTGCGCCTCAGTCGCCGGATGACCTTGAGCGCGTCCCGATCGACGTCCGCGCGGCGGACCTCCGCATCGTAGACCTCGGGCTCCGGCGCGTGGTCGTGGTGCCCGTCGTTCGCTTCGGGCGCGGGCGGCTGAGAGGAGACGGTTTCCATTGTGTGATCGGTCGGGTTTCACTCTCAGGGGCGGCCGGACCTGATTCGAATCCCGTGTAGCACGACGTAGGATGCGGCGCATGAACGCTCGCGCTGATGCTGGTCAGGTTCTCTTGGCGGGGTACCCAAACGGTGACCCCCCGTCGGAGGTGTTATCGGCGCTCGCGGACGACGAGCTCGCCGGCGTCATTCTCTTTCGCCGCAACCTCCAAGAGGGGCCTGGCGGCGCCGCCGATCAGATTCGTCGGATCGCGTCGGTCGCTCGACGCACCCCGCTGGTGGCCGTCGATCAGGAGGGCGGGCGGGTCCAGCGCTTTCGCTCGCCGGTGCTGGAGCTGCCGCCGATGCGCGCGCTCGGCCAGCGCGACGACCCGGAGCTCACCCGTCGGGCGGCCCGCGTGCTCGGCGGTCAGCTCGGCGCGATCGGGTTCAACGTGAACTTCGCTCCGGTGCTCGACGTCGACACCAACCCGGACAACCCCGTGATCGGCGATCGCAGTTTTGGGGCTGACCCCGCCTTGGTGGCCCGGCACGGCGTCGCGTTTGCGCGCGGGCTCCGTGATGCGGGCGTCATGGCGTGTGGCAAGCACTTCCCCGGCCACGGCGACACCGTCGTCGACAGTCACTTCACGCTCCCGATGCTGGCCCACGACATGGAGCGGCTCGAAGCGGTAGAGCTCGTCCCGTTTCGAGCGGCCGCCGGGGAGATCGACTCCATCATGACGGCCCACATCGTCTTTCGCGCGCTCGACGCCGACCGGCCGGCGACGCTCTCCCACCCGGTGATCACGGGGCTGCTCCGGGGGCAGCTGGGCTACGACGGATTGGTGGTCAGCGATGATCTCGAGATGAAGGCGATCGCGGATCACTATCCCAACGGCGAAGCCGCCGTCGCGGCGATCCGGGCGGGCTGTGACCTCTTGCTGATCTGCGCGACGGTCGGCTGGCTCGAGGAAGCTCGCGTCGCGCTGACCGAGGCCGCGAAACGTGACTCCGCGTTTGCCCTTCGGCTCCACGACGCGGCCGAGCGTGTACGCGCCAAACGCGCCGCTCTGCGGTGTGAGCCGCTCGGCAAGCAAGCGCTGAGTCATTCGTTCGAGAGCGAGGAGGCCGAGCAGGTGCGTTTCGCGCTATCGTGAGCGCGCTGTGTCGAGCGAGCACGAGGCGCCGGACGAGCTGACCCAGCTTCGGGGGGAGGTCGTGTCGCTGCGCCATGGCATCGCCATGCTGCACGAGATCTCCACGCTGGTTCGACTCGCGCAGGAGCTCGAGCCCACGATCTACGCGGTTCTGACGGGGGTGACCGCCGGCGTCGGGCTCAGCATGAACCGCGCCGCGATCTTCCTCGAGCGGGGCGGTGTGCTCGAGGGCATCGGCGGCGTCGGGCCGCTCAGCGAGGACGAAGCGGATCGCATCTGGCGTTCGATCGAGAAGGAAGCGCCCGACCTACAGACGCTCTACGAGGCTGGCCTCGAGCAGCGAGAGCGCCAGGGTGCGTTCGACCGGATCGTGCGCTCGATGCGCATCGAGCCGCGAGGTTCGTCGGCACTCGCGACCGCCTTTCGGCAGGGGCGGCTGGTCTTCGAGAGCGGCGAGGAGGACCTCGAGGGGCTCTTCGATCACAAGACGGTGCTCGCCGCGCCGCTGCGGGGAGCCGACCGGATCCGGGGCGTGCTCGTCGCCGACCGTCGCTTCACCGGCACACTCGCGGACGCCGCGACCAGGCTCGTTTTTGATCTGCTCGCCGACCACACCGGGCGCGCCGTCGAGAACGCCGAGCGCTTCGAGGTGCTCGCGGCGGAGGCACGAACCGACGCGCTCACCGGCCTCGGCAGTCGACGCAGCTTTGGCGAGAGGCTGGACCTGATGGTCAGCAACGCGCTCGCCAGTGGCTCTGCGGTCGGGCTCTTGATGATCGATCTCGACGACTTCAAGCGTCTCAATGACACGCACGGTCACCCGGTCGGCGACGCAGTCCTCAGTGAGGTGGGACGCCGCTTGCTCTCGACCTTGCGAGCCAACGAGGGCTTCCGATACGGCGGTGAGGAACTCGCCGTGCTGCTGCCCGGGGTGCGCAAGGAGGGCCTCGCGAGCGCGGCCCGGCGCGTGTTCACAGCGATGACGGAGCAGGTCTTCGAGGTGCCAGCCGGACCGAGCATCGAGATCCGATGCTCGCTCGGCGGCGCCATGATCCCGGGCTGCGCAGACGACGTGGCCGGGCTCGTGAGAGAGGCCGACACGGCGCTGCTCCGCGCCAAGCGCGAGGGCAAACACCGGATCTGTTTGGCCTGAGGCCGCGCGGGAGCGCGGCCTCCCTCGAGGTCAGCGCCGCCGTCGGAAGAGCAGACCGCCGATCGCGAGCAGCCAGAGGAGGTGCGCGCTGCCGGGGGCGTCCGACCGGACGGTGCGGCAGCCGCAGCCTCCGGCTGTCGGCGACGTGCCGCCGTCGGGGCGAAGGCCGCCGCCGCCGCTGTCGCGCGGCCCGCCGCCGTCCTCGATCACATCGGCGGAGGCGTCGACGCCGAAGCCGGCGTCGTCAAAGCCGGCGCCCGCGTCGCGTCCGCAGCCGGGGATCCGGTCGGTCGAACACGTGGCCGTCGACGTGTTGCACATGTCGCTCGTGCACATGTCCATGTCGTCGCAGTCCATGTCCGTGAGGCAGCAACCGGCGATGCCGTCGTTGGTGCAGGTCGACGTCGCTTCATCGCAGATGTCGAGCGTGCAGGTGTTGCCGTCGCCGCAGTCGCCGTCGGAGGCGCAGCAGCCGCTGATCGCGTCGTTCATGCACGTGCCCGAGGCGGCGTCGCAGGTGTCCGTGGTGCAGCTGTTCATGTCGCCACAATCGGCGTCGGTGGCGCAGCACCCCGCCACCGGCGCGCGCACGCAGCGGTTGGTCGCCATGTCACAGCTGTCCGCGGTGCACATGTTGGTGTCGTCGCAGTCGGCGTCCGAGACGCAGCAGTCCGTGATCGGGCTGCTCCCGCACGACCCGCCGGGGCCCCCGCAAGTGTCGGCGGTGCAGACGTCGCCGTCGTCGCAGTCGCCGTCGATGTTGCAGCAGCCGGGGATGGCGGCGTTCGAGCAGCCGCCGGGCTCGCCGCAAGCGTCGGTCGTGCAGACATCGCCGTCATCGCAGTCGGGCGCGGTGCCCATGCCGCAGACCCCAGCGGAGCAGAGCTCGGCGCCGTTGCAGGCCATCGCATCGCTGCAGCTAGAGCCGTCCGCCATGAGCATATCGATCGGGCAGAGGCCGTCAGTGCCGCTGCACGCCTCGCCGGGATCACACACGTCGGTCGACGCCCGACACACGGTTCCCGAGGCGAGGAGCGCGTCCGCCGGGCAGGCGGTCGTCGCGCCGTCGCAGATCTCGGCCACGTCACAGAGTCCGGTCGCCGGTCGGCAGGCGACACCGGCGGCCACCAGCGCGTCGGCCGGGCAATCGGGCGCGGTGCCGTTGCACGTTTCCGCAGCGTCGCAGGCGCCGACCGCGTCTCGACAGATGGCGCCGAGCGGCTCGAAGGCCTGGGGCGGGCACGCGGTGTTCCGCCTGTCACACATCTCGGCCGGGTCGCAGCCGCCCAAGGACGCCCGGCACTCGGTGGTGGCCGCGGCTACGCCGTCGAGCGGGCATTCCGGAGTCGCGCCGTTGCAGGTCTCTGGGACGTCGCAGTCGTCGGCCGCGGCGCGACACACCGTGCCGCCAGGCCGGACAGCATCGGCGGGGCAGGTCCCGCTCGACCCCGTGCACATCTCGACCACGTCGCAGGTGGAGCCTCCGCCAGCCGCTGCGCGGCACACCGTCGCGGAACTCTCGAAGGTGCAGGAGGCGGTGCAGCACTCGCCGCCATCGCACTGCTCACCGGCGTCGACGACGCCGTTTCCGCAGCCGAGGCTGAGCTGCAAGGGCGTCGTGTATCCGGTCGGCGAGCCGGTGCGTCCGCCATCGCTGGTGCCGATGTTGACGTCATCGCCGGTGGTCATCTCGACCGTCGCGACCAGGTCGGCCACCCAGCCGGTGCCGTGATCGATGAGCACGCGAAACTCGTCCGTGTACGGCGACGTGACCATGTTGGTGTAGAACTGGACGGCGGTGCTCCCGTCGGGACGCACGACGACGTTTGCGATTTCGGTCGCGCTGGGCTCGATGCCGCGCGAGGTCGCCGTGTAGTCGACGGAGGGGGCGAGGCCCAGCGTGGCGTCCGTCGCGTCGAGGCTGGCGAGCGCCGAGACGACGCCGATCACGGTGACGGTGGCCGGGAAGACGATCGTGCCGGCCGTCTCGGGGTTGCGGCTGTTGTCGACGACCGGGCCGGAACGGAAGAAGATGCACTGCGAGTAGCGGCCGTCGCGATCGGTGTCGCCAGCGTTGAGCACGAGGCCCGACCCGGTCACGTTGGGCGCGACCGTCTCGAACGACTGCTCTCTCAAGATCGTCAGCTCACCCCGCGGGGTCGGCGAGCCGAGCGTCGACACGGTGCCCGCCGGGGCGGTGTAGAGCATGGTGTCTCGGATGGGCTGCGCGGCGGCCGGAGCGGCGAGCGCGGTGAGAGCCCCGAGCACCGAGAGGAGAAGATTTCGTTGAGAACGCCGGACCAACATCACCGCCGCGATATCACTTCCAGCCCGTAGGTCAAAGACCACGTGGTTTACAGAACACAGCGGGAGGATCAGCGCCCGACGGAGAACGAGACGACCTGAGCCGTCTCCTCGCCGACCGTGACGTTGAACGTGCCGAGTCGCTCACCGCCGACAGCGACCGTCACGCTGGCCGCGGTGGGCTGATCGTCCTCACACGGGTGCTCGCGTCGAACCGAGATCTGATAGGCCCCCGAGGGCTCCTCGACGGCGAGGTGCTCGAAGTGTGGGCCCAGGCCCTCACAGCCGTCCGCCGCGGGCGCGGTCTCCGTGGACGGCGTCGATGGCGTCAGCTCGAGGGCGAGGGCCGCGGCGCCGCTCCAGGCCAGCCCGATCTGCAGCCCGCCGGGGGCTTCGCCTGTGCACCCTTCGTCGATGCGCCCGTCGCAGTCGGAGTCGAGCGCGTCGCAGCGCTCCTCGGCGAAACAGGCGGACTCCACCGCGCTCACACCCTCGGAGAGCACCGGCTCGGAGGCGCGGCCCGGGTGGGACTCAGGCGTGTTTGTGGCTCCGCAGCCGACCAGGACGAGCGCGAAAACAAGACGTCTCACGGTGAGGCGATAGCACGCTGCTTGCGCGCGGGCTCGATCCGCTGGTAGCCACCCGTCATGTCCGAGGAAGAGACCAAGACGAGCGCCAAGAAGAAGGAAAAGCCCGCGCCGAAGGAGCGGACCGTCACCACCCGGCACTCGGTGACGATCGCCGGGCAGAAGATCCCGTACACCGCGACAGCGGGCACGCTCTTTCTGCGGGACGCCGAGGGCGAGCCCCGGGCCGAGGTGTTCTACGTCGCGTACTCGCGCGACGTCGATGACCCCGCGTCCCGGCCGGTGACGTTCGCCTTCAACGGCGGGCCTGGCTCGAGCGCGGTGTGGCTCCACTTGGGCGCGCTCGGGCCCCGGCGCGTCGAGGCCAAAGACGCACTGCCGAGCGCTCCGCCGCCGAACCGCGTCGTGGACAACGAACACTCGATCCTCGACGTCACCGACCTCGTCTTCATCGACCCGGTCGGCACGGGCTGGAGTCGCCCGCTCGGAGAGACGAAGGCCAAGGAGTTCCACACCGTCAAGGACGACGTCACCTCGGTCGGCGAGTTCATCCAGCGTTGGACGAGCCGCAACGGGCGCTGGAGCTCCCCCCGCTACGTGATGGGCGAGAGTTACGGTACGACGCGCGCCGCGAGCCTCGCCGCCCACCTCGGTGAGCATGGGGTGATGATCAACGGGGTCGCGCTCATTTCAGCGGCGCTGATGTTCCAGACGCTGATCTTCGAGACCGGCAACGATCTGCCCCATGTGCTCTATCTGCCCGCGTTCGCCGCGACCGCCGCCTTCCACGGGAAGCTCGCGGAGCCGCGCGACGATCTGCAGGCGTTCCTCCGAGAGGTCGAGACGTTCGCAATCGAAGAGTACGGTCCGGCGCTCATGCTCGGCGCGTCGCTGCCCGAGACCCGTCGCGACCTGCTCGCCGAGCGCCTCGGCGCGATGACGGGACTCGACCCAGCGCTCTGGCGTCGCTCGGAGCTGCGCATCGAGCTGGGCCGCTTCTGTCGTGAGCTGCTGCGAGAGGAGGGCGAGATCGTCGGCCGCCTCGACTCCCGGTTCCGCGGGCTGCTCGCCGCCGACAGTGACGACCCGGGCGAGCGAGACCCCTCGTTCTACTTTCCCTACGGGCCCTACGCCTCGGCGATCCAGGACTACCTGCGGCGCGAGCTCGGCTTCGACGAGGAGCGCAACTACGAGGTGATCAGCTTCTCGGTCAACGAGACCTGGAGCTGGTCGGACGACAAGTCCAAACGCTTCGGCTACATCAACGCGGCCTCGGACCTTCGGCGGGCGATGGTTCAGAACCCCCACCTCTCGGTCCTCTTCGCGAGCGGCGTCTATGATCTGGCGACGCCCTATTTTGCGTCGATGCACACCGCGCGGCACGTCGGTCGCGAGGTCGCGATCCGAAAGAACATCCGCGAGTCGTTCTACGACGCTGGGCACATGATGTATCTGCACCCGCCGTCGCGAGCGAAGCTGCGCGACGACCTCGTGGTGCTGATTACCGGGAGCTGATCGGCTCGCGCTAGCCGTCCGAGGGCGGGCGACGTCGCGTCCGCCGCTCTCCGGTGCGCCCCTCACCCGCGTTGTATCGCTGGATGAGCTCGTCGGTGATGTCGAGGTTGCTCGGGACCCAGACCACGCCGCCCTGGGACCGCTCGACGATCATGCCGTAGCCGTCGCTTTGTCCCATGCGCCGGAGGATGCGCTGCATTCGCTCGAGGATGGGGTTGGTGACCTCGGCCTGGCGGCGGGCCAGCTCGCGCTGAAGCTCGACGAACTTGGTCTGGAGTCCACCCATTTGCTCCTGGAGCTCGGTGGCCTTCTCGACGCGGTGCTCGGCGGTCCAGACCTTCTGTTGCCTGTCGAAGGTCTGCTTGAGCTGGTTGACGCGATCTCGCGCCTCGTCGAGCTCGTTCTGCTGCTGCTTCGTCCAGCGCTCGAGCCGCTTCAGGGCGCGGCGGCCGTCTTCTGTCTTGGCGACGGCGCGCGTGAGGTCCACGACGGCCACGCGCTCGGTCTGGGCGTAAAGACTCGGCGCAATGGCGGAGACCAACAGGCCGGCGACGAGGGTCGCGGCGTGTCGTACGGCTGCCTGGCGTGACATCGGCGGACTCAACCACATAACGGCGACGCCTATTGCAGAAAAAAATCGATGCGCCAGCGAACCTCCGCGCGCGCTCGCCCTCAGGGGGTGTCGCGGCAGCGGCGCTGCAGAATGGGCAACTCGCGCTCGCAGGCCGCCTGGCGATTCGCGTCGGGCTCGCCTTGGTGGTTGAAGAGCACCGCCCTCGCCCGCGCGCAGCGGTTGAGCAGATGGCGACCGCTGCCACACGTGCAGGCCTGCCGCGCCATGGTGTCGCAGATCTCGATGTCCGTGGGCGGCGGGATCGGCACTGCCTCGGTGTCGTACTGTGGGGTTGGGTCACAGAGAAAGTTCATGCGGGTGACCCAATCGGAGCAGCTGGTGCTCTGGTTCTCGCCTCTCCGAAGCGCCGCGAGGTTTCGGCGAGCGACCTCGCAGTGGTGGTCCCGGTTGTATCCGTCCGGGCAGTTGCAGGCCATGCGCTCCCACTGAAGGCACGCGGGCGCCAGCTCGAGCTCGCCGACCGGCGCCCCTGGCCCTTGCGTCCCGTCACCGCGGAGCACGCCGGCGAGGTAGAACGACGCCACGATGAGCCCCGCGAGCAAGGTCGCCAACAGTGCGCCCAGTCCGAGCCAGAGCCTGAGCTGGTTCGCTGGCTTCTCTGGGCGCTCAGCGCGCTGACGCTCGGGAGCGGCGTCGCGAGCTGGCCGCGAAGCTCGCGTCCGCGGGCGCGCACCAGGTTCGGGGCTCGGGCGTCCCGCTGGTTCGGGTTCAGCCACGGTCCCGTCGGGCAGCGCGTCCGGCTCCGTGGTCGCCTCTCTCATGTGAGCGGGGAGCGCGCCCCGGGTGGCCGCTGTCGGTTGACCGCCGAGGGCGAGCGCGTTCGGCGGCGGAGGCACGCTCTCAGCGAGTGCGCCGAGCGACTCGAGCGCGTCCGCGAACGCCTGCGCCGTCTGAAACCGCTTCGCCCGGTCCTTCTCCATCGCCCGATGCACGAGCGCGGTGAGCCGGGAATCGAGCGTCGGGACCAAGGAGCGGAGCTCCGGTGGTTGCGCCGTCTCGATGTCGAGCAGGAGTCGCGTGCCGCTCGAGAGGAAGGGGCCTCGACCGGAAAGCATGCAGTAGAGCAGCACCCCGGCCGCATAGACGTCCGTGCGCCCGTCCACCGAGGCGGCGTCCCTCATCTGCTCCGGCGCGGCGTAGCGCGGCGTGCCGATCAGCACGCCCGTCTTCGTGAGGCGGCCGAACGTCACACTGTCCATGAGTTTTGCGACGCCGAAGTCGACCAGCTTGACCAGCGGCGGCGCTGCGCCCATCGAGACCAAGAAGACGTTCCCCGGCTTGAGGTCACGGTGGACGATGCCGTTGGCGTGCGCTGCGGCGAGTGCGTCGAGCACTTGCTCGGCGATGTGCATGGCTTGGTTCTGCTCGAGCCCGCCTCGCTCGATCCGTTCGGCGAGCGACTCGCCTTGCAGCATCTCCATCACCAGGAAGGCGGCTTCTCCCGGCGGATGCTGGAAGTCCGTGACGTTGACGATGTTGGGGTGGCCGAGCTGCGCGGCCGCCACCGCCTCTCGTCGAAAGCGCTCGATGTACATCGGTTCGTCGGCGAGTTGACGTGCGATCAACTTGACGGCGACGGTGCTGCCGATGTCGAGCTGCACGGCCTCGTAGACGCCACCCATGCCGCCCTGGCCGATGGCTCTGACGATCCGGTAGCGGCCGCCGAGCACTTCTCCTTGGAGATCGGGTGCGTGTCTCACGGCCGGCTCATGTCCCGCATCGAACGCGCCACGGTACCAAGTCCTTGTCCACGGACGCCAGCTGGCGATGGGGCGTGATAGGCTCCGGCGCCTTGCTGGGAAAAGCCAAGATCGCCGTTGTGATGCCGGGCATCGACGTCTCCAACACGCTGGAACGTACGGTGCGCGCCATCCCCCCCGGAGTGGTCGACGAGATCATCTTCGTCGATGATGGAAGCACGGACGACTCGGTCGATGCTGCGCTTGCGCTCGGATGCACCGTCGTGTCTCACGCGCGCAACCTCGGTTACGGCGCCGCGCAGAAGACAGGCTATCGAGAGGCGCTCGCGTCGGGCGCAGACGTCGTCGTGATGGTGCACCCGGACTTCCAGTACAAACCGGAGCTCGTGCCGGCGATGGCCTCGATGGTCGCGTTTGGCGGCTACGACGTCGCGCTCGGTTCTCGCATGCTGATGCGAGGCGCGATCGAAGGTGGCATGCCCCGGTGGAAGTGGGTCGTGAACCGGGGCCTCACCGTGGTCGAGAACGCGATGATGGGCGCCGGGCTCAGCGAATACCACACGGGCTATCGAGCTTTCTCGAGGCGAGCGCTGGAGACGTTGCCGCTGGCGGACAACCGCAACGACTTTGTCTTCGACAACGAGACTCTCGCCCAAGCGATCTGGCTGGACCTGCCGATCGGCGAGCTCTCCTGCCCGGCCAACTACTTCGATGAGATGCAGACGATCACGCTGCTCCCCGGGATTCGCTACGGGCTGGGTTGTTTGCACACGGCCAGCCGCTTTCTCCTGCACCGCATGGGCAAACCTTCCTCCATGCTCGATCCCAGCGCGCGCACGCTGACCGACTGGACCGAAGGGGCGCGCGTGACGGCGTGACGTTGTCCAACACCGTCGCGGTCATCGGCCTGGGCTACGTCGGGAACGTCGTCGCCGCCTCGCTCGCGGCCTCGGGCCGAAGGGTGATCGGCGTCGACCGGCGGCCGGAGGTCGTGGCGTCGATCGAAGCGGGGGTAGCGCCGATCCGCGAGCCGCTGCTTCAAGAGCGGATCGAGCGTGGGCTCACCCTTGGCACGCTACGCGCTTCGACGGACCTCGCGGCGTCCGTGGCCGACGCCGGCGCGTCGCTGGTCTGCGTCGGCACGCCGCTCGGCGACGACGGAAAGCTCGACGAGACGGACCTCTTTGGGGCCTGCGAGCAGGTGATGCGCGCGGTGCCCGAGGGAAACGAGCACGTGCTGGTGATCCGCTGCACCGTCTCGCCGGGCACCCACGCACGGCTCAGTGCGCATCTTCGAGGCCACTTTGGTGACGTTTTCGGCGGGCGCGTCACGCTGGCGCTCAACCCGGAGTTCTTGCGCGAGGGCAGCGCGGTCAAGGACCTCGAGGACCCCGAGCTGATCGTTTACGCGAGCGAGCACGAGCCCGCCGCGCGCTTCTGCGAGGCGCTCTACGAGGAGCAGCGCGACCGCCTGTCTCGCACCGACCCCGCTAGCGCTGAGATGCTCAAGTTGGTCAACAACGCCTGGCACGCTCTCAAGGTCGGTTTCGCCAATGAAGTCGCCCGCGTCGCGGGTCCGGTCGGCGTCGATCCGTTCGCGGTGATGGAGCTGCTCTGCCGCGACAAACGCCTCAACGCGTCGGCGGCCTACCTGCGCCCCGGGCTGCCATTTGGTGGAGCGTGCCTGACCAAGGACGTCGCGTCTCTGAGCACGCACGCGAGCCGTCACGGCATCGATGCGCCGCTGATCGGTTCGATCCTCTCGTCCAACCGCGCTCACCTCGAGTACCTCGTGGAGGCGGTGCTGGCGCACGCCCCGAAGCAGACGGCGATTGTCGGCGTGGGGTTCAAGCCGGGCGCGGCGGACGTGCGCGACAGCGCCCCGGTCAAGCTCGTTCGAGAGCTGCTCGACCGTGGGGTGCACGTGACCGTCGCGGACTCAGCCGTGCTCGACGCGCGCGTCGCCCCCCTCGGGCTGCTCGCCCTGAGTGAGGCGCTCGGCGATCCGAGAGCCCAGGCAGCGCCGAGCGTCGCTCATGCGGTGGCCGGCGCCGATGTGATCGTGGTCGGACACCCGAGCCGGGCAGACCGCGACGCGCTCGTGGCCCTCGAGCCGAGTGTTCCCATTCTCGACGCCGGCGGCGAGCTCACCCGAACGCTCAGCGATGAAGAGCGTGAGAAGCTCGCCCCGGTCGTACTCATCCGCCACTGAACGCTCCTGCGACCGACCGAGCGCGCCCTGGAGACCTCATGAGTCAAGCCGAGACCCTCATCATTCCGACCCACCCAGGCGTGCAGTATCACTTTTGTCGGGTGGGGTTGCCGGTGCACTTCCTCGGCCACTGGGATCAGTTCCACTACTGGCGACCGCAACCCAAGAATGTGACAAATGTCTTGCCGCGGTTCGAGGACGATCAGCTGGAGCTCGAGCCGGCCGACTACGCGCGGCTCCTCGACGACCCCGCGACCGGTTTTCCGGATCGCTACGACCTGGCCTGGTTGATGTTCAACTGGCAGTTCAAGCTGATGCGCGAGCGCCGTGAGATCAAGAAACTCTACCGCGTCTCGAAGGTGCGTGAACTCGACGAAGCGGAGTGGCACGAGCTGCTCTCGCGCGACGACTTCACGGTCGTGAGCTTCTACCCGAACACGGTCGCGTGGCTGAAAGAGACGCACGGCGTGGACGTGCCCTACATCCCGCTGGGACTCGACCCCCTGACGTACAGCGGTTGGACCGGCGAGGACGGCAACGTGCTCTCCATCATTCACTCCTACCGCGAGCGAGGCTGGCACTACCCGCTCTACCAAGAGGCGATGGAGGGGCTGCCGACGCTGCACGTCGATCACCTCGATCCCGAGCAAGAGGTCTTCGAGTACGCCGACATCCAGCGGGCGCTGCGTCGCTCTCGCCTCTACCTGCACGACGGCGAGCAGGAGTACACAATCACCCTCGTCGAGGCGATGATGACGGGCATGCCGCTGGTCAGCTTTCGCATCCCGGGCATCGAACGCTACGTCGTGCACGGTGAGAACGGGTTTGTCGGCGACACAGCCGCTGAGATCCGCGAGTACTGTCAGCTCCTGCTCAGCGACGACGACCTCGCGGCGCGCATGGGTAAGGCTAGCCGAGCGATGGCGATTCGGGACTTTCACGAGGAGCGCTGGCGTGCGCAGTGGCTCGAGGCGATTGACGCCTTCGTAGCGCGGTGAACTGCATCTCGAGCATCGACCCCGCCGCCCAGCCCCAGAGGCCCATGACAAAGAGGCCGAAGACCGTGAGCGCACCCCAGTAGGGGATGAACCAGAGCTGCGCGGCCACGCCGATGACCGTGCCCGACACGTTCCACGGCGAGGCGCGGCGCGCGTAGCGCAGGACGAGCCGGAAGTGTGCGCGCGAGAAGAGCGCGCAATAGAAGATCGAGGCGATCATCGGGTAGTCGGCCACGTTCATCACCGAGATCATCGGAAAGTGGAACGCGAAGAGCACCAGGATCGCCGGCACGCGCAGGCGTTGCGAGCGCCAAGCGATGAGCGGCACACAACACTCGATGACGACCGTTCCCCAAGCCGCCAGGGCCCTCGCCCACAAGGGTGCGGTGTTGCCGAGGTCGCCGTAGATGAAGAAGGTCTCGATGCCGACCGCCGCCGCGCTCTCTGGCCCAGTGGACAGGAAGTGGGTGTTCGTCTTGTGTGTTGCCGCGCAGGCTATCTGATGGCGGACCGCGCAGACTGAGCGATGGGCATCGAATAGCCTGCGCGACGCCCACCACCTCCGCGATGGCCATCACCGGGAGTGCGCGGCAGGTGCCGGTCT
>Ga0114933_10001728_pt1 | contig 23852 bp, 15 predicted proteins | sample 4SBtaG_FD_89691 | JGI IMG/M metagenome (GOLD analysis project Ga0114933, IMG submission 89691) | Deep subsurface microbial communities from Kolumbo volcano to uncover new lineages of life (NeLLi) - 4SBTROV12_W25 metaG | ecosystem: Environmental > Aquatic > Marine > Volcanic | place: Kolumbo... | reverse complement strand
TATATGTAAGCCTAGGATAATCTAGGCAGGGTCTTGCGGGACAACAACAAAGTAAGGATCTGGGATCCGTTGAAATGAGGCGCGGAGGGATATTCGGGAAATCCCCGGTTGCGGTCATCCGGCTCCCCGAAGTACTGCTGGCTAGACTACTTTTAGCTTGTGACTTGCTAACGTCCGCTCCCAACCTGAGCGTAAATCTGCCCGTGTATAAGGTTCCCAGCGAGACCCGTGTCGATCAGTTGGTGGATGCAGTAGTCGTGCATCACAATCGTATTGATCTGACGGGTAGGTGCGTCGAGGCTCTAGCTCGAGACCAGGGACCTCTGCGCACGGTCACAATCATCGACTCGGGATCAGTGACGCCGATTCCTGATTCCCAACAACGGTTGTGGGGTGACCTCTTGGGTCGAGCGAAAGAAGGACGCCGTCCGATTGGCCTCTTCATCGAGTCCTTTACGGAGAACGTGGGGTTCGCTGATGGAAACAATCGCGGTCTCGCTCTTCGAATTCGAGATGGGGCGGGATTCTACCTGATATTGAACAACGATGCGTATTTAGAACCCAGAACTCTCGAGCTGATGGTAGATACCGCCCTAGAATCTGGGGCTGGGATGGTTGCCCCTGCTGTTTATCAGGCGGGTGATCCCGAGCGGGTTGATAGGTTCGGTTTAACACTGACGAGGAGTGGGGCGGGGTATGACCGTAAGAATGAGTCTGATGGACCACTGCTTTGCCCTTCAGGATGTGCAGCCCTGTACCGTCGAGATCTAGTCCTGGAGTTGATGGGTGATCCGGAGGGTTTCTTTGACCGGCGGTTTGAGGCTTATGCCGAGGATCTCGATGTGGGTTTGCGAGCTCGTGCTAGGGGTTACCGGGTGGCATTCGCTGCAAGGGCCAAGATTCTTCATGAAGGTGGCGCCACCTTTGGTCCATCGTCTCCTCAGTCTTATTTCCTGCGCCATCGGAACACGATCTGGACGATTGCGAAGAACTTCTCTACTAAGCTTCTCTACGAAGTAGGTTTCTGGCTGATCCTTGGGCAATTAGCTGGGATCGCCAACGGAGTTCGCCGACGAAGATTTTCCGCTGTAGTCCGAGGCAAAATTGAGGGGGCAAGGGGCTGGAGGGACTTTAGGCGACGGACTTCGAATAGAACCAAGGTTTCCGATCTAGGACTTCTAGATCATCGCTTTTGGATTCGGCCCTAGGATTATACCGTGACGTCAGCGGTTGATTAGCGCTACCGCGATCCCGGCTACGCCCAGAACGGTCGTCGCCACAAACTGCTGGTTACGCTCTAGCCAACTGCGACGTTCTACGAAGATTTGATCACCAGAACGTGTCCCTATGGAGAGCAGATCAGCCATCGGATCTACACCGGACAGGATTGTCGCGTCTCCCCTGATCAGGGTGAGTTTGCGGAGGTCACCCTCTCGACTGGCACCACCGGCTAGGGCGACGGCACTCGCGAGGGATGCGGTAGGATCTAGCCCGTACATTCCTGGTCGGTTGACCTCGCCGAGGACGTAAACACGTCGGACGGGCGTTACGGTGATCGACGGGTTCCTGAGTTCTTGGGTGTATCTTTCAATCAGCAGAGCACGGAGTTGCGCGATCGTTAGGTCGACTGCGGTGACGCGACCTAACATGGGCAAGGTCACAACCCCCTCCTCATCTACGACGAATTCACCACTGAGATCAGGTTCTAGCCATATGCGGATCTGGAGAGCGTCTCCTGGCAACAACAGTGACCTAGCTACTGGAGAAGCCGACGATGATGGAGCGATGTTGGACACACTTTGTGACTCGCTTTCGGAGGCCCATAGTCCCAAGACAGCAAAGGCCACTATTGTTGGCGAGACGAAACCCTTCAGGCGATGGGCTGCGAGAAACTTCATCGAAATTGCGATCATATATCGAAGCTATTCTCAGCCCTACACCTCTACAAGGTGATTCTGATTATGTATGTGAGCCAAATTCATTGACGACAGCTATTGTTGAGGAAAGGCTGATCTATTCAAACGTCACATTTCGTGTATTTGATGCTTAGAAGACGGTTGGTGTGGGCAGGGACCTTTCTGGTTCTCATAGTGACTCAGGCCTGTGAAGAGGTCTTCACGCCTCGCTTCACATACGCCTCTGTAGAAGTGGTAGTCACGCTGCCGGACGGAGAGGGCGTCTCAGGTGTACCTCTAGTACTTTATAATGGGACTCGCCACCTAGACTATGGGAAGACGGATTCCTCTGGAGTATCTCGCTTCGACCTAGTGCCCGAGGGTGACCTTGGCGTCAGTTCAGCTCCGACGCGCTATTTTTATGCGAAGCAGCACCCTGACGGGTACTACAGGACCTTTCGAGTCGTGGAAGGCGATGAGATACGAGTCGAGTTTCAATACGAGGACGCGAGAGGCAGTATCGCATTGCGGGTTCTAGATCAGGATTCAGTGCCTCAATCTGGTTTCGTAGTAGAGCTTTACACTGCTTCAGGGACCCAAGAACGGACTACGTTGAGTGAATCTGGGTCGGTACTGTTTTCGGAGTTGACTCCCGCAGACTACGGTGTGCGTGTGCTCGGTTCTGGGGTCTGTCCACTTTTACCCAACGGCTTCGTCTATCGAGATGGACTGATCGTCAGTTTACGGCAAAACTTCGAGATCGAGATAGTTCTGCCGCCTTGTTTTACCTGACCTAAGACAGAGTGAGCTACAGTAATTAGCCCAGTTGTGGCTCAGTCGAGGAGCGATGATATCTGCTTTCCGCTCCAACGACGGCGAATAGGCCTGCCAACAGTCCGATCATCGCCGCAAGAATCGCGGTGATAGATCGGCGTGGAAAGGCGGGTCGGTCTTCCTCTATGCCGGTGTCTACGATTCGCACTTCTGCATCATCCACGGCTCTGCGGACCTCTACGTCTGCCAGTCGAGTTTCAAGCATTACGTATAATTCACTCAGGATTCGCTGGCGGCGTTTGAGTACCGTGTATTGCAACTCTAGTGAGGGAAGGCTACGCAGCGATTGATCGAACGTATCGAGCGCAGATTGTGTTGATTCTATTTGATTATCGAGGCCTTGGAGATAGTCGTTTGCGATGTCAAGCAACTGTTCCTCTATCTCGCGGATCCGCAAATCTAGTGCGACCACGTCTTCATTGGTTGCTTGACGACGCACGAGCAACGTTGCCCGTTCGTTTTCGAGAGCCAGCAACGAAAGTACTAGTTCTTGCACCCCTTCGTTGGATATGAAGGTCGGAAAGCTGGCAAGCGCCCGGAACGGCGTTTGAGCGCCGGCGCGCGGAGAACTGTTTTCCAACTCTTCAACTACAGCTCCCAGAGAAGATCTTTCAACCTCAGCTACATCATGGATCAGCTGCATCTCGGCAACACGACCGATTTCTTGGGTTGCCTGTTCCTCTGGGAGAACCACGAGCTCTGACGTCTGAAAGGCCTCAAGCTCGGCTTCCGCGGCGAGGAGTTCTTTCTCAATTCGATCGACCTCTTGTGAGAGAATCGTCTCTTCACGCCGAACGTCCCGTTGACTCCAAGTCAGTGAAAAGTCTACGAAATCTTCTGCAACCCGATTAACGAATTGACGCGCGACCGCTGGATCTGGATTACGGTACTGAATTTCGATCAGCCGCGAGCCGATATCAGATCTTTGAATTTGAATACGCCTTCTTAGCGAGCGCATGCTTCTTCGAAATGAATCAACGGAAATACGTATCACGGAGGGGGGATCCGATGCGAGTGAGTCCTGGAGCTGAAACGTCATGGGCCCGATTGAAAATTGTTCTCCAATCGATATTGCCGAGGGTAACTCCACCGGTTCCCGATTTCCGCGAGAAGAAACCCGATAAGATCCATCACCTTGTCTGCGCATAGTGTAGGTTCCCTTCGGCGCATCTTCGCCCGCTTCCACGAGCGAGAAAATATCCGAACGGAACACTCTCCAAGGTCTGCTCAGTTGGACATGGAGCGCTAGCTCGTCGGCCACAGGCTCAAGCATAGCACGGCTTCGGAGAATACCGATCTCTGTTTGCACGTCGGTTTCGCCAAGACCGCCTGCGGCCGCGAGTCCGCCGGGCAGCGCCTCAGCTACGTCTCCAATACCGCTAAGTAGAGAAGACCCAAGCCCTGCTTCAGAACTCATGCGGACTCTGAAAGACGCTTCGCTCTCGTACACAGGAGTGACCAGAAGGGATGCGAGAAAAGCAGTGCTTGCGACTATCAAGGAGGTAAGGGAGAAGCGCAGGAGATGACGCCTCAGGAGCGATGGAAGGTCAAGCACGTGGATGGACTTGGGAGGGACAGATTGGGCCACGGGGATCACTTCGCCGATGCTTCTAAGGGGTTCATGTCTATTGAGTGCGCCTAAACGGTGTTATCGCCTGGCTCAGACAAGCTCCGATCGGTTTGCCAAGATGTCCAGCCCATCCCGAGAATCAGCCAGGTGATTGGCTCAGTATGGGACTGTTGGAAGATATTAAAAATAAAGGTTGCGACGACCAGAGCACGGGTTTGTGGGTTGCGTCGGTAGGCCCCAATGAACAGGACAACCATGAGTGCTGCGGCCAATAGACCCGATTCTGCAAACATTGTGACAAGGAGCGAGTGAAAATTACCGTACTGGTTCCCGGGAAAAATGGACTGGGTCTCCAAAAATGCATTCCCGTAGCCAATTCCTATCGCCAAATGTTTCAAGTTTTCTGTGGCGACCTCAAGTCCCAAAAGTATGAGCTGGGTGTGTTGGCTAGTTGAACCTTCCTCCAGCGTGAGACGAGTGCCAAGCATCCCCGCGATCCCATCAAGAAAGTCCGAACCTGAGGGTGAGAGTGCGTAGGGGAGTAGAAGAGCGGACACCGCAGCAAGTAGAAGAAGGACCCGCAAGCGCGTGACAAGAAAAGAGCGCCCTGAGAACACGTGCCAACCGACACATACTAACCCGGCGAGTGCGGCTGACCGAGATAGTGTTAGAAGCACGGCTAGTGTACCCAGAGCAACCCATCGAACTTGTGAGCGGTCTTCAGGTCCGTGGGTCCAGATAATCCATGTGAATACAACGGTGCCAAAGCCCCCTAGGTTAGGATCTGAGCTAAGGCCTGTTAGACGAGGGATTACGCCAAAGTAAAGTCCCGGTCGCAGATCTAGGAATCCATTGCTCAGCCAAACCGGATCAACCAACCACGAGAACAGCTGGAGCCCATTGAACAGGAGTACTGAGATTAAGCCCCACTTGGCTCCTCGGTAGAGGATGGATCTCGACTCGGGAACCGAGAGAAGTGAGAATCCTACTGCCAACACTAGGTAAACTTGAACGACTAGGAGTGCTACGCGGCGAGCCGATGTCGCAAGGTCATAGCTCGCAAAAGTGGACAGGACGAGGATTCCCATAAGAAGGGTGATCGCAAGAAGGAAGTCAGAAGCTCCCTCGGCCATAGGAATCGATTCACCCCTGGTCCAGGAGCGCCACAGGAAGACCATGACGATTAGCGGAGCGAGAGCTAGAAAGGGCGTCATGACTAGTGGGCCCAAAGATCCCAGTAGATCGATGCGGGTGGCTCCGATCAGAGCTAGCCAAAGGGGGAATACCTTAGGGCTCATGCGCCGGTCGCTGAGAAACTTAAACGAAGTACCTGGTTCCTAAGATCGACACCTCGGTAGGCGTCGTTGGGTAGAGGCTTCGTTTGAAACAAGTAATTTAGGCGGATTGATTCTGCCCACGCGGCTTCGAACCTAAACGGACCGATCTTCCCTGCCCCTCGTACTCCTGCGAGCAGGGTCACATCGGCTCGGCGGTACTCTGGAAAATATGAGTAGAGCGCTTCGTTCTCTAGTCTCATCCGAGTTCCAAAGAGCCCTAGATTCCATCTGGGCGCTACCCAGTCAACAGCGAGCCATTGACTCGATCCGCTAGGACCAATCCCTGCCCCTATAACTCGTCCTTTGTGGGTGTAGCCTTGGATGACCCTGCGACTCGTATACCACTCACCGTGTTTCTTAAGCCTGAAGGACTGACTCGGTTCCAGACTTGTGATCTCAGCCTCGATCGCCAGTCGAGCCGAATTCGTCGTTGATTGATCGTGCCTCAGTCCGAGTGTGTAGCCTCGGCTGTGATGCGGCGCCTCAAGGAAGTCACGAAGAGAGCGAGGTTCCTCCGAGCGTCCCCATTCCATCCATGTTTCCAAGCCCGCGTCTGGAAAGCTCCAGTGCGCGAATATCGAAAAAATCCGGTCAGGACCTAGAGGACGTTGCTCGTCACTCGTTTCGGACGCTACAGGTCCTACTGACCTAACGAAATCGAAAGCTGCTGTCGGAAGATCCATGAACCCGAGTGCAGGTGCATAGACAACTCGTCCGATGCCCACGCTTAGATTGGGTTCGAAAGACGGATTGAGGGTAACGATCACTCCGCTTAATGATCGGTGATCATTTTCGGGGTCGTTATCGAAGTAGGATGACTCTTCTAGCCGACCAAGGATCCATTGAGCGTGAACATCTCCGATCGGTGATTCAAACGGTTTGGTCGTTTGAGCAAACAGGCGCGGAAATCCCTGAGCGTTATTGCTTACTAGAAACGGGTTTCGAATAGACGGCCCCCAGCGAAAGCTTTCTGTGGCGACGCCGATACGGACTGATGCGGACTCCCATGACAGGCTGCTCTGGCCGGGTCCGAGGGACATGCCGGAATCGTATCCTAGCCGCTGAGGCAGGTCTATCGAGTGAGGCGGATAGTGGAATGGCGAGGCAAGCGGATGGCGCATCCGCTCTCCGATATCACCCGGCCGAGGAATATTTTCTGGGTATGAAAACGTCTGAAAGTCGAGGTTTTGAGTTCCCCATATTTCCGGGGCCAGAACCGCCGTCACTGAACCATAAGACAGTGTTACACCCACCTGACTTCGTCCGGATAAGCCACGACCAGCCCAGACACTCCCTTCGTTGATAGATAAAGGCAAGTCCGAGTTAAAGGCTCCATCCAGTTCGCTTGCGAGGACGTGAAGCCTGAAATCTCGGTTGCTAGATACCGAGTACCTGATCTTCCTTATTTCAGCTAGGACGTTTCCGGAGGCGGTTCGGATCCACGGGCTTGTGCCGACTTCTGAACCCATTGGCGGGTTTCGTAGAGACGTATCCAAGAATACGCCTCGGGTTAGACCCACACGCCAGAGCGTGTCGGCCTCCGCATAGATAGGCGAAGGCGTGGGGCTTGCCGAGACAAGAGCGGCGATCAGGTGGAGGAATGGAACAGACACGAGTCGAAGTTCGAGAAGCTGGTGTGATCGGGCAATGTCACCCGCTCAGTAGAGAAGATTGGGTTTGAGGTTTACCCTTGTGTTTATGGACCACCTGCAGACAGCGCCCGGATCCCCTCACCGAGAATTTCTTTTGATCGCGTCTCAAAGGAAAAGTGGTTGTTGCAGATTCAGATTATCGATGTTGGTTGTAGCAGCAGTATTTCTATGGAGCGCGTCGAGAGCTCAAGGGCAGATGCCAAAGAGAGACGCGGCAGTGTCGTGGCTTTACGTAGTACCAGGGACTGTAGCGGATCGGTATGCTCGTACTCTTGAGAACCTGGGGCTCCTACCGGAGCGTTCTGCGGCAGCTCGTGATGGTTCAGAGGTTTGGATGTTCTCTGCTGAGGAACGCGGAACGCCAGAGGGCGTGTCCTCAGGTGCTCTACCTTGGCACGATGTCTATAGGACTACGCCTTCAAATGAAAAGCGGTGGGGTCTTCTTCCCGTGCGGACGCAAAGCTCGTTCAATACCGCATTTCCATTTCACCGGGGGAGTGGTCCCGTCTGGCACGGTAAGGGCTTTACCCAGTCTCTGGAGGGTGGATGGTTCGGAAAGTGGGGCCCGTTAGCCCTAGTTCTGAACCCTGTCTGGTTCCGAGCCGAAAACCTGGATTTTGTTTTGGCTCCAACCGGAATGGATGCGGAGGGAAGGTTCCGATCTCCGTTGGAGTCTGATGCGATCGATATTCCACAGCGTTTCGGAGATGAGGCATACCAAGTTCTATCTCCTGGGGCATCGTCACTAAGACTGAACATGGTTGGCCTGACTGTTGGGGTATCTTCTAGCCCTCAAGTCTGGGGTCCTGGCGAGCTTCATCCCCTCGTTATGGGCGCTGTGGCGGGCGGGATCCCCCACGTGTTTGTTGGAACGAGCACCCCGTTCAATGCTTGGATTGCAGATCTTGATTTTCGTTATATGGCGGGACGAACGGAGAGGAGTCGATGGTTCGGTCTGACTGGCGACGACAGATTCGCTCTTCTGAACGGATTCGTGGCATCTATTCGCCCTCGTGGACTTCCTGGTCTGCAGCTTGGTGTCACTCGCTTGTTCCATCAGCCTTGGCCGTCGGCTGATGGAATGATGCGCGAGCTGCTAAAGAAACCTTTTGAAGGGATCCTAAAGACAGGTTTGCAGGGGGTTGATGAGCGCTTGGATGACCAATTTGCGTCAGTATTTGCCAGGTGGATGGTCACTTCCGCCGGCGCTGAGGTGTGGCTCGAATTCGTGAGGGGTGATCACTCTGTCGACGGGCGATGGCTCTTGCTTGAGCCTGAGGACTTCGGAGGCTATGCCGTCGGGTTTCGAAAGACTTGGCGCTCAGATTCCGCTTTTACAGTCTTTCATGCTGAAGGTATAGTTTCTGGAACGACGCATCGTGAAAGGGGAGGCGCTCGCCTTACTTCAGAATGGGGCATGTGGGGACACTATCCAGGTGCGATTTATGGCAATTCTTCCTATCGCATCGGTGGTTGGACGCACAGAGGCCAACTTTTAACTACAAGTGCTGGTCCTTTTGGTAACGGCCAATCCTTGGGTGTAGATCATTACAGTCCGAATGGATATTGGTCCTTAAGCGTGGATCGCTCGATTGTACGAGAACAGCCCGCTGCTGCTAGGACCAGCGGGGAAGGGGTCTCGGACGTGCTCTACGTAGTTTCAGGGAGCTCAACTCGCTTTTTGGACCGATGGGATATCGGTCTGGGAATTGATTGGGTTATGAATCTGAACCGCCATCTTGACCGTGGTTCGGATGCAATGAACATCAGGCTTCAGGCTACTGTCAGCAGAAGGTTTTCTGTATTCGATCGCTGATCTCTGTTCGCCACGCTGCAATCAAGACGCGTTTCCACAGCCAAGCACTGCATACTGCTACTAGAATCAGCAACCCAATCCATGGGCCCAGGATTCTTGACAGGGCGAGAGTCACAAGCAGGAGAAGGATTCCTTCTGAAGCCAGGCGGACTGAGATCTGTCCAACTTTAGAGAAATTTGATTCCAAGCGGGTCGTTAAGATCAGTAGTCCTAGAAAGTCGAAGCCCGCTCTGGCCGTCCACGCCATTGCCGCCCCCACTAGGCCGAAGGTGGGTAGTGCCCACCACAGTAAGGTGAGGTAAAGTGGGAGCTCGATTAGATGCAGTATGGCTGGGGCATCCGGCCGAGCCCGAGCGTGTAGGGTCGCAAAAGGAATTTGCGCGAGCGCGTTCATGAACACACCCAAGGAAAGCCACTGGAGCACCGGCGCACCCGGATCGGCGATCTCTGATCCAGCCCATAGGCCGAGGATCGGATCGGCCATGGCTACTAATAGAATGAGGATTGGTAACGTGACTATCGTAACTAACCTTACGCCTCGTTCGTTAAGGTGACTTCGTTCTTCATCGTCTACTCTCTGGTGTGCCCGAGCTAGGGCAGGGAACCACACTGCAGCCACGGCAATAGGAACCAGCAATAGTCGGGTGACGATTTCACTTGCTGTTGTGTAGTGGGCGACTGCAGCGACTGAGACGAGCGACGCAATCAGGAAGCGATCGGCATAGACAAGAATGATGGACGCGAGATTGCTTACCGACACCCAGCCACCTAAATGCAGGAGTTCCTTGAGCGGTTGGAGAGTACTGTTACTACTGGTTGGAGATGCCGAGAGGAGACGGGTGACGACAACGCCGAGTACTAGACTTCCAGCACACCGGACTGTGAGGAGGCCAGCTACAGCGAGGTCGACTCTCTTTGTGAATGGAAGCATTGCTAGTGGCACTATGAAGGTCAGAATTCCGACTGGGATTCTGACTCGCGCACTGAGCTCAAATCGCTCTAGGCCATCAAGTGTCGCTCGGAAAGTGTTCGAGAGCAGCAGGAAGGGGAGACCAAGTCCGACCAGAAGCAGAGATGCGCGAGCTTCGGAAACCCAGCTAGTCACATCTGGTATTGACGACGTTAGCCAGCTGGATGTTGCTAGCACTAGAGCGCCTGCACCTAGGCCTAGAAGCCCAGACAGTCCAACTCCCGCTCTAATGATTGAGTTTAACTCAGAGAGTGTCCCGGAACCTCTGCGCACTGCTATCATTTGGGTCAGTGCTCGGCCCACACCGAAGTCGAGGACGCTGGCCAAGCTAACGACGGTCCAGACCAGAAGCAGAATCCCTAGTCGTTCCTCCCCGAGCCCTCTCGCCAGAAATGGTAATGCGATAGCCGCTGAGGCTACCGGGGCAAGTTGGGCCCCAGTATTCCATGCGGTATTTCGGCCAATGCTGTCCTGACTTTGATTACTCATGTTTGTCTAACCCACCTTGGTACTGGGCTGATCTGCGACACCTTTGAGAAGTATCACGAATAAAGGACATTAAGAGGGCTTATAACCGAGTAAGGAGTGGTCCTGAATGCTTCACCTTGAGGTTGACGCGCGCCTGTTGCAGGCTGGTGGAATCGGGCGATTTATTCGGGAAACGACAAGTCGGTGGCTCAATAGACGGCATGTCGCTTCTATACGCTTCCTCGGTCGACCCAAAGAAATTGAGCCGTGGCTTGCCCAGCTTGAATGCGCAGACCGGGCCGAAATCCTACCGTGGGATGCTCGCCCGTTCACGGCGTCAGCTCAACTGACGTGGCTGACGAAGGTCAGGGCACAAGCGACGTGGGAGCCCGATGTAACTCTCTTCCCTCACTTCGATATACCAGTTTTGCAGCACCCGAAGCATTCAGTAACCGTCGTGCATGATCTGATTCAATTTGAACTGAAAGACCTTTTCCCGGGTTGGAAACGTTTCGTGGCGTCAGGCCTACTCCGGCGCACAGCGTCCAGGCCTAGACGTGTGGTGACAGTTTCTCAGGCAAGCCGCGCGTCTCTACTACGCTTCTTCGCTGGCCGTGTTAGTGATGTCGACGTTGTCCCCAACGGTGTGTCGCAAGTTTTTAGGCCGTTAACCGTTGAGGAGCAAACGAGTAAGAGCGAAGGCTCTCCTTTTCTGCTATGCGTTGCCGAAGATCGACCTCACAAGAACCTCTCGCTCGCTATGCAGGTCTTGTCGTCACTTCCTGAGCGAGAGGGTTGGCGATTAGTGATGGTTGGTCCGACGCGAACTGATATTGAGGCAATCTGCAAAAGAACCGGATGCCTGCATGTTTTGCCTCGTGTTGAGTCGACGGGAAAGATTTCGGATGATCAACTCCGCAAACTGTATTGCGAGGCCTTGGCTGTGCTTGTGCCCTCGCTGCTGGAGGGTTTTGCGTTGCCCGCGTATGAGGCTCGCGCATGTGGACAACAGGTGCTGGCGCTTCGCCGACCGTGGTCGGAGAAGCTTGATCGTATCGGCGTTCGGTTGCTTGCATCGACAAACCCTCGTTTATGGGCCCGAATGCTTCTCAAGGTTCGTTCGGAAAAGTCAGTATCTAAAATGATAAAATCTGAAGTAGAGGTTCCCCGCTGGGATGATACGGCCGACAGACTACTAGGAGTTCTCCAGGAGTGCGCTAAGGGCTTCTTGGAGCATCAGGCAGACGATTGAGGAACAAGGTGATATCTTTTTTCGGCTCGTCGTTAATGGAAGGCGTGGGCAGGCAGCGCTCCAGACGAGATTTACCAAAGTTGGAGTCTCAACCCTCGTCCGTCGGTGCTGTGACAAAACGTCTATTCGACATCTTGATCGCGACTAGTTCGCTGGTTCTGCTGAGTCCAGTGATCCTTCTGATCGCCCTCGGTGTCAAGCTTACGTCGCCGGGGCCGGTTCTTTTCAATCACGGACGTGTCGGTCTAGGCAGGAAGCCATTCGGATGCTTGAAATTCCGCACGATGGTCAAGGATGCTGAAGAGTGGCTTCGACGAGATACCTACCTCAACTCTGTGTACCGCGAGAACGGGTTCAAGGTGCCCGCCGGGGCGGACCCACGAGTGACGACTTTCGGCCGAATCTTGCGCCGTACCCATCTCGATGAACTTCCTCAGCTCATCAACGTCATTAAGGGTGACTTGTCCATTGTCGGCCCCAGGCCAATAGTGACCGAAGAGCTCGGCTATTTCCCTGGATCGGACGCTGACCGTCTGCTATCGGTGCGTCCGGGGATCTTTGGTCTGTGGACAGCTTTGGGTCAGGACCGTGTCAATTATCCCGAGCGTGCGCATGTCGAACTCAGCTACCTAGATCATCGCTCGGTGCTTTTCGATTTGGCAATCCTGTTTCGTCATGTCCCAGTTCTTCTTAGGGGTCAGCCTCACGAGTCTCCGGCAAAAAATCGAAACCGAGTCGTTTAAGTAACTCACTAAATCCACGTTCGAAGTTAGGTCGTGAAAACAGCTCAGCGTTATGGCGACAAGCGGTTGGTGACCAAAAGCGAGACTTGGATTCGAGCATAGTCTCGCTCAATAGCTTGACCTGAGACGTTGGGTCTTTTGGTGAGGAGTCGTATAACAGGCCAGTTTTTCCGTGCTTTATAGACTCAAGTGCACCTCCGGCACCTCTAGCTATCACTGGAGTGCCCGTGGCTTGGACCTCTACCGGCAAAATTCCGAAGTCTTCTATGCCTGGGTATAGAAAGGCCCAAGCCGATCGGATCAGTGCAATCAAGGCTGGGTGATCGACAGATCCAGTGAAGTTTACAGTCGGTCCTGCGAGAGATTCGAGTCTGCGACGGTCAGGACCGTCTCCGAAGACAACGAGAGGAACCTTCAAATTATTGGCCGCGCGGATGGCGTAGTCGATGCGCTTGTAGCGCACGAGCCTGCCACCTGCAAGAAAGTGAGCTTTCTTTGCGGGTGCAGGAGTAAATTGATCTGTGTCGACAGGCGGGTAAATCACTTCGGCTGTTCGGCCATATGTGCGGAAGATTCTATCAGCCACGAACCTTGAGTTCGCCACAAAATGGTCTACGAGGCGTGCACTTCGAAGGTCGGCTAACCGGAGTCGGTCGCGTATACGGTGTGTTAGCCTTCCGAAAAGTCCTGGGGTGTATTCGTCCGATAGATCCCAGAGGTAGCGTGGAGGCGTATGGCAGTAGCAGAGGTGGAAGGCACCTGGTGCCTGAGCAGTTTTTGAAAAGGAGTGACTGCTTGACACGATGAGTTCTGGTTGACCGATGTCTTTTCGGAGCCAGAGCCGTGGCATAAATGGAAGGGTGTATGGGTAGAGTCGTCCGGCCAGTGGTACGCGGTTCAGCACCGATGGAATAACCTGTGCCCGTGAGAAAGCGAGAGCTGTCCGTTCGTCGGGTTGGTAGACAAGCGTGTGGATGTCTGCATTCGGAAGTACTTTCTTCAACGACTGTAGAACGCTTTCGGAGCCACCCCAGTTCACTAACCACTCGTGTGTGATTACAGCCTGGGTAGAACTTTCTGTGTCGCTGAGACGTTCAGTCGCGTAATCGTTGAGTGAGCCGGACATCTTTTCCCAATAATTGTTGTCGTGTTGAAACAAAAGCTACGACCGAGGCGAAGGCGAGGCATGCTTAGACCCATTTTAGCAAACATTGGCGGGGCCACCTTTCGGCATCGTCACCGTTTATTTGTCTCGATCGGTTACTCGGTTCTACTCACTCTCTCCCTATTGATTCCATCAGCTACAGTGCACTCGCAAAGCGTACCACATGCGGCTATCGATCCGCTTCAGCCGTACGTAAGAGCATTGCAAGTGGCGGGAAAATCGCCATCTAAGACATCCTTCCTATTACTGCCGATAGTGGAAGCTGAAGAACTAGGATTTGGATCTTGGGCCTCTGCATCTCCGCTCCTTAGGCCAGGCCGAGTAGAAGACCCTTCTAAGGGTTGGTGGTCATTTAAGGGCCGTGTTGGCTACCGGACAGGATATCCTTCCGATCGAAATGATGGCGCTCTCTGGCAGGGGAAAGGAGTCACGGCGGCCTTTCATCTCGGCTCAGCGGTTTCATTGGGTCGCGTCAGTGTAGCGCTACACCCAACGATATTTTGGGCTGAGAATAGAGATTTTTCTCTATGGCCGGTTTTCTTTAATGGGCAGCCGGAGGAGGCATATCCTTTCCGATGGATAGATTGGCCCCAGAGGATGGACGATGGCTCGTTCTGGTCAATAGGCCCAGGTGAATCGGAGCTGTCGGTGCGCTTAGGTGGCTGGATAGCAGGCCTGTCGTCACGCAATCGAAGCTGGGGCCCAGGTCTCGAAAACTCCATTGTGCTGGGGCGATCAGCGGGAGGGTTCCCACATGTATTTCTCTCAACCTCAGGACCTCTTAGCACCGCTCTCGGAGGTTTCGAGGCGCAGTGGCTATTCGGTCGTCTATCACGCAGCCCTGTCTTCCTGCCAGGAGAGAAGGACCGTGGTCGCTATACAACAGGTGTGACTGTCGTTTGGTCGCCGCCTAGTGGGCTCGAGGGTTTACACATGGGGGCAGCGCTTATGAAGTATGGGCCTTGGTTGGAGCATAATTGGGAGATGGTTTCTGATGTCTTTCGTGCTGGGTCCGGAGATCAAAGTGACCAACTCGGATCAATTTTCTTCCGTTGGGTTCTTCCTCGGTCGGGCTTTGAGTTATACGCAGAGCTCGCCCGCAATGATCGGTGGGCGGGAGTTTCGGACCTTCTTTTGGAGCCTGAGCATGGACAAGGATATACCCTTGGCCTTCAAAAGACGTTCGGCGCAGAGTCAGAGGGTACGCTTGTCTTTTCAGCGGAGCTAACCCACCTGGAGGCTGAAGGCACGTCACGTGTGAGGGACAACCCAACGTTTTACGCTCACGGTTATGTGCTGGAGGGGTATACTCACCGTGGTCAGTTGCTAGGTGCTCGTGTGGGCCCTGGGGGTATCCAGCAGCATGTCGGCATAACCAGTTATTCGGCCCAAGGCCTGGTTTCATTGTGGGTCGAACGACGAGTGAAGGATAACGACGCCTTCTACTATTGGGCGGAACAAGCTCCCGAGACTGTTTGCAAGTTCTGCAAGCACGACGTCTCGTTTGAAGTGGGTGCAGAAGTAATGCGTTTTGTAGGAGCGCGGGAACTTTCGGTTTTTGCAGACTTAACTCGGCAACGCAATAGGTGGTTCGAAGGACCTGATGTTTGGAATCTGGGTGTTGGTTTTGGGGTTCGAGGCTTGGGCGGCTTCACATCTGAGCGCATTTCCTATGCGCGGTAGCCGAGTCAGGTGAACCTAAGGACGTCGCTTTAAGGCCGTGCCCGTAGCGTCTAAAGCTCTTCTCCACGAATTTTGTGACTTCTGAGAATAGGTATCAGACATGAAAGCTAAAACTTCAATTCTTTTATTGCCGATAACGGTTTCAGGCCGTTTGGCCTATTAATAGAAAAACTTCTCTGTTTTACCCATAATCCGTGCACTTAAGTCTTCCGAGTTCGCTACGTTAGCGGAACCAGTCGAGACTGTCGCTAAATGCTCAAAACTGCCCTAAAGACCTTCGCAGGCTCACGTCATAAGCGTGAGGCGAAGAAGCTTCAACCCCTGGTGAGCGAGATCAACTCGTTCTTTGAGGGATTGTCTACGCTCACAGACGAAGAACTCAAGTCGAAGACTGCCGAGTTCAGGGGTTATATAGCTGAGCGTACTGCTCAGCTGAAAGCTGAGATTTTAGAACGACGAGAGGAAAAGAGGCACTCGGAGGACCCATCAGATCGAGAGCGACTATCGCTCCAGATCGGTGAACTCGAAACGAACCTGCATGAGGAACTCGAAGAATGCCTCGAGGACCTTCTCCCTGAGGCTTTTGCCGTCGTTAAAGACGCATGTCGTCGACTTGTGGGCACTGAAGTTAAGGTGACCGGTCAGATGCTTGAGTGGGACATGATTCCTTACGATGTCCAGCTGATTGGTGCGATAACCCTGCATCGTGGCAAGGTTGCCGAGATGGCGACTGGGGAAGGGAAGACCCTGGTAGCGACGATGCCCCTCTACCTGAATGCATTAGCTGGCCGAGGTTCTCACTTGGTGACGGTCAACTCATATCTTGCTCAGCGCGACGCCGAATGGATGGGGCATCTCTTCGGCTTCCTAGGACTTACAGTAGATGTGATCGACCGCCATGACCCTGGCTCACCCGAGCGTCAGGCGGCATATAAGGCGGATGTCACCTATGGGACCAACAACGAGTTTGGATTCGACTACCTGCGTGACAATATGGTTCACCAGCTAGCACAAAAAGTTCAGCACGAGTACGCGTATGCGATTGTGGATGAAATCGACTCGATCCTGATTGACGAAGCGCGGACGCCCCTCATCATATCGGGACCCGTAGGTAGGGATACGTCGACGCCTTTTAAGCAGTTCAACCCTTTAGTTGCCTCGATCTATAAGAAGCAACACAGGCTTACAACTCAGCTAGTGAGTGAGGCGGAAGCCCATCTCGAAGTTGGAGAAGAGTTTGAGGCTGGTGAGAAGTTGCTGGCCGTGAAGCGGGGGTCTCCGAGGCATCGGAAACTCATGAAGCTGTTTGCTGATGATCCATCCTTGCAGACGCTCGTGAACAAGGTGGAGGCTGACTTCATGCGTGAGAAGCGTCTCTTCGAGGTCGATGAGATGCTCTACTTCGCCATGGATGAGAAGGGGCACAACACTCATCTCTCGGATCGAGGACTTGATGAGCTGTCGCCGAACGATCCGGAGGCGTTCACGATCCCGGATCTTTCGGCAGAGGTCGGTGAGATAGAGGAGTCTGAAATTTTATCCGTCGATGAGAAACGTGACCGGATTCAAGAACTAGAAGCCGAGTACGCGGCTAAGAGTCAAAAGATGCATGTGCTGCATCAGCTCTTGAAGGCCTACACGCTCTTCCACAAAGATGAGCGATACATAATCGGCGAGGATGGACAGGTAGTCATCGTAGACGAGTTCACCGGTCGGCAGATGGCGGGTCGACGTTGGAGTGATGGCCTCCATCAAGCCGTAGAGGCCAAGGAAGGAGTCGAGATTCGTGGAGAGACGCAGACGCTCGCCACGATCACGATCCAGAATTATTTCCGCATGTACGACAAGCTCGCCGGGATGACGGGTACGGCGGAGACAGAAGAGAGCGAGTTCCACCAGATATACGGTCTCGACGTTTTGGTGATTCCGACCAATCGACCGATTGCTCGGGATGATCGTGATGATCTGATTTTCCGCACGAAGCGGGAAAAGTACGTCGCGATCATGGATGAGATCGAACGGCTAAACCGGTTGGATCTTCCAGTACTCGTCGGGACGACAAACGTGGACGTGTCCGAAACTCTGGCAAGGATGCTCAAGCGACGTGGTATCGCGCATCAGGTTCTGAACGCTAAACATCACAAATCTGAGTCAGAGATTGTCCGTGATGCGGGCCAGCCCGGTGCGGTCACTGTCGCGACCAATATGGCTGGCCGAGGCACGGACATTAAGCTCCATGACAGTATAAAAGAGCCTCGAACGCTTTCGTGGGTCCAAGGGAAAGGAGTTGCTCTTGAAGACGTTCTGCCCATTGATCCAGTTAGGGCAGAAAAGCTTAAGATCGAGAAAGAGGACGATATCCTTGAAGAGGGTGGCCTGCAGATAATAGGGTCAGAGCGCCATGACTCTAGGCGGATAGATCGACAGTTAAGGGGCCGCTCCGGGCGCCAAGGAGACCCTGGTGCTTCGCAATTCTACCTCTCGCTCGAAGATGATCTCATGAGGCTCTTCGGGTCCGAGCGCATTGCAAATGTGATGGACAAGTGGGGCGCGGAAGAAGGAGAGGTGATCACCCACGGCCTTGTTACCAAGTCGATTGAGCGTGCTCAAAAACGAGTGGAGACCAACAACTTTGAGTCTCGTAAGAGATTGCTCGACTACGATGACGTTATGAACCAGCAGCGCGAGGTCATTTATGACCTCCGCTTGTTTGCTCTTGAGGGTGGTGAGGATCTTAAGGGTGAGGTGTGGGAGATGATCGAGCACGCGGCTCGGGACGCTATCGAAGAGTATGCGTCGGAAGAGGATAATCCTGAGCACTGGGATCTGGCGGGACTCCGACGCCGGCTTGTACTCGATTTCTTCCTGATGGTCCAAGAACTGCCAGAAGAAAACGATGTTGAGCACGAGATCGAATTGCATGAGGTAGAGGAGTGGGTCCTTACAGGGCTCCGCAACTCCTTCTACAAAAAGATCGATACGCTAGGGGAGCACGTTGAGCAGATTATGAGCTTCATAATGCTCTCGGTTATCGATGAAAAGTGGAAAGACCATCTCTACGACCTTGATCACCTTAAGGCTTCGATCGGGTTCCGCGGCTGGGGTCAGAAAGATCCACTAGTCGAGTACAAGAAAGAGGCCTACGAGATGTTCGTGGACCTGATGACGGATTTGCGACAAACCTTGTCGAGTTACTTTTTCCGAGCGCAATTCGGGCAGCCTCAGCAGAGGCGGGCTCCGCAACAGATGGTTCTGTCTGGGCCCCTAGGAGGTCCCCACTCGAGTGGGGCCGATGAAGCCGCGAGGGCTGCTGCCCGACGTGGGTCCGCGATTCCTAGAAGGCAACCTAAAGAGGATCCTTTGGGAATGTCGGTGAGGGCTGCGGCTGGTCAGTCTAGGTCTGCGGTCTCTCCGGGGCCTGATCCCAAGCAGCTGTCCACGAACCGTGGTGAGGAACAGAGGAGGCGTGCGCCAGTATCTGTCGAAAAAGAGCCAGGGCGGAATGATCCGTGTCCGTGCGGGTCGGGAAAGAAGTACAAGAAGTGTTGTTACGGGCGGGTTTGATCGGGCTTAGCCGCTCAAGTCATCCTTGCGGCCTTATTGTGCCGCTTTAGCTTCGAAAAACTGATCTCGGAGCAGAGCTGCACGCTCGAAGTCGAGAGCCTCGGCCGCTTCGGCCATTTCCTGCTCGAGGATCTTCAAGTACTCCTCGAGATTGACTTCGTCCTGATACGATTCGGATGCTTTCACAGCCGCGGCCGTCGGAGCTTGACGGGCGTCGGCCACTCGCGTCGCGAATTCGATTTCTTCCACGGACTTCTGAATCGTTTCCGGCGTTATCCCATGCTCTTCGTTGTGCAAGATCTGGATCGCCCTTCTTCGGTTGGTTTCGTCTAAGCATTCCTTCATCGAGGCGGTGATTTTGTCTGCATACAAAATTGCTTTTCCGCTTGCGTTCCTAGCAGCGCGACCTACGGTTTGTATCAACGACCTCGCATTACGAAGGAACCCCTCCTTGTCCGCGTCTAGGATGGCTACAAGTGACACTTCAGGAAGGTCGAGGCCTTCCCTAAGAAGGTTGATTCCCACCAGGACGTCGATTTTTCCAAGTCGAAGGCTTCGAAGGATCGCCATGCGTTCAATCGTGTCGACTTCAGAGTGCATATAGCGCACTCGTACTCCGACTGACTGGAGGTACTCTGATAGATCCTCTGCCATTCGTTTAGTGAGCGTTGTGACGAGTACTCGCTCGCCGAGTTGCTCCCGTTCACGGATCTCTGCGAGCAAATCATCGACCTGGCCTTTCACTGGCCGAACAGAGATTTCGGGATCGATCAGTCCGGTTGGGCGGATGATCTGCTCCACGATCACTCCCCCGGTTCTCTCGATCTCCCAGTCGCCTGGGGTTGCAGACACGAAAACTGCTTTTGGAACGACTTCCTGCCATTCATCGAATGTGAGTGGCCGATTGTCTAGCGCGGACGGCAGTCGGAAGCCGTGTTCTATCAGAACTTCTTTGCGTGACCGGTCTCCTTTATGCATGCCATTGATCTGAGGGATCGACACGTGGGACTCGTCCAAAACCGTTAGGAAGTCCGCGGGGAAATAGTCGATCAGGCAGGCAGGCCGCTCACCGGTGCTGCGCCCACTGGTGTAAAGAGAGTAGTTCTCAATTCCAGGACAGGTCCCAATCTCAAGCATCATCTCGATGTCAAACTTGGTTCGCTGCTCTAGGCGTTGTGCTTCGAGTAGTTTGTTCGCCATGCGGAAAGATCTGAGTTGATGATCCAACTCGGTACGAATGGCTGGGACCATGCTCTCGATTGTCGTGCGACGTGTTACATAGTGGCTGGCGGGATAGATCGCCGTCCGGTCTAGGGTTGTAATGATTTCTCCGGTCAGTGGGTCGAAACGGCTGATCCGCTCGACCTCGTCCCCCCACAATTCTATCCGAACCGCTTGTTCTTCGTAGGCAGGGAAGACTTCAACTGTGTCTCCTCTAACTCGGAAAGTGCCGCGTTCGAAGAGGTAGTCGTTTCTCCTGTATTGAATATCGACTAGGCCTCGGAGTATGTCTTTTCTAGAGTGCTCCTCATCCTTGGTAATGTGAAGCATCAGGCTCCGGTAATCCTTTGGGTTTCCTAGACCGAAGATGGAGGAGACTGACGCAACCACGATCACGTCTTCTCGTTCCATCAGTGAAGACGTGGTGCGTAGCCGGAGTCGCTCAATGTCTTCGTTGATTGAGGCGTCTTTCTCAATAAATGTATCCGTTGCTGCGACGTACGCTTCGGGTTGGTAATAGTCGTAGTACGAGATGAAGTACTCGACCGCATTATGAGGGAAGAGGGCCTTGAGCTCACCGTAAAGCTGTGCCGCTAGAGTCTTGTTGTGTGACATGACCAGCGTGGGGCGTCCGTAGTTCGCGATCATATGTGCGATGGTGAAGGTCTTACCCGTACCGGTCGCGCCGAGAAGAACCTGGTTGCTGTCACCTCGTTGGAGACCAGCGGTCAACTCGGTGATTGCTTCGGGCTGATCTCCAGCTGGCTCATGTGAAGACACGATCTGGAATGCGCTCATCCTGCGCACTCGACTATTTTGCGATGCGGTGTCACTGCCATGCCCCTGCAGCGCGCCAGAACTGTTCTTCTCAAGATTTGGTCAGCATTCGGGACGTTGATGCAGATCAATATGAAATCAGGTCTCACAGGTCAGGCCCAGCCAAGATCGTCCTCTTCGAGGTGCTCTCGACGCTCGACGTCGATCACCCCTTTTACTCGACTGATCGATCGACGGACTTTCTCAAGGTGGGTCAGATCACGGACTTCGACTACGAACTCACCTGTCATACCACCTTGTGTTGTTTTCATGTCGGCGTGGGAGATGTCTGTGCCCGTGCTAGTGATCGCCTTTGCCACGTCGGAAAGTAAACCTCTGCGATCAGAGCCGCGCATAAAGAGCTTCACGAAGAAGCGGTCGCCCTTTTCTGCTGCCCACTCGATTTCGATACGGCGTTCGGGATCTCGCGAAAGAGCGAGCACGTTTGGACAGTCTTTACGATGGATCGAGACCCCACGGCCCCGGGTGACGTATCCAGTCACGGGGTCTCCCGGTACCGGCTGGCAGCAGCTTGAGTATCGGACCATGAGGTTATCCATTCCTTGGATCCGGACACCGCGACCAGAGATCCGAAGGCGGGCCGCGAGCCTCGACAAAGCGGAGGGCGACCGCTGGGCCACTTCAGTAGGATCATGTTCGCTATGGAACTGTTTGATCACCGCGGTAGGGCCGATGTCCCCGCGTCCAAGCGCTGCGTATATGTGGTCTAGGGTTGGATATCCCAGTGCACTTGCTGCGTCGAACTGGATGTTAGAATCTGTCGGGAGGGCTAACCGGGCTTTCTTAAGCTCTCGATCAAGCAGGTCCTTACCGAGCTTATGAGCTGACTCGAACTCCTCTCTTCGGATCCATTGCCGGATGCTCTGCCGAGCTCGCGATGTTTTAACGAAAGCGAGCCAGTCTCTAGTCGGTTTTTGTTTAGTGTTCGTGAGGACTTCGATTGCGTCTCCGTTTCTAAGTTCACGAGAAAGCGGCGCGATACGGCCGTTAACCTTAGCACCCGCGCAGTTGTGCCCTACCTCGGTGTGAACTGAGTAAGCGAAGTCGATCGGTGTCGCGCCGGTCGGGAGTGCTTTTACGTCGCCGTCCGGAGTGAAGACGAAGATCTCTCCGCGAAAGAGGTCCATCCGAAGAAACTCCATGAACTCCTCCGGCTCAGCAGTGTCTTGCTGCCACTCTAGAACCTGACGGAACCATGTCAGGGCCTCATCTGCCTCGTCGGAATGGGATTTTCCATCCTCTTTATATCTCCAGTGTGCGGCTATCCCATATTCTGCCGTGCGGTGCATCTCCTCAGTGCGAATCTGAATTTCATACCGCAGACCTCCGGGGCCGAGCACAGTCGTATGCAGGGACCGGTACATGTTGGATTTGGGGGTCGCTACATAGTCGTGGAAGCGTTCGGGAATCGGAGTCCAGCGGCTGTGGATGACACCGAGTGCAGCGTAGCAGTCTTGCAGTGAGTCCGTAGTGATCCGCATGGCCATCAGATCGTAGATATCCTCGAACGGCCGTCCTTGGCTCTCAATCTTCCTGTGTATCGACCATAGGTGCTTTGGGCGCCCTTCGACTTCGGCGCTGATCTCGGCCTCGTTCAGTGCCTCCTCAAGAGGACCTTTCATATCTAGGATCTGCCGCTCGCGAGCTCGACGTCGCTGGCGAAGCTTCTTAACAAGCGCTGCGTAATCCCCAGGCTCTAGGAACTTGAAGGCTAAGTCCTCCAGCTCCCATCTAATAGCCGCCATGCCTAGGCGATGGGCTAGGGGTGCGTATATCTCTCTCGTTTCGAGTGCTATCCGCCTCTGCTTGTTTTCCGATAGGTGCTCAAGCGTCCGCATGTTGTGCAGTCGGTCGGCGAGTTTGACTAGAATGACTCGTGCATCGCTCGCCATGGAGAGCAGCATCTTTCTGTAGTTCTCGACTTGCTGTTCGGTTGCGGAGCGGAACTGAACTTTTCCAAGCTTCGTGACACCGTCTACGATTGTTGCTACTTCGGAACCGAATCGGTTATCGATGTCAGATAAGGCGAGGTCGGTGTCCTCCACTGTGTCATGAATCAGTCCCGCAACGATTGTGTTCGTGTCCAGCCGGAGTTGGGCCAAGATCGTAGCGACTTCGACGGTATGTGTGACGAATTTCTCACCTGACGCTCGAATCTGTCCGCCATGTGCTTCCAGTGCGACTCGGTACGCATCTTGAATCTTGTCAACGTCCGTTCGGTCCGCATAGACCTCTAGAGCGGTAGCTAGCTCTGGCGGGAGCGGGATCGGCGTTCTAGGTGCCGGCATAGTCACTTACTGTCGTAGTTGTAGGAGCTGTGTCCGGCGGCGAGCCTCTGGACTTCTTATGCTTGTGGGCCACCTTGGGACTACGAACCTCGCACGTCGTACCCCTATAGTGGAAGCACAGGCGCGATTGTTTTCTCCGACAAGTGCTTCATAGAGCTATTCTCGCCCAGCCTGAGAAAAACTCCCCGATTTCGTGCCAGTTTACAACGAAGAGCATCGAAGGCTGATATGTTACAATACCGAATAACCATGACAATACGCCAACTCTAAGTTAAGACGACCCATGTAAGGTCGTGCTTTTCTAGAGACTCCACAGAGAAACGCTTTCACTATGCGAAGGTAGATTCTGATTAAGATCAAAACCTTGGTCGTGGCAGCCCTCGGCTGGGCTAGAAATCATCGTACGCTTGTTGCGTCATTCGTCCACGCCACGATTTCGTGGGTAGCGCTGTATATAGCGTTTCTCGCGGAGTCCGGATTCTCTCCTCAGAGGGTCGAGTTATCGGATTTTCTGTGGTCTGCTGCAGTGCTCATAGCCATTCGTATACCGGTGAACT